>Ga0184628_10000180_pt1 | contig 37426 bp, 33 predicted proteins | sample PLM4_5_b1_FD_133149 | JGI IMG/M metagenome (GOLD analysis project Ga0184628, IMG submission 133149) | Groundwater sediment microbial communities from an aquifer in East River, Colorado, USA - PLM4_5_b1 | ecosystem: Environmental > Terrestrial > Soil > Riparian zone | place: USA: East River...
ATTCCCGACTTTTTTTGCGCCTCCGGTTTTGACGAGCTCCTTGCCCTTGCTCAGGCTGCCCACTGGAACGTAAGCCACGAAACCCGAATGAGGATTGCGATACAGCTCGGCTTGTTCTTCGTTCTCCGGCATTTCGATGATGCGGCCGGCGATGGGTTCTGTCTTCACATTCTCCAGCGGCAGAAACAGGTTGCCGGCAATTCGAGTCTTCGGGACAAGGTCGGTTTCGACGACACGAATCCACGGCGTCCACTTCAGTGATCCGAAATATTCCGCTGCGGCCTTCAATTCGTCTTCACTGAGCGCCTTCGCGAGTTCGATCATCGTATTGGTATTCGGCTTTCTCGGATCGGCGGAGTGCCTTCGCCCACTTCGAAAATCGTCGATCTGTCGCTCGAAGTACGACACCGGGAGTCCGGCGATGCCGGCGTTTTCCGGACGCCCTTTTCCGTTTGGCAGATGGCAGGAGCCGCAACCGCGCGCGGTTTTTCCCATGCCGGCGGGCCCATGAGCAACCACACTGGGCATGGGAGGATGGTCACCGGAGAACCAGTCGATGACGTTCTGGCCGTCGCGAATGTCGACCAGCGAGTATGCGGCTGTGCTGCCTTCGATTTGCCTGAGCTTGGTTTGTTCGGCGGCGTCTTCGTTCGGCCGCAGATTCCGGTTCGGCGGGTTTTGAGGACTCGCCTTGTCGCCCGGCTTTGGAGGCTTGTCGAATCCATAGGCCCACAAGGGTTCGTTGTCGAACTGGATCGCGGGGGCCTCGGGCGTTGGGGTTTTCGCTGCAGGCTGTTGTTGCGTGACGGTCAAATGCGAATCGTAGTATCGGTCGGCGGCAGCACCCAGCACGAAGCAGACGATACCGACAATGACGACGGTGATGGTGTTCTTCATTGACGGGGAATTATCTTCCGATACCGGTCGGATGGAAAAGCGGAAACGTTAATTGGTAGTGTCTCAGTTTGAATAGAGCCTTTCACGACTCGCCTCCTGGAACAGGAGGGGACGGCGAGCGTAGCGAGCCGGGGAGGTAGACAAGTTCAACCAGAGAATTAGTTTGGGACTTGACCTACCACCCCGGCCTTCGGCCACCCCTCCTGTGCCAGGAGGGGAATCGGATTGCACACTTTCGAATCGACCCCCCCGCACGATCGAGACGCAGTCGAGATCGTGCGGGGGGGGTCCTGAGCGACAAATTTGGCTCAGCCTACTGACCTGCCTGAAGCACCTTCCCTTCAATATCCGTCAGCGTGATCGGTGCGATTCCGGTCGCACGAATCGGCGCTTCGATGCTGGCACGGTCGCCGACAATCACGATGGTCAGGTGTTCCATGTCGATGTACTGTTTCGCGACGCGCACAACGTCTTCTTTCTTGACCGCAGAAATCCGAGCAACGTACTGCCTGTAGTAACTGTCCGGCAAACCCTGAGTCCACAGCGACACGATGGCGTTGTTGACGCTCTGCACGGATTCAAACGTACCCGGCAACCGCTGGATCAGCGAATCCTTCGCCGTCTGCAACTCCTCGTCACTCACCGGCCGCGCCCCACCAATCCCACGCAACTCCTTCATGAACTCCACCAGAGCCGCATCGCTTTTCGCCGATACGATATCGCCTCCGGTACGAAACGCGCCCGGGCCTTTTCCGAAACCGAAACTCGAACTCACTCCGTAGCTGTATCCCTTTTCCTCCCGGATATTCGCATTCAGCCTCGATTGAAACATGCCGCCCAGAATGGTGTTCATGACCTGCAACGCATCATAGTCCGGCGTGTTCCTGGGCGGACCCGGGTTGCCGATCGCAAATGTCGACTGCGCGGCGCCGGGCTTGTCGACCAGAAAGATCGTCATCGGGTGTGATTGCGGAAGCGCCGGATAGTTGAACGGGGGCTTCTCTCCCCCACGGGACCAGCTGGCGAGAGACTTCTCGATGGTCGCCCTGACGCTGGCGTAATTCACATCTCCGACAACGGTGATGAGCGCGCGCCCCGGCTGGAAGTACGCTTTGTGGAACGCCATGACCTCACCACGATTGATGGCCTTCAGCGATTCTTCCGTCACGTTCTGCCCGAAAGGGTGCGCATCGCCATAAAGAATCTTCCCGAACACACGAGACGCGATCGTTGCGGGCTGATCCCTCCCCTGCGTGAGCGTCACCAGCCGCTGTGCGCGCAATCGTTCCAGAGCGTCCGCGGGGAAAGCAGGATTCACCAGCATGTCCGCAAGAATGTCGAGTGTCTGCGGAAATTTGCTCGTCGTGGACTGAAACGACAGCGATCCATTTTCACTGCCGATGTTGACGTTGATCGACGTGCCAAGCAGCTGAAGGGCATTCGACAACGCTTCACCGTCTCGCGTCCTGGTTCCCTCACTCATCATGGATGCGGCAAGACTCGCCAGCCCCCGGCGCGCGGCCGACTCCACCTGGCTGGCTCCTCCCTGTATCGTGATCCGAAACGAAACCAGAGGCAGATCGTGCTTTTCCGACACGATCAGCTCCGCACCGTTGGTGAGGATCTGCCGGTTCCACACGGGGACGCGGAGTTCCGGGGCCTTTCCCGGCGTCGGAATTTTCGAACGGTCGAGGGACTGTTGTGCGAGTGCAGCAAACCCCGCGAGTGCGAGCATCGTAGCGGCAATGGTAAGGCGTGCCCGGAATTTCATTCTTCGACCCTCCGATACGGTTTGCTCTCTGCGGACTTCGATGCCTGATTGAGTTGGCCCATCGGCACGATGCTGAGCACCACGCGTCCCTTCGTCAGATACTTGTTCGCCACGCGTTTGACATCCGCCGGTGTGACCGCCAGCATCTTCTGATACTCGGTTTGGAAATAGCCCGGATCGTTGTGGTAGCCCGCTCCATCGGCTAGTGTTCCCGACTTGCCAAGGTTGGATTGCAGGCCGCTGACAAACTCGAACTCGAGACCTGCGGTGGCGCGTTGGATTTCCACTGCCGTCGGCCCTTCGGTTTTCAATTTATCCAGAATCGCGTCGGCTGCGGCCTCCAACTCCGTAAGAGAGTGCCCCGGCCGAGGCGTGATGATCATCACCCATTGGCCGACGTCTTCACTCGTATCCTGAAACGTTCCGACCGTGGACGCCGCTTGTTGATCGTAGACGAGCGCCTTGGTCAGTCGCGTCGTTCGCGGCCCGGCAGTTATGGCATCGAGCACGGAAAGCGCGAATCGATCGTCGCTCTTCTCTCCAACCGTCGGCCATGCGATGTAAAGGCGAGGTACCTGTACCCGATCCTCAAACACCAGCCGAGTTTCCTGATTGAGCGTCACGGGACTTACTGTCGGACGCGGAACCGGCTGGCCCTGTGTCAGACCGCCGAAGTATTTCGTGACCAGCGCGCGAGCCGCGGAAGGCTCGAAGTCGCCCGCAATGGAAAGAAACGCATTGTTCGGTGCGTAGTAGAGGCGGAAGAAGTTCTTGACGTCCTGCTCGGAAGCGGCCGACAAATCCTTCATGCTGCCAATCACCGGCCACGAATACGGATGGGTTGACGGAAACATCGCGCCGGAAATAATCTCATCGGACATGCCATAAGGCTGATTGTCGACTCCCTGCCGACGCTCATTCTTGACCACGTCTCGCTGCGCGTTCAGTTTTTCAATATCGAGAGTATCCAGAAGGAATCCCATGCGATCGGATTCGAGCCAGAGAGCATCTTCGAGATAGTTCGACGGCACGACCTCGTAATACGTGGTTCGGTCGTTCGACGTCGTCCCGTTGTTCGACCCGCCAACGCCCTCGGTCAGCCTGTCGTGCGTGCCGTACGGAACATGTCCGGAGCCGGTGAACATCACATGCTCGAACAGATGCGCGAAGCCGGTGCGGCCAATGGTTTCGTTCTTCGATCCGACGTGATACCAGACGGTCACGGCAACCGTCGGCGTCGAGTGGTCGGGCGCGAGAATCACCGTCAGGCCATTCGGAAGCCGGTAGCTCTCAAAGGGAATTTTGATGGCTGGAGGTTTGGATTGCGACAACACTATCGCACCGACGCACGCCAGCAGCACAATCGCGAGGCGAGGCACGTGTTTTCTCATGCGCGGAATTATAGGACGAATTGCGCCAATCGCCCCTCCTGGCCTACGGCGGCACGCAATTCTTCGTAAACGGCTGCATGGGATTGATGAACGATCCGCGGCCGCCGCGGCCGAACCGGAGGAATGTACTCGATGGGTTTATCGGAAGCGTCGCGATATTCCGGCAGTACGAACTCCAGACGGCTGGCGGAAACGCGATATATTCCTCCACATTCGAAACGTAGAACGCCGTCACTTCCGCCGTATGCTCGCGAACGTATCCGGCAACGGCGCGCATCGCTTTCGGTCCGGCAAAATCTCCGACGATTGGCACAATGAGATTCTTCTGCTGCATCTGCCGCACGAACTGAAAATTCGCATCCGCCGCCAGAAAGTTGCGGTTTCGACGCTGCCCATCAGTTTCCAGCATCAGAGCCCGGAAGGTTGTTCCGTATGTCGTGAGGTGCGCGTCGGGACCGCCACGATAAAACGCAGTCAGGATGGTATCGATGGTCCGCAGATCCGCCGCCGTCGGTGCAAAGCCGTGCATCTTCTGAAGATGGTTCTTGATCTCCGCCAGATTTTGAGCGAGCATCCGCGCGTCCGATCGAGCGCTGGCGAGGGTGGAGAACAGCCTGTCCACCGAAGTCAGAGTATCGGATGCCACCGGCATTGGCCTGGAGAACAGGCGGGAAAGGAATTCCGATCGACTGGAAGACAGCTCAAACATCGCCTTGTACATCAGGTGCTCGGCCATGTTCTCCCGACGAATATCGATGATGAATGCCATCTTCGGCCGCAGCGCAGCGATGTATGTGAAATTCTGTTCGGGTGCAACTCCGAGGTAAACGCCTCCAGGGGCAACACGCTTCAGCGCCTCCGGAAGGACATCCTGGAACGTCACCTCGTTCGACATGAACATCTCGAATGCAAACGTGCCACCGGGCTCCGAAAAATCGGTAATCATCTTCCAGTAGGCCTGATCCGTGATGGACGCCGGAAGCGTATCTGCCGCTCGAACGCTTGAAAGGCAAAGAAGTATCGCACCGGCAAAAGCCGCAAATGACCGCACGCGCATCAGAAATCACCTCTCCCCTGGAACGACGCTCCCGCATTGTACTCTCATCGAGGGATTGACGATTCCGCATCGCGAACAGTTGACGACGAGCTGCAGTTATTCCGCAGCATCTTGCCGCCTCACAACGATCATGCTAACGTAAAACGGTAAGCTGATCGATAGGAGACCAGTCATGAATACCGTCACGGTTTCATCAAAGTATCAGGTTGTCATCCCGGAAAAGATCCGTCAGGCGATGGGAATCAAGCCGGGCCAGAAATTTGAGGTCATGGAATTCGAAGGGTGCCTGGAGTTTGTGCCAGTAAAGAATGTGAAATCCCTTCGCGGATCGTTGAAAGGGCTGGATACAAAGGACGTTCGGGAAAAGGAAGATCGACTGTGAATATCGTCGATTCTTCGGCATGGCTGGAGTATTTCGCCGGCGGTCCCAATGCGAGTTTTTTCGCCGCTGCAATTGAAGACCAGAAACGGCTAATCATCCCTTCGATCTGTCTCTATGAAGTCTTCAAGACCATTCTCCGGCAGTTGGGCAAAAAGGAAGCGTTGGAGAAAACCGCCGCGATGCGCCAGGGAAAGGTCGTTGATTTGACGACAGCGCTCGCCCTCCAGGCGGCATCCATCAGTCTGAAGCATCGCCTCGCAATGGCCGATAGCATCGTGCTGGCAACGGCCCGAGCAAACCATGGAGTTCTGTGGACACAGGATTCCGATTTTGAGGCGCTGCCGTCCGTCAAATTTCGGGCCAAACGATAACGGAAAAAGCTTCAGAGTTGGGTCGGACGTTCGGAGGCGGGAAGATCGCTGGCAATGGCGGATTCCTGGCGGCGCTTGTGACCCTGGTCATCCAGCAAAGCCGATGCCGGAAGTCGCCGCCAGGCGGAGGCTCCCCAGGTGGACGTCGTCAGAATTGCCGAAGCCTCTGCGGCAGTTGCTGTCGTTTTCGCGTGTACGAATTTCGTCGCACGATAACGTTCGACAAACACCAGGACCATGCCGGCGATTTGTATCAACCAGACCATCCCCATTGCCGCAAATGAGCGACGGAACAGCAGTTGTGACGGAATCAATATGGCAATCGCATAAATTTGCAGGAGGCTGCGATAGACGCGAAAGCGCCGGAGTTCCCTTGGCAGTCGACTCCATACATCGCCCGGACGTCGAAACGCCCGCGGATACCACGATCGCCACCAGCGAGGCTGCTGAAAGGCCTTCCTGAAAATACCCTCGGCGTTAAGCCCCTCGGACCGCAGCCCCAGCAATGCAAAGACCGCGATGACGGTAACCGAAACGCCCCCTCCAATGAGTATGCCGATCCCCCGAAGCGGCAATTTGAATGCGGGATTCAACAGGGAATATGCCGTCGCATAGCAAAAAGCGATGACGGACAGCGCTCCCAAAATAACGCTGACCCGGATCAGCCTGGCGGAGAGCGATTCCTCCACATCCTCATCGAACGGCAGAAGCGCTTCGCGCAGGCTCTTGGCGTCTGTCCATCGCTTCGAAGCATCCCGATAAAGGCAGCGGTCAACAGCGAGGGCGATATCCGGCGGCACATTGGCTACAACGGACCGGAGAGGTTTCGCATCCTTGGTCAGGCGCTCGGTCAGAGACTCCATTGCGGTTTCACCGACGAACGGACGACCACCGGAAAGCATTTCATACGCGACGACACCGAGTGAATAGATGTCCGAGCGCGCATCGACGTCGGTACGGCCTTGAGCCTGTTCCGGCGACATGTAGTGTGGCGTTCCGATCAACTGTCCTGTTGCCGTCAACTCGGCTTCGGCAAATGCGGGCTTGGCAATGCCGAAATCGGTCAGCAGCGGTGCGCCCGAATCGGTGTCGAGAAGGATGTTGTCGGGTTTGATATCGCGATGCACGATTCCCTGGCGATGTGCGTAATCCAACGCGTCGCACAGGGCGACCATGAGCGTGCGCGCTTCTTCCGGCGAATACGCCTCGTGCCGCTTCAGGCGAGAGGCAAGCGAGTCGCCGGCGACGTAGCCCATCACGAAATACACGAGGCCGGAAACTTCGCCGAAGGTATATAGCGGAACGATATTCGGATGACTCAGGCGAGCTGCGATGCGTGCCTCGCGGCGAAAGCGGTCCTGCATCTGCGGCGTACTCGCGTGCTCGGGAGGAAGGACTTTGATTGCGACATCGCGGTCGAGCGCAAACTCGTGCGCGAGGTATACGGCCCCCATTCCCCCACGTCCCAGTCTCCGCTCGATTCGGTATTGGAAACCGATTGCCTTCTTGAGGATTTCGAAAAGGGGATCCACCGCGGGATCCGGCGCGGGTGCTTCAACGCGAGTGCCACACGACAGGCAAAACCGCGCCTCCGAAGGCAGGGTGGCGTTACATTCACGGCATTGCATCAGGGGCATGCTATCACGCACACGCGGCAGTGCTACTATGGCGGAATGAACCTCCTTTTGATTTTCGTTCTGTCCCTGTTTCAGATCGATCAATGGGAAAAAGCGAATCGCGAAGTCGTGCGACTGGCTCCGTCGAGTTTTAGTCAGCTTCCCAAAAATGTGATGCAGGAACTCGAACGGAGGAACTGCACCATTCCGCAGGTGTGGGGATCACATCCGCCCGGCAATGTAATTTCCGGAGAGTTCCTGAAGAAAGGGCAAAAAGACTGGGCGGTGCTCTGTTCGGTGCGCTTGAAATCGTGGATTCTTGTTTTGCCTTCTGGATCTCCGCAAACTGCATTCAAGGTCGCCGAGGAAGAAGACCTCAATATGCTAGAGGGTATCGGTGACGGCAAGATCGGTTACTCGAGGGAGATTGGCCCCGTGGGCGAAGCCTTCATCCGGGATCATTACGAGGCTTACGGCGGGACAAAACCTCCTCCCATCGATCATCTTGGAATCGAAGATGCCTTTAATGAAAAGGGCTCCGTCGTTCATTACTACTATCAGAACAAGTGGCTGCAACTGACCGGATCGGATTAGCGATACGGAAAACTTCCAAACTTCCGCATGCTAGACTCGGTTCGATGGTTTCTGCTGCATGACGACGATCGATTCGGCTGCCTTTGAGCGCGATACCCTGTCGCGAGTGGCGCGCCGGTGCATTCCTCTTCTTCTCTTCGGATACATCATCGCCTTCATCGATCGCGTCAACATCGGATTCGCCGCGATCACCGCAAGCAAGGATCTCGGAATGTCCCCCCAGGTGTTTGGGTTCGGCGCCGGAGTCTTCTTTTACGCCTATCTGATTTTCGAAGTACCCAGCAACTATGTGATGGAGCGAGTCGGAGCCCGGAAATGGCTGGCGCGCATCATGGTGACGTGCGGATTCGTGGCGGGCGCCATGGTATTTGTCAGAGGCGAATGGTCGTTCTATGTCGTGCGGTTTCTGCTGGGAGCTGTTGAGGCGGGATTGTTTCCGGGCGTCGTGCTCTACCTGACGTATTGGTTTCCGAAACAATATCGCGCACGATACGTCGGCATGTTCGCCGTTGGCATCCCTATGGCGAGCGTCATTGGCTCGCCGATTTCCGGCCTGATTCTCAATCTCGACGGCGTCCTCGGATTCAAGGGCTGGCAGTGGCTGTATGTGCTCGAAGCAATCCCGGGTGTAATTATCGGTTTATTGATCTGGTATTTCCTCGCGGATCAACCCAAAGATGCTCACTGGCTGACGTCCGAGCAACGCAACTGGCTTCAGCAAACCATCGACAAGGAACGTGAGCAGCATCCGGAGAAGGCCTCACGGAAATCTCTGCTCCAATCGCTGCGGCTGCTGGCCGACACGCGAGTGATCCTGCTCTCGATTGTCTTTTTCGGAACCGGCATGCCGAGCTATGCCCTGAGCTTCTGGACCCCGCAGATGGTCCACGACTTCGGATTTGGAAATGTCCTGACCGGACTGGTGAGTGCGATACCGTTCGCATGCGGGAGCATCGCAATGATTCTGTGGGCGCGCCACTCGGATCGCACGCGCGAACGTAAATGGCATACGGCAATTGCCGCATTTGTCGCGGCGGCAGGCATGATGGCGTGTTTCTTCGTGACATCGCCGCTGGTTACCATGATCGCGCTCTCCTTCTCCGCGCTGGGCGTGTTTGGTTTGAAGGGTCCATTCCTTTCGGCGATCAGCGAAAGTTTTTCAAAAGAAACCGCGGCCGTCGGAATCGCGATGATTGTGTCAATTGGGAATCTGGCGGGGTCGGCATCACCATGGCTGATTGGATATGTGAAGGAGCATATGGGAACGTATCCACCCGGTCTTGTCGCGGTAGGCGTCTGCTCCCTGATCGGAGGATTGGTAATGCTTGCGCGCCCCAGCGCAGCTGGAAACGAAGAACGCCGCAATGGCTGATCTCTCTCCAGTTCCCCTGGTCGATTGTCATGCGCATGTCTGGAAAAATGGCATGCCGCTGGTCGCCAATGCGCGTCATCGCCCGGAATACGAATTCACGACGGAACAGTACTTAGCCAAACTGGACGCGCACGGCATTCAATATGGCGTGCTCGCTGGCGCCAGTATTTTCGGCACCTACAATGACTACGTGTTGGAAGCGGTGCGTCAGCACAAGCGACTTCGGGGAACGGTTCTTCTCGATCCGTCGACCGATCGGCAAACGATGGAACGGATGAATGAAGACGGCATCGTGGGCGTGCGCCTGCCCTGGATATCGTTGTCGACGATACCGGAGATTGATTCGGATCCCTACCGCGGGCTGCTTCGACGGATTGCCGATCTGGACTGGCACGTTCACCTGCATGTCGGAAGAGGAAGGCTTGCGGCGATACTCCCGCACGTGGAAGCGTCGGGCGTCCGAATCGTCGTCGATCATTTTGGAAATCCTGATCCAGCCATGGGCATGCAATCGCCGGACTTTCAGACGATGCTGCGCTCGATTGAAAAAGGCCGAACCTGGGTGAAGATCTCCGCTGGAAATCGAGTGGGCCGCGAAGCCGCAAAGCTTTATGCGAGTGAGCTTCTGAAGTCTGCAGGACCTGAGCGTCTGGTATGGGGAAGCGACGCGCCATTTGCGGGATTTGAATCCAGTACGACGTACCAGCAGACGCTGAACGATCTCGTGGATTGGGTTCCCGATCCGGTGACGCGACACCAGATCGGTTCCATCACTCCGATGAAGCTGTATTTCGGCTAAGGTGTTTTGGTCTTGTTGGCGGAGGAGAGCACGGCAATCTGCGTCGGGTTCAACACTTGAACGACGCGCTGGGTTGTCTGCTTATTGAGAGTGGTGAGGTTCTCGTCGTAAGACTCGCCCCTGGCTTCGATGATTGCGAGAGTTCGCAGCCGGCTCTTGCGAGCATAGACCGCATCGACCTGAGTTTCCTGTTCACGCGTCAGAGTGATTCCCGCGGCCTTCAGTTTTTGTTTCATCAGGGCGACCTCTTTAATACGCAGCTGTTCGCTTTGGTATTTTCTCAGGGCAACCTGCTGATCCATTCGTAAAGCCGCGACAACTTTGTCGCTGAGCTGCGTTGTCAGTCGGGCGATTTCTGCCGTTTGAGCGGGATTCGTGGGCTGGGCAGCGCCACCTCGACGTCCGCGAGAGGACTGGGCGGCAATGGCGGAATCCAAAGACACGCCGAACTTTGTTTTGAAGGCTTTAGCCATCTCTTTGAGCTGCCTGTCGTACAGGCTTTTGAGTGGCTTTTCCTGACTCTTCTCTATGGGCAAGGCAGATGCTCTGGCAAGCCAGCTCCGTAAATCGGCCATAGGGTCGACTTTCGGGGCAGCCTGAATCGCGGTCGTCGGCCCCTCATCGCCAAAACCGCCGCCATCGAAGTCTCCGCCGCCGTCTTCGTCCTGTGCGAAGGCCGGAACTGCAATTAAAATGATGAAAATCAACCAGATGATGCGCTTCATGTCGCAAGAGAGTACGCAGATCTATATATAAAGGTTACGGGAGCTATCGAGGTTTTGATGTAATTTTGGGGCTGGAGCCGATCTGCTCATATCGGAAGCCATCGGAGGGACGCTCAAGCTTCAGAATATAAAGACTTTCCTTCTGCGCTGCTGCAGGATTTCCGCGGACAACAACTCGATCACCGGACTTGAAAGTATCCTTGCTCATTCCTGCCTCGGAAAGCTCCGACCGGTTGTCCATCTCGAGCTTCCACGTCTTTGAAGTCCCATTCTCCTCCCGAACTTCCAGCACGAGAAATGGATGAGGATTCACAAAATGGTATTCCCGGACGACCCCTTCCACTCTGATCTCCTTACCCGTGTTGTAGGCTCCAGAAATCGAGTGATGCGCCACCGCAACCAGGCCGGACATCATGAATCCCAAAGCTAGTGACAGGACCTGAGGTTTCATACGCAGTCATTCTATATCTGTCCGGGTTTGGTTTCGCCGCAGTGTTCCCTACGCCTGGGCAACAGCTTTCCACTGCCCGGCCAAACGAGATATAGTGCTCGCAAATACCGCTAATGAAACCTAAAGGCCCGTTTCACCAAACCGAACGGTTCGCTATCGTGCTGCTGGTTGTCTTTTTTCTCCTGCCCCAGGTTGCTGTTGCACAAATGAAGGAAGTCCGACGCGTTCTGATATTCAACGACCTAAGCACGGTGGCCTCGCCCGGCATTGCACTTATGGATCAGGCGATTCATGCCCGCTTGCAGGAATCACCTTACCAGATCGAGCTTTACAACGAGAGTCTGGAGTCGACGCTGTTTTCAGATGAAGCTTCGCAGCGCCAGATACGTGACGGGTATATCCGCAAATACGAAAAGCGTCAACCCGACGTGATCATTGCCGTCGGAACTGCATCTCTTAAATTCATGGTTGAATCCCGCGAGAAGTACTTTCCTGGAGTCCCGATTATCTACTGCGGAGGCACAGAGGAGATGCTGGGCGAGTCGAAACTGGACTCCTATTTTGCTGGCGCCTGGGGAGTGGCGGAACCGGAAAAGACTCTGGACCTTGCACTACACCTGCAACCTGGTACAAGGAACGTCGTCGTGACAGGCGGCGTGGGTCAATTTGACAGGGACGTCGAGAACATCGTCCGGAAGAGTTTCAGCAAGTATGAATCGACTCTGGAGATTACCTATCTCACCGACCTTGCCATGCCGGCTCTCCTCGATCGACTACGCAATCTTCCCGGCAATACTATCGTTTTTCATACCTCCATCATGCTGGACGCTGCCGGCAATCGCTTCATCGATGCGACGCAATCCGTTCCTCTTGTCGCCGCTGCTGCCAATGGTCCAGTCTTCGTGCTGGACGATGTCGATGTCGGCACCGGCGCGGTAGGTGGCAAGGTGTTGAGCTGGGCCGCTCAGGGCCGCGAAGCTGCGGGGATGGCGGTTCGGGTGCTCAACGGGGAAAATCCGCGGGACATTCCTTCGAAGAAGACAACAAACTCCATTCTCATCGATTGGCGCGCCTTACAGCGCTGGGGATTGAGTGAAAGAAACCTTCCGCCGGGCAGCATCGTGCAATTTCGAGAATTGACGATATGGGCCCGGTACAAGTGGCAGATTGTTGCGGCCCTGTCCGTTAGTTTCCTGGAAGCTCTCCTGATCGTTGCATTGATGGCAAATTTAATCAAACGACGCCGCGCGGAACGATCGCTTGGCGAAAGCACGAACCGCCTGGGGGCTATCCTCGGTACGGCAGTCGAGGGGATTCTTACGTTCAATGATCGCGGTATCATCGAGTCCGTCAACGCGGCTGCCCAGAGTATTTTTCACTACACTGCCGATGAGATGTTCGGCCGCAATGTAAACATGATATTGCCTAATTGTTTCAGCCCGGCCCACAGAGAAAACGTTCCAGGCGACGGTAAAATCTCTCCGGATCTCACAGGCGCGGTCCGGGAAGCCATTGGGTGTCGCAAGGACGGCTCAAAGTTCCCAATCGACCTTGCCGTCACTGAGATTGTTCTGGCGGACCGTCGTATCTTCACCGGTTTCGTGCGTGACATCACGGAACGGAAGCGGGCCGAGCAGTTGCAGCGCGAGTTTGGCAAACAATTGCTTCAGGCTCAGGAGGCGGAGCGCGCCAGACTCGCACGCGAATTGCACGATGACATCACACAACGCCTCGGACTGCTGGCGATGAATGCCGACTGTTTCGATTCTGAAGCCGGCCCGGTCGAGCAGCAGAAAACCATGCGCGGAATCCGCGACAGCTTGATGGTTCTTAGCGAAGACGTACATTCGCTGGCATACAAACTTCATCCCGCATTGTTGGAGCACATGGGCCTGGCCGCCGCGCTTCAGGCGGAGTGCGAGCGTTTCTCGAGGAAAGAATCGATTCCTGTCGATGTCAAATTGGATTCACTCCCGGAAGTAACGCAGGAAGCTCGGCTTTGCATCTTCCGAGTGGCACAGGAAGCGTTGCGCAATGTGGCCCGCCATGCTTGTGCCCAGGCGGTGCAAGTGTCGCTGCATTCCATGGAGGGAGGGTTGCAATTGACCGTAGCGGACAATGGTGCGGGCTTTGATCCCGGTGAGAACCAACAACACGCGAGCCTCGGTCTGGCGAGCATGCGTGAACGCGTCCGATTGCTCGAAGGAAAGCTGCTTATCGAAAGCAAACACGGTCGCGGCACAACAGTTTCGGCATGGATACCGGTAATAGCCCAAGACCTGGCGCACTCCGCAAATAAGGAGAAGGGTGATGCTGCGGTCACGAATGGTGTCGATGTAGCCGCTGTCTCCGCAAGAAGCAAATCATGAGCAGGGCTCGTGTCCTGCTTGCCGACGATCACCGTGGAACTGCGGAAGTACTGAAAGGTCTGCTCGTACGCGATTTTGAATTGGTTGCGGTCGTGGAAGATGGCCTGGCACTGATTGATGCAGCAAGAAAGTTTCAGCCCGACGTCATTATCGCGGACATATCCATGCCTAAGCTGGACGGCGTGAGTGCGGTGGCAGAGCTGAAGAAGGAAAACCCTCACGTGAAAGTCGTTTTTACCACGATGTTTGCGGAGCCGGCGGTCGCGCGATGGGTGCTGAAAAACGGAGCGCATGGCTTTGTTGTGAAACACTCTGCCGGATCTGAACTCGTTCCCGCTGTTCTTGCGGTGCTGGCCGGCAAGACCTTCATCTCCGCTTCCCTGGCTTAGCCAGGAATACAGAAAACATCGAGATCGAACGGAGCCAGTCGCCGCCATTTTGAAAGGGGCCGCCGATACAAGTGCATCTGCCGCATGGCACGCCTTGAAGGAAATTCTTCGCACCCAAAACATGTACGGTGGAGTGCGGGAATGAGCTTTTTGAAGGCGCACACCGATACTTGCAGGGCAGCACACAGGTCACAGACGCCTGGCTCGCAGAGCTGGCCAGACAACGCAAGGGCCGGCTGGCAACGATGGATGCCGCGCTTGCGCTTTTGCATCCCGACGTGGCATTACTTCTTCCTTTGTGAGTTCCGTGGACGTTAAGGTTCGTCTGGAACGCGAATGTTTGCGGGATAAGCGGGGAGACCCCAAACCGCGGGATCGAACAATTCGAGGGAAGACAGAACCTGCGAAGCCTCGCGAAATGCGTCGACGCTCATTGCGGGGTTCGGCACGGCGACGACGGGCATGCCTGCAGCCCGTGCCGCTTCCACGCCGGAAGGCGCATCTTCGATGACGAGGCATTGCGATGGCGCCGCGCCGATCCGGTCCGCTGCGGCAAGAAAGATGTCCGGAGCCGGTTTGCCCCGCTTCACTTCAGGATCGTCTCCAAGCACCACGCACTGAAAACACGCGAACCATTCGCGATGCTGCGTGATCTTCAATTCAAATTCGCGACGGTGGGAGCTGCTTGCAACGACCTGGGGAACGCGATGTCTGGCAAGGTGATCGGTAAGGCGTCGGGCGCCCGGCATCGGCTGTGCCAATGGGAATAGCGCCGCAAGCAGCGACTCCCGCTCCTGCAGATAATCCTCAGGGCTGATCGGAAGCTGCAGCGCATCCACGAGAATGCGCGCCGAGTCTGCCGCTTTTTTTCCGATCATCCGTGATTTCACGGTCCAGTCGAAGGTGCGTCCGTAGCGCCCCACGATGGCCTGGGTGACTTCGGTATAGAACGGCTCCGTATCGAGAAGCAGACCATCCATGTCGTACAGAACGTGCGTCACCGAACGTGGCGAATCCTTCATTCAATCAGTATCCGACAATTTCATCCTATTGTATGGCAGCAACGCCGTAATACCGGGCCATCCAGTAAGGAAGGATGTAGTCAACCCTGGGCGACTCGATACTTCCATCGCCTCCGCCCGAAAGAGCGAATGGGTGTCTTTGCCAAAGGAAATCCTCGTAGGGTCTGTCCGCGACGGGTATCACCACACAAGCGATATTCACTTTGCAGGCTTTGTACTTCCCTCTCAAATCCACCGGGAAGTTTCTGGGATTCCTCTGTAGTTGCGCCTCCAATGCTTCGAGAGTTTCTCGATCGCGAGCTTCGTCGACGCCGCTCAATGCAAAGTCGATCATGTTGAAGTACGGGTTGACGTGAGATTTCGTGACCGTTCTCAATCTGGAGTAGGAGTTCATGTACTTCTTACGAATCTTACTGTTCTGCTCTAATCGAATGAGATTGTAAAAATAACCGTAGTCCAGGTTGAGTCCGGAGTAACCGCTGGTGACGGCATGACTTCCATGAAGGATCTGTGGAAAGCCCACCAGCCATGACCAGAAGAACCGCGTGGTTTTGTATTTGCCGCTGAATCGGGAGGGATTCACGTGCTTTGCGACCTGCAGTACGCTGAGCATTTGATCGTAGCGGCCGATAAAAGTCTCGATATGCCGGCTTCCACCCGGATTGTGCAGAGTCCACTTCTTCTTGATCAAATAATCGGTCATGCGAGTGATGAGGTCACGGCACAGGTTGTGAACCTCTTCGTCGTCGATTAAGTCATAAGCCACTGCCAATCCCAGATAGATGCCCTCATATTGATCGCGGGTGACATTGCCTCTGTAGTAAAACTCCTGCCCTTCATAGGTGGTGCGATGGTAATCCTTGTCCATTGAGCGGAGATCCACGTAACGGGTGTCCACTGGAAACACAGTCCGCGACAACTTCCCGGTTCCGCTGATGGTGGCAAGCATCTTGATGGATTGCAGCGCGCGTTTGGCATAGGCCAGGGCGACCGGCGAACCCGTCACCGCGTATCGAAAAGACTCGGCGGCAAGATAGTGGCCGGTCCATATCGCTCCATCGCCGTCGTAGAGCTGAACCAGGTTCGAGCTTGTTGGCCCGTCGAAGCGGGATTCCCCGACCACACCATGTGGCATGTGAAAGTTCTGGATGCGGTCGGATATGAGCTCGGCGTCGAGATCTCCGCCGTGAGACGGTATTGCGAACAAAAGCGCCATCAAAATCGCCGTGAGCTTTCTCATGGAATTTCTCCTGGTCTTTCCATTCTAACCAGAACAACTTCGAATCAAAGCTCTGGATCGGCACGGGACATTTTCATGGTGCTTCACACCAAGGTGTCTTAGCATCGGTCCCGGAGGGCCGCATGCGCCACGATCAATTACGCTCGCTCATGATTTCAGTCACGATTTTGTCCATATCTGTCGTGCTGGTTCTTCCATCCGCAGGGCTCGGCGCTGGCGAAGAACTTTTTCTGGCGATCCGCAATGGCGACACAGGCTTCATAAAGGCTCATCTCTCGAAGGGCGATCTTCAGGCCCGGGACAAACGTGGTGCGACACCGCTGATGCACGCCGCGGCCTTTGGTAATTTCGAAACGCTCAAAATGCTTCTCGACGCGGGAGCCGATGTGAATGCGCACAACGACCGCAACGCAACCGCTTTGTTGTGGGCGGCGCGCGACGAGGAAAAGGCACTTCTGCTTATTCAACACGGAGCCGACGTCAATGCCACGTCGCTGGAAGGTCAATCTCCTCTGATTGCAGCCGCGACACGACCGGACGCAGCGCCAGTCATTGCGTTGATGATCGCAAAAGGCGCCAATATCGATTTTCAGGAAGGCCGTCGCCAATTCACTGCACTGACCATGGCAGCGGAATCCGGCGACCTGGAATCCGTCAGGCTTCTCCTGTCCAAAGGAGCAACCGCCGGCATATTGAATCGCTTCGGGATGACCGCTCTCGGCAGCGCCCCGACGGGACGTCGCGTCGAGATCGCTCAGCTCCTGCTCCAAAAAGGTCTCGACGTGAATCTGGGAGCTACAGACGCCGGAAGAGTTACCAATGGGCCGATCGACAGGCTGAAAGTCACTGCGCTTCATAACGCGGCCGCGTTCGGGCCGGTTGAAATGGTTCGCAGTCTTTTAAAGGCCGGAGCCAATGTGCACGCCAGCGACAGCCGCAGCCTGACTCCAATCTTTTTCGCGGTAGCCACGGAATATCCATCCATGGAAATGTTGCAGACGCTCCTGCAGGCCGGAGCAGACGTAAATGCTCACGACAATACCGGTGAAACGCCGCTGGATTGGGCCGAGAAATTTGGAGATCCTCATGTGATCGCTCTTCTCAAATCTTCGGGAGCGAAGACCGGCGTCATCTACCACTCGCCGAAGCCTCCATCTGCCGAACCACCCAAACCTGCCGTGGCGCTTGCTCGAAGCCTGACGCTCCTGGAGTCGTCCAGTACGGAGTTTGCGAGGAAAAGTCTGTGCGTGAGCTGTCATCACCAGCCGCTCATAGCACGCACTCAGGCTCTGGCAAAACTCGCAGGAATTCCGGTGAACGAAAAAGTGGGAAAGGAACAGCTTTCACAAATGGTCACGCAATGGAATGGTCCACAGGAAGAATTCCTTCAGGGACTTTTCCCCGGCGGTGGTGCAAACCGGCTTGCGGAGATGCTCCTCGGTATGAAAGCCAGCAATTACCCGGCAGACAGCATCACGGATTCGGCGGTCGCGGCAATAGCCTTATCTCAAAGACCCGATGGCCGCTGGGCAGCTGGCGAAGTTCAGTTACGGCCACCGCTCGCTGAAAGCGATGCTGCTTCTACGGCAAGAATTCTTCGCGTGCTTCAGGAGTATTCCATTCCCGCCCGCAAACAGGAATTTGCGAAACGGGCGGCACAGGCACAAACATGGCTGAAAACCATGAAACCCGTTCGGACAGAAGACGCATTCATGCGACTCGTCGGTCTGACATGGCCGCGCGCCTCCGACAGCGACATCCGGAATGCGGCGAAAACTCTGCTTGCCATGCAGCGACCCGACGGCGGCTGGGGCAATAATCCCAACATGCCGAGCGACGCATACATGACCGGAAGCGCACTGGTTGCGCTGGTGGAATCCAAAGCAATACAGGTGAACGATGTCGAATACCGGAAAGGAATTCAGTACCTGCTCTCCACACAGTTCCCGGATGGCTCATGGCACGTGCGGAGCCGCGCCATCAAGTTCCAGCCGTATTTTGAAAGTGGATTTCCGTTTGGGCATGATCAGTGGATATCCGCAGCCGCAACTTCCTGGGCCGCTCAGGCAATAGCGTTGAGCCTGCAACACTGAAACGCGCTGGCGCAGGCCGGGTGAATCAGTTTGGAGAAACTGCTCAGTCGACTTCTCCGAGCAGGCTGCCAATGACTGAACCTCGCGGCAGGTTCAGACGTCTTGCTTGACGCGAGCCGGACGACAATGTGTCATTTGAGCGGGAGTGAATATGGGATACACGCCGGAGGAAGAGAGACAAAGGGAACTCATTAAGTCTGCAGTCGTCGAAGCCCTCGCAGAACATCGAAGTGCGAGGACAGAGTCTGCCGCGAGTCCGAAAAGCACGGCAAGAATCATTGCCCTGTGGGCGCTGATCCTGGTTGTGGCAGTCCTTCTGTACAATTTTCTGACCGTGCCCCCAGGGTGATGCGCTTTAGCGATTCATCCGGGTATTGGCAGGCTTCCCTGAAAGCATCTGCCGGACAGTGGGAAACCATTCCTCGGCAACCATATATCCCAGACATGTCGCCGCACCGCAACTGCAGGGGTAGTTCATAAAATCCTGGAGGTCGTATCCGTAGTTGTAAGTCAGTTCCTCGCCGCGAGAAATCGCTCGCCTCGAAATAATCCAGATGCGGTCTTGATCGTCCAGCTCGGCATCACAGTTCGGTTCGCAGCTATGATTGATCCGGCGCGCCGGATTCCAGCTGACTTTGCCGTCCACGTCTTCGTGCTCGTTCAACGTAAAGACGTAGGTGTTCTGCTTCAGGCACAATTCGTCCGAATAGCGTTTCGGGATTCTTCGCCCGACGTACTGGATCAGCCGGACTCCGGTGGCGATGTCGCGGCGAGCGAACAGGCCTCTCCCATGGATGCGCGACCGCCGAATCTCGATGAGCTTCAGGGCCTCGCGCATCTGAACACTATCGGATTTCGTTCGCTGAAAGCGTCTTGTCCGCCGACTTATGGTCCTGCCCAAGTCTTATGCCCCCTTCATATTGCGATGAAGAACGATCGCCCCGGCCTGGCTCAAGATGCAGAGATACATCGTCCGTGCGTGTAAATCAATTCCGCAATGATGCGGATACTGTTGCGTATAGAATCTCATCGGCCTTCTCCTGCTTAGGGTCCCTTCGGGGAAGAGCACGACGGCTGAGCGGCAAGCCGCTAAGCGGATTGACCGAAATCGTTCACACCGTCCGGGAGCACATTCATGAATCAGGACGACCTGTACTTGATCGGTGATGTCGACGGCTTTTCTTCACAGATCGGCCGTCTCGTGTCCATGATGAATTCGGTGCGATCCACCACCCTGGCAGCGATCGCCGGCTTAAGTGTTAACGAACTCGATTACCAGCACGATGCCCAGAGCAATTCCATCGCTGCTCTCCTGGCGCATATTGCTGCGGCGGAAGTCGGGTACCAGGCGGCCACTTTCTTTACCCGCGATTTGAACGAAGATGAGCGACGCGCATGGGGTGCAGCAATCAGTTTAGGAGAGAGAGCCCGGCGAGAGATCAGGGGCAATGACCTCGCGTACTATGTCCAAAAGCTCGAGCAGGTCCGCGCGACAACACTCGCCGAACTCGGTCGCCGTGACGACCAATGGCTCGAAGCAGAGGCCACATTTGGAAATAAAAAACGCATCAACAACTACTTCAAGTGGTTTCATGTGTTTGGGCATGAGCTGAATCACCGAGGTCAGATCCGTTGGCTTCGAGCACGTGCAACGGCTTGAGTCTTAGGATTTCCGGGATAGTGAGGAGGACAGCAAGTGAGACTGGGAGACAAACCCATCGACGAACTTGAATTGACAGTGCGTAGTTACAATTGCCTGAAGAATGCAAAGATTCACACATTGGGAGAACTCGCCCGCAAGACGGAGTCGGAATTACTCCAGAGCAGGAATTTCGGTCGAAAGTCACTGAACGAGATTAAGGAGTTGTTGGCCGAGTTTGGACTCCGTTTAGGAATGCGTGATGATGACGGCGAGGATGACGTAGTACCCGTAAGGCGGCCCATCACGCCGCTGCAGCCGACGAGCAGCGCGCGTCAGTTGCCTCCGAAGGACAGGTGATTCACGCGCTGCTAGCGGCCAGCTATTCGGAGGAGAACATGATTCAATCTAAAAGCATTCGCTGGATCATCGCTATTCTTCCCTTCTTGCCACTCATCCTGTTTGTGATTCCCAAGGCATTCGTCGTAATGCCAGAGCCCGGAGAATACATACCGTGGTACACAGCCTACACGGAGATTCCATGGTTACTGTCGGCAATGTACGTGTACCCAACCACAGCGCTGACATATCTTCTTGGCTTTGGAGTCTTTGGACCCGTTCACGTCATACTGATGCTTGCTTATGCTATTGGAGTCTCATCCATACTCCGTCGGGCTTTGAAGATCGACCCTCGTCAAGAGGGCTGAGGTTAACGGCAAACCGTTAGGTGCTATGAGAATTTATTCAATCGTTCTGTTTCTCCTTCTTTTAACGTACGGCTGCTCTAATCGAGAGGTGACAGTGAGGTCAAACTCCAGGGAGGCTACTATCGATACTGGATCCAGGTTCGCCAATGCTCTGGTTGAGAAGCGATATGGAGATGCCAGTTCCATGCTAACTGTGGACCTGAAGAAGTCATGGTCTGAGGAAAAACTGCGGTCTCAATATGAGGAAATGATTTCATATGGGTCGGGGCCGGTGAAAGTGGATGGCCACACAGAATTTCTGGAAGAATGGCCCGATCGGAAGCCTGGTGACGTGGGGTGGGCTTATATCTCTATTTCCGGTTCAGACTTCGCAGAAGCCATTACCGTTGTTGTCGCAGAAGAAAACGGTGAGCCAAAGATCCGCGATCTTCAGTGGGGGCGCCCCTAACAAGCGGTTGGAGAAGCCGTCAGCCGGCGGCACGAACATCCATGCACGACAAAGTCACCCACAATGGCTCACGTTGGAGCAACGCCGACTCCGACCTCGTCGAACTTCGAGAGTACGATCCAGGATGGCCGGAAGAATTCCAAAGAGAAGCCAAGGCGATTCGGGCCGAGCTTGGAGAGGTACTGGCGTACTCCACGGAACACGTCGGAAGCACGGCTATCCCCGGCCTGACTGCGAAGCCGATCATCGATATCATTCTGGTCGTGCCCGACAAGCGGCGCTGGCCGGAAGTTGTGGCACCTCTTGAGCAACTCGGCTACTCGTACTGGGCGGACAACCCTGACCCAGACAGGATGTTCTTCGTGAAGGGGATGCCACCTTTTGGATCCGGGCGAACACATCACGTACACGTGCATACGCCAGAGACTCTCGAGCCTCTGGTACGGTTCCGTGATTTCCTAATCCAGCATCCGGATGAGGCTCGTAAATACGGCGAGCTGAAGCGAGAACTGGCACAACGCTTTGAACGCGACCGCGACGCCTACACCGCTGGAAAGGCGGAATTCGTGCAGGAGATCCTGCGAAAAGCGGTCCGCACTGCGGGTTCCGCCTAATTCACTGGGATCATCCAGTACCGCCACGCGGCGTCCAACATCCAATAACCCTCCGCCGCGGAACGATACCGGCCGCGGCTCTGGGCCTGTTTTCATTCGACAACGCCGTCAGTCCAATGCAAAGATTCCTGCGGACGAATCGATATGAAACATGGTGTTCTGGCCTGCGTCGTTGCGACATTGTTAATCAGCTCCGTGGTGCCAAATCCGGTTTTCGGGAAGAGCCTGGATCATTACAATCTCGATTCCCTCGTCTACCTTGCCAACCGTATCGTCGAGGGCGAAATCATCGGTTCTCGCTCGCTCGGCGTGCCTGTTGTGGATGTCAGGATCACCAGAAACCTCGCCGGCACCGGTCAGCCGGGCGAAACGATCACGGTCGCTGCGATCGACTTTTTCCAAAAGCCTGAGGGCGACCTCGAAAGAGGAACCCCTCTTGCGATTGGCGATAGGCTCTTTCTCTTTCTCATTCCGGCCCGGCCCGCATTCGCCTTTGAGGTCCCTGGCGATGGCACGGTGCTCATGCCAGTCCCCAGCGGATTGAAACTCGTCGTTCAAGAAAAGACTTATTCCTTTATTCAACGAGGCAATCCGGGACCGTATGTCGCGGACCTCCCCATGCGCGGCCGAACCGTACCCACAACGAGCGTGGCTCAGTTACGCGCTGCGATTGCCGTCAGTTTGAAGAAAGCACAGGCGTGGCACGAACAATTCAAGGCGCCCCCAAGTCCCCGGGACGCGGCAAAGCTTTTTGCACTCATACGTGAACGGCGTGAAAAACCGCCGACGTTCGTACGCGACGCGATCGGCGAAACTGCGGCATGGCGATTGGCTCGACTGGGGAATCCTCAACTGATGCTGGAAATGCTGAGGATCGGTGAGAGTACTTTTGGAGAGACTTCCGCTGCTATCGCCGGATTGGGGACGCCCGAAGGTCGCGAGGTTCTCTTGCAAAGAATCGGCGATTCTTCGGCACCCGTCGGCGAACGCAGGATGCTGGCAGGAATGGTGGCCTTTGTAGGACTCATTTATCATTCGTACACGGAAATCATCAGTGACAATAACCTTAATCTCACACGATCGACTGACAACGACAACTCGTCATACCTGACACGAATCGTGGGATTGTCGGCGACTGTCTCCGACGAGCAGGTAGCACTCGCCCTGCTGACCGGTATCCACTCCACGGGCTTTTCGGCAGGGCTCACCAACGTTGAGGTCGATCTGGCAAAGGCCATGACAGATTTGACCCGATTCCACAAGACCACGCGCTCACCGCGAATACGTTTCGCGATCGAGAGCCTGATCCTGCAGCGAAGCCCCTTAGATTTCGCGCAGCTGCAAATACCCAGCACGCCGGTACTTTCGTTGGCTACTTTGGATCCGCTGGAATCGGTCAAAGTGCGAGGGACCATTTTTGTGAGCCGCGAAGAGGTGTGGGTGCGTGATGGTAGTGAACTCACGGCAATAGTTCTGGTACTGGAAGCGATAGATGACAGCCACACTTACGCTCTGCCAGTGCAAGGGGACGGACTGAAAACCGCCAAGGCTGGAAACAGCTCAAGCCGCGGCCAAAGCTTCATTTTGCCGCCCAACATTCGTCACGGGAAGTTCCGCGTATTCTTTCGTTACCAGGCCGGAAATATGACTGTAGCGGAAAGTAACTCCTTCGAAACATCTCTGTAAATCTTTTGCAGGCATGACTCTGTTTGCCCTCTGAGTAAGGTTACTGAGACGCGTTCTATACATAGAAAATGTTTTCCGTGGCTGTAGGACTTCTGGTTAAGATTTCGGTTTCACGTCGACGCCATTGCCGGAAATTTGATCAGAACTTGATCCAGGGAACGTTGCTTTGGGGGAAAACCGAGATGTTGAAGCGGAATGCCTCGTGGGTTCGATGGACCCGATTCGCCTTGCTGCTGCTTCTTGGTCTGGTTGTTAATTCCGCACCGGGGACCGCAGCAGACAAAACGTGGATCGAAGTCCGCAGTCCGCACTTTCGTGTCGTTTCAGATGGTACCGAGAAGGATGCTCGCGAGGTAGCCCGGGCCTTCGAACAGATCCGTGCCGTTTTCGCGAAGGTGCTTCCAGGCATTCGGCTGGAAACAGGCACGCCCTTTCTGATCGTTGCGCCAAATGACGAACAAAGCTCCAGGAACCTGATGCCTCAGATATGGAAACAAAAGGGCTTCAAGCCCGCCGGTTTCTACCACGACGGATGGGAAAAGGAATTTGCGATGGTGCGTCTCGACGTGATGCGCCGCGAAAGCAACTCGCAGACCGCCAGTTCTGCATTCGAGGTCGTGTATCACGAATACACGCACTCCATCATGAACGCGAATTTCCGGTGGCTTCCCACCTGGCTGAATGAAGGGTTCGCGGAGTTTTATGGAAACACGCGGTTTGAGCAATCGAAACTCTACGTCGGCGCTCCCAGCCAACGGGCTTCGTCGGTTGGAAACCGCCCGATCTTTGATCTGGAAAAGCTCATCGGAATCACGTCGGCGTCGAAGGAGTATCGCGACGAACTGGATGCCCAGATGTTCTATTACGAGTCCTGGGGACTGGTTCACTATCTGATGCTTGCCCCGGAGATGGATCAGGGCCGGAAGCTCGTTCAATTCGTGGGGCTCCTCGAAAAGGGAGTCGATCAGAAGAAAGCGTTCAACGACGCGATTGGAAACCTGAAGACCGTCGAAAGCCAGCTTGACCTCTATCTCGCACGGCGGATGTTGAACTCTTACGTTCTGCCAAACCCGCCTGATATTCGTCCCGAGACTTTTGTCGTTCGCAAACTGACGCCTGCGGAATTTAGTTCTGAACTTGGCGCCTTCCAGTTCTGGATCAGAGAAGGAGCCGCGGCACGTACCAACGTTGAACTCGCTCTGAAGGCGGATGCACAATCCGGTCCAGCGCATGAATTGATGGGATTCCTTCACTTCGCCGAAGGCAAGGACGCAGAGGCGTTGAAGGAATTTGAGCGCGCCATCCAGCTGGATGACCACCTCTATCTTTCAAAATTCTATAAGGTAATGATGTCGCCAATTGCCCGGTCGGATCGTGAAGAAGACCGGATGGCACTTCGTTCCGCTTTGGAGCAGGTTGTGATCGCCAGTCCGGCTTTTCCAGCCGCCCGAATTCAAATGGCCCGACTGAGCATTCGCGAGGGTAACCTGACAGCCGCCCTGAATTACGCGCTCCAGGCACAGCGGCTCGCACCCGGGCATGCCGGATACAACACGCTCATCGGGAATATCTTCTATGGCCTCGGACGTAATGAAGAAGCGGCAGACCTTGCGAAATACGTTGCAGACCGGTGGGAGGGAGGAGACCGGGAAGAAGCCATTGAACTCTGGCAAAAGCTGCCACCGGGAACTTCTCAACGAGAAGGCATGGTTGCGGAAGCGCCGCCCGCTGGCGCAAAGACGATTTCAGGTAAAGTCGGCTCCGTAACCTGCAGTCAAGCAGACTCCACTTTGAAGATCGCCATCGACGGTCAGTCGCTGGTGCTATCCCGGAAAGACTATAGCGGGAGTTTCTCCGACACCATCTGGTATGGCGGCGACCATTTCTCTTTCTGTTATCACCTGGAGGGCCTGCGCGCCGTGGTCTGGTACAAGCCTTCGAGCGGAGCAAATAGTCCCGCCGCATTGCTGCGTTTGGATATTCGTGATGACATCGATGTCAAACCCTCGAGATAGCCGGCAGTCCTCTGCTATTTCGACTCTACGCAGGACGATTCCCTGCCCCACACGACGCGCTGGCTATTGGCGAGAACAATCACTGCGGGGGAAATCAACTTTCCAGTGAATATGGGACGTGGAATGGACTTGAGGCTCAGGGTAATGGGCTCCGGCGTCTGATATGACTTCAAGGGCTCGATCCCTTCCTTTGTGGCGTAGCCGCAGAATTCGATCGCGTCTCCAGGCTTAAGAACGTTACGGTCCAGCTTCAACGCCGTCATGCCGCCGGTGCCGGGGCCTTCAAGGACCCAGTGTTCCACCTGGCCGTTGGCGTCTGTCGAATCCACGAACAACAAACTGTGAGGGTTGAGCTGCGCAAACATCATGATCACACCCTTCTGTCTCACGATTCGATTGACGTCATAGAGGCTCCCAAACGCGTGATGTGCGAAAAGCGATCCGGCCGCCAAACACAGCATTGCCGCGGCGATCAGCGGAATTGAAAAACTTTTGACGCCGTTCATCTTTGTACAAAGGATACTAGCGGCCTCTCATCGCCGATCCAATCCTCTAAAAGATACCTTGCCTCATTTGTTGACGAAATGGATCAGTCGCAGTACTTTGCCCGCATGAATCAACCCATAGCCGTCTTCGCACTTCTGGTGGGCCTGACGGTACCCGCATACGCGCACCATGGCGGCGGCAGCTTCGAACTCAATAAGACAGTCCAATTCAAGGGCGCGAAGCTGACGCGTATCGAGTTGATCAATCCTCATTCGTGGCTTTACTTCGACGTGGCAGGCAAGGACGGCCGACCGGAACATCATCGCTGCGAGATGCGCTCGGTACACGTGCTTCGGCGATCCGGATGGACTGAGGATCTGTTCAAGCCCGGCCAACTCATAGACATTGAGGCTTCGCCGGACCGGGCCGATCCGAACTCGTGCTATCTGCAGACGATCCTCTTCGCGAATGGCAGCCGCATGGATCGCTATGGTCAGTACGTGAAGACGCCGCAAGGAAAGGTGCAGGAAGTCCGCGGTCCGCTGGTCGCGCCAAACACCAAACGCGAGTTGCGCCGTGCCAACGGAGAACTGAATATCTCCGGAGACTGGGCGCAGGAGCAGCGCGTCATGGCCGATCCGCGAGGCGTGGGCGGCGGGCTCGTCCCGTTAAGCCAGATCAATCAGCCCCGAGGACAGGCAGCGGCCGGCGGTGTGACTGGCGGTGCAGCCCGCGGCGCTCGCGCGCCGGCCGGCCCGAGGTTATACGGCGGCACGGAATTGACCGAACTCGGAGAGAAGGAGGCCGCGGCATTCAAGCAGGAAGACAACCCGCGATTCCGTTGTGAGACAACAAGCATCCTGTTTGACTGGACCTTCGACGGTGCGGTCAACCGTATCACCCAGAACAAAGACACCATCGTCGTGCAGTACGGTCAAATGGGACTGAAGCGAACGATCTACATGAACACGAAAACACACCCTGCAACAATCAAGCCGTCGCGGGCCGGTCATTCCATTGGGCGATGGGAAGGGGATGTTCTCATTGTGGACACGATCGGATTTCTCCCTGGAGTGCTGAACGGGACCGTGCGGCACAGCAACAAGCTTCATATCGTCGAACGCTTCTCTCTCGATCCGAAGACGATAATCCTCACGCGTGCATATTCCGCGGATGATCCCATCTACTTGAAAGGCCAGTACACAGGTTCCGACGTGGTTCAGCCAGCTGACGCCACCTACACGGAGGACCGTTGCAAGGAGCAGGGATTCATCGATTACTCGAAGCAGGGAAAGTAATTGGTTTAGAATACGGGCCTTGCAGCGTCACACAATCCGGAGGGGGAACCTATGTCAACGTGGACACGATCGATTGCGCTTGCTCTGACGACCTTGTGGCTGGTGGGCTGTTCGGCCCAAAGTCAAAAACAACTTGCCCAGGATGCTCTGACCGCGATGGGCGGTGAAGAGAAGGTGAAGGCCATCCAGACCCTCACGATGACCGGCGGTAAAGGAACGCGCACGAAAGTCGGCCAGCCGGCAACCACAACCGGAAACGATGTGACCGGCGAGCTGAGCAACAATGTCGAAACGCTGGATCTGGCGAATCACCGCGCCGCCATGGATTACGACATCAAGGTCGGAGACTTCGTGCAGCATCGACACGAAGTGTTTAACCGCGAAAAGGCGGATGGAACTCCATTCGGTATCGAAAGCATCGAGGGTGTGACCTTCGCCACCACACCATCGGGCCTATTCAGCTGGGGTACGCAGAACTCTCCGGAATGGATGCTGAAGCGCAACCCCGTCAGCGTCGTGCTGTCCGCGGCGGAATCGGCGCCCGCGGATGCGGGGGCGGAAGAAGAGTTTGACGGCAAGAAGATGAAGCACGGCCACGGCAAGTCTCCGGACGGCGAGGACCTTGAGATGTACTTCGATCCGGACACCAAACTATTGGCCGGTTTCATGGTGCTGGAAACCGAAACGATGCTCGGCGATGTCATGGGAACCTACTTCCTTTCCGACTATCGCGACGTGAATGGGGTCAAGCTCCCCCATCACATCAAAATCCTCAAAGGCGGCGAGCCCTACTCGGAGGTTCAGTACGAATCGATTCTCATGAACGATCCCAAGGCAGCCACAGTGTTCGGCGTTGACGCCCCTTTCAAACCTCAGGTTGCGCAAGCCATGAAAGGCCCGGACGCGTTTCCGATGGAGTTGAAGAAGGCCGCCAATGGCGTCTACCAGGCTTCCGCATTCCGCCATCACAGCATGGTCGTCGAGTTTCCAACGTTTGTTGCTGTCGTTGAAGCGCCCTACCTTGAAACTCAGACTCGCATGCTGGCTCAGGCGATCGCGCGACAGTTCCCCAACAAGCCGATCAAGTACGTTGCAGTAACGCACCCTCACTACGACCATATCGGTGGTTTGCGCGCCGCGGCCGCACTGGGTGCGACCATCCTCGTGGAAAAGCGGCAGGAACCCCTGCTGAAGAAGCTGCTGGATGCGAAACACTCGCATCCGAAGGACGACCTCCAAACGGCGATCGACGCAAAAAAGCCCGTTGGGATGATCGAAACTTACGAGGGCAAGCACGTGATCAAGGAAGGCAACCAGAGCCTGGAACTGTACGCGTTCGACTCCTCGCACTTCCAGCCGATGGTGATGGCATACGTACCCGGAGCCCGCGTGCACTTCCAGAGTGACCTGTGGTTCCCCGGCGTTCCGCTGCCCAGCAGCCCCGCACTCGTTCAGCTGAACGACGCGATCAAGGCGGCGAACCTTCAGGTCGACACGTTGGTGGGAGGCCATGGAGGGATCGGCCCGTATTCCGCAATGGCAAAAGCTATTGCCGCGAAGTAGAAACGCGGGGATTCCTTCCCCTTAATTTCTCAGACGGATCGTGCATGCGTTGTTCTGAATGAGTCGTTCGGCATAGAGCACTTGCCCCGCGGTGACTGTGAAGGATGCGGCGCATTGCATGGAAGGTTCGCCGAGACGTCCGCAATTCCCGTCGCACGCACGAAAGTAGCCGCGGATCTCATAGGTACCGGGCGCCAGGTTGAATTCGAGCGGCGTGCTCTGCAGTCGCTTTTCCTCGCGAAAGGCACCCGATTGCTCAATGCGGAAGAACGAGAGTGCTCCCTCTCGGGCACCCGGGCCGAAGCCATTCCCGCTTTGCGAAACGGAAAGCTTGCCCGAACCCGGAAGCGCTACTAGAGGCGTATTCACCGCGGGTACATTCAGGACGGGTCGAATCACCTCTCCGCTGACCTTGTTGCCAGCACTCCCGACGGATGGCGGTGTTTTCGTCAATACCATCTGGATCTCGCTCGAAGCGGATGCCGAGGTCAGCACCAATGAAGATGTAAGCAAATCGGCAGTTCCGTATCGGATGGATTTCACGAAGTAGCCAGCAGGTATCCGCGTTACTTCGATGGAAAACTCCCCCATGCCACCGGCCAGCTCCAATGGAATCACGAAGGATCCATCGTCTCGTGTTGTCGCCTGGGCGATTTGACTGGTGGTTCCCGGAACCCTCGCTTGCAGTCCGACCGCCACATTCCGGCCTCGGAATGTGCTCACCGTCGGCAGCGGACTACTGTCGTCCATGGTGATGCGTCCGGACAACGTCGTGTTCACCGTCGGATTTTGAACTAACAGAAGAGATGCGAGTAAGAACAGAGTCTTCATGGTTTGATGCCTCGGTAACCCGCGAGTTTGAATCTTTATAGAAAAGATTCAGGGAAGCATTTCGCGGAGGAGACGAGAATCCTGTTCGCGTGGAAACTCCAGGTCCAGCATGAGACCCAGCGTTGGCGCGATATCCTCCGGACCGCACAGCTCATTGTACATACCCGGTTTTACACCACTGCCCATGAACACAATGGGCACATGCCGATCATAGTCGTACGCTGTTCCATGGCCTGTTCCGCCCGCCGCCCCGCTGAGGTACACGTATTGCTTCAACAGCACATTCAGCTGGGGGCTTCGAGGCTCATAGAATGCGTTCTGGAATAATCGAAAGTAAGGATCCGAAGGGGGTTGTGCGCCTTTCAGGTCATCCGCGGTGTAAACCTTCGCAACCAGACCCGTGGCAAGGAGAGCCTCGATGGCCGTGGTCTCCACGTCTTTTCGATTGAGTTTGCTGCGCTGGATGACATCGTCATCAAGATAAAAGTCCGGCGCCGAGTAATATCGAATCAGGTTTTCAGTACCGGGAAACTTTTTTGCCAGCGACTGCCTCACGGCGTCTTGAAGAACTGCCGGCGCGACTCGCCTGGCATCGATGCCTTTCGCCCGAAGATTTTCAACGAGCGGAAGCGAGCCGTGATCCGCAGTCAGTACGACGAGCGTATTCGCAAGACCCACTCTCGTATCAATCGCTTTGAACAATCGCTCGAGCACCAGGTCCAGCCGCAGCAGTTGATCCATCACTTCCTGGCTGTCGGCGCCGTAGGTATGACCAATGATGTCGGTCGCCGAGAAACCGATAGCGAGAATATCCGTGACGCTGTCCTCACCGACATGGTGCGCCGTCATGGCTTCCAGCGCGACGTCCAGCGTCATTTCGTCGGCTATCGGAGTGCGGCGCAAGTCGTCATAGAACGCCGTCTCCGGTGGTTTACCGCGAATAACGTGCGGAAACACCGTGTCCTTGCGGTCCCATTCCCCTTCGACGGCATCCTTCCCGGCATAGCGCTCGTAGATGGCAGTGTCGGAAAGCAGACGCGTCCACGACTGGCCGGCATGCGAGTTCGCCATATGACGATTGTTCAGAGCAACCAACCAGGCCGGCGGCTCGGCGGAGTAGAAGGTGCTGGTAATGAAGTTCCCGCCAGCGGTTTCGTACCAGTACGCGGCATCGGCGCGGCGCCCGCCCATCAATATGGCAGAACGATCCTTCAGAGAAACGCCGACCACGTGCGATTGAGGGCTTTTCGCTTTGAGCACATCCCCTATCGTAAAGCTGAGAGCGCTCGCGGGCGATGCACTCCGTCCGCTTCCTCCAACGGGTCTTTGGACAGGATCCTCGACGACATTCACCGCCTTGCGGAGATATCCGTCATACCATTCATTTGCAACGATGCCGGAATGGCTCGGATGACGGCCAGAGAGAATCACCGAGTGCCCGGGGCCCGTCTCCGTCGCAGAATGTCGATAGTTCGCGTTCGTAAAGACTGCTCCACGATCCAGCAGCATCCGCAGACCACCTTTGTACAGCGGACCGAAACGCGTTAGATAGTCGAACCGCATCTGGTCGATCGACAGGACAAGGACCAGCCTGGGTTTGACTGAAATATTCTGGGCAAGGCTTGACGAAGCCGTTGCAACAGTCGAGAGCAGGAGAACAATGAGAAGGGTTCGCCGCATGGTTCCGAAAGTCTCACCTGCAAGTCTGCGAAAGTAAAATGAATAAATGACGAATTCGAATCCACTTGATCTGTCCGCGGCTTCCCTGATAGATGAGGACGATGCTAACGAGAACCGCAATACTTTTAGTGCTCCTGGTGGGCTTGATTGCCTTACCGTCTTTCCATCCCCAGACAATACTGGCCGCGGACGGATACACGTTCTCGACCCTCGAGGTTCCCGGAAGCAGCCTTACCGTCGCATCCAACATCGACCTTCTGGGCCGCGTGGTCGGCTACTATTCCGATACAACGGGAACGCACGGCTTTCTCTACAACAACGGATCATTTACGAGAATCGACTACCCCGGCTCCGGCTGGACTGTCGCGCTCGGCATCAGCACCAACGGGCAGATTGTCGGGTCTTATGCTGCCAGCGATGCGCCCACCGGACGGCGTGGATTCCTGCTCGCGGGCAGTTCGTTCTCCTCATTTGTAGTTCCCGGCTCCACCGATACGGTTGCGCACGCGGTAAACATTCGCGGCCAGGTGGTCGGCGAGTATCGCGGCCAGGATGGAATGCGCCACGGATTTCGAATGAGCGGAGGCAACTACGCGACAATTGAAATGCCCCAGAGCGGAAGTGGTTCTGCAAACGGTATCAATGATTCCGGGCAGATTGTCGGGGCAGCCGGCTCCGGTCCTGGGGCGACGGCGTTTCTGTTCGACACGTCGTATTCGAAAATCGAATTTCCCAACAGCAACTTTACGGAAGTCTGGGGGCTGAACAACGTCGGTGATTTTGTCGGCCAGATCGACAGTGCGCAGTCCGCCTATCGCGGCTTCCGCCACAGCGGCACCGCTTACGCGATCATCGATTTCCCCGATGCACCTGCGGCATGGGACGCACGTGGGGTGAATGATCTCGGACAAATCGTGGGGTCGTTTACCGGCAAGGATGGGAAGACGCGCGGATACCAGGCAACGCCGGGTACGCTGAGTGTGACGCCTTCGGATTCTCGAAGCATTACGCTACTGACCGATGCTCCTGGCGCGATTGGTCCGAATGGCGTCGCGGGAGCTGTCGGACCAGCTGGACCAGCAGGTCCGCAAGGACCTCCGGGCCCGCCGGGCCCTCAAGGGCCTCCGGGACCTGCCGGACCTCGTGGGAACAACAGGGCTGGTGGGCGAGGACCTACTCCTCCCTTGCTTCCGACGCTCGTCGCCCTTCAGTCCGCATTGGATTCGGCGCACCGTGCCGGAAATCAGGGGGCTCTTGTCCAAAAGGCAATCGGGACTATCACTCAGGCGATCACCGATTTGGATTCGGCAAACGCCCACCACATGGCACATCTTGGAGAAACCGCCATAGTCCGCGCGGAAATCAAACCCAACTTCACTCCGCCTCCGCGGCCTGCGCCGAACCGCAATATCGGACTGGAAATTGTTCTTGCTCGATTGAACGAAGCTTTTGATCTGCTTAACGAAGCGCCAGCCGGCGATCTTGGCGGCTATCGCGCGAAGGTCTATGCCGACATCGCATCGGGAGCTGCAAATGTGATTGCAGCAATCAACTCGGCGAACGCCGACTTCGCAACAACGCGGCCGAGAGCAACCCCTGCGGCCGCACCCACACAATAGATCTCATCTCTGTGAACCCAGGATTGACGCGATTCTGAGGCATTGCCCTCCTGACTCAGGAGGGCAATTCGCCCACCTTAAACGCGCCCCTACCGACGCCAATAAAAAAGGGGCCAGACGTGTCATTCCCCTTTTTTTTCGGGGAAAAAAGGGAATGACACGTCTGGCCCCTTTTTTATCTAAAACGTGAAGCGAAGGGTTCCTTGAAAAGTGCGCGATCCCGTGACGGTGGTGATCTGACCGAAGTTGGTGCTGTTGATGTTCAGATTCGGATTGCCCATCAGCGGATGATTCAGCACATTTGCGGCATCCACTCGAACCTGGAAGCTCTTGCTCTCGCTGACTCTCATCGTTTTGCTGGCGCTCAGATTGAATCCGATATTTCCCGGACCGTAGATAACGCCGGGTCCAAGATTGCCAAGCTTTCCCGGTTGTGAATTCACAACCAGAAGGTTGCCCGCCGCATCCGCCAGCGCATTATTGGAACACGACGCCTGAGTGGTTTGCGCCGTGGTGACCGACGCGCATTGGGGATCATCCGGAAACGTGAAGGTGCCCGCGGGAAACCAGACGGGCAGGCCCGAAGTCATCTCGGCATGCCCGTTCTTAACCGCGTCCAGCGATCCGACAACTTCCGGGTAACCTCCTCCAAAATAGGTATTCGTCGCCGTGATGTCCAAAGGACTTCCGGAAAGCAGGTTGAGAATCAAACTGACGTTCCACTTTTCAACCACGCGGGCCAGTACTCCGGTACTGTTGCCGAGCAGCAGTTTGTTTGGCCCCACGGGCAACTCGACGCTGCCGTTGAGCCGGAAATCGTGCTTGCGGCTCGTACTCTGGATGCTTCTGTCCAAATCGCGGTCGAGCACGTTCAGCCAGGTAGTCGTGCCACCGGCGCTGTTGGAGGCGATGCCGCGCTGGAACGAATACGTCGCCTGAAGGTTCACGCCCTGGGTGGGCCGGAAGGTCATCTGGCTTTGCATCGAGTGGTAGATGGAGTTGTTCGGATTCGTCTGCAGGTTCACGTTCAGAAACTGCGGATTATTCGTGATGAAGTTCGGAGGCAGTCCTCCGTTCTGAAGCAGACCGCCGGCGCCCAGACTGGCGACAATCGTCGAGGTATTCAGCGAACTGGAAACGGCGGCAAAGTTGCCGTTCGCGATATTGCCTCGGAACGTTGCGTTCTGCCGCAGGTGCATGGAACCTGTTTGCGGGACGCCGCCGACTGTTGTTCCCACTGGGCCAAACCCGGCTACTCCTGGATTCAGATTCAATCCCGCAAGCATGGTGTCGAACAGCGGCGCGTTCCCGCCCGCGCGCGTGACATTGAGCGCATCGAGCAATCCATTGTTGGTGTAGTTGACCTGGTTGAGGTTGACGCTGCCGAAAAGTTTTACACCTCTTGTGCCAACCCATCGAACGTCGACAGTCAGGTTGGGACGCACCGTTCGAGTTACCGACACATTGAAATTCTGAATATACGGAGTGACGTAGTTTGTATCGTACGGGGCGATCGACTGGTTTCGCTGATTGAGAGGGACGGGTTGAAGCGGAGTGTTTACCACTGCGCTGGGTATCACCAGGTTCGCCAGATTGGTGAAGCCTGAAGGCGTCACGGTTTGAGAATCGTTGATGCCGGGCATCATCGACACGTTGGTGTCGAGATCGAACGGTGAGACACCGGCTTGAAAGCTGATGCCGTAACCTCCGCGCAGCGTGGTTTTATCCTGACCGAACCATGGCAGCGACCAGCTGAAGCCGACGTTCGGACCAATGTTGTTCCAGTCATCTTTGTAGAGCTTTTCGTCAGGATGGGGGGAATTCACACCGACAAACTGAACCGTTGTCAGGTCGCCCTTCTGCGGCCCGAAGTTTCCCCAGTCTTCAAATCCTGTGCCGGTATATCCAAATCCACCGACCAGTCCGCCGTGTACCGTCGACGCCATCAGGCCGTTTTTCTCCCATGGCACGCCGTAATGTTCCCAGCGCACGCCGAGATTCAGCGTCAACGAGGGCAGGATTTTCCAGTCGTCTTTGAAAAATGCGCTTTGTTCGTTGTGGTCGTACTCCCGCTCTTTGTAATAGCCGTTCGGATCGGCGTAGCTCAAATATCGATCGGTCTGTTTCGCGTCCTGCAGAATGAATGCCTGCGCGACCGTGCTGATGGAACCATTGAGAGACAGCAGCAGGTTTTGCGCACCGGCAATCGTGCCGGTGGTGGCGCTGCCGACAAGTCCGGGAATGAGAGCCGCTGTAAAACCCTGCACCGGCACATTGCCCGCACCTCCGGTAACGTGTGGGATTCCGTTGAGAGAGTTAAATCCCTGCGCTCGAACGGCCCGGAATTCAAAGCCTCCTTTGTACGAGTGTTTGCCTTTCGCCCAGCTCAACGTGTCGGCGTACGAATACAGCGGACCGTTGTTCACGTTTGTATTCAAGCCGGGATTGAGCTTGTTGGAGCTATAGGTTAATGGAGCACCGATAATCGGAATTCCGCTGGCGCTGGGCAGGTAGGCCAGGACCTCGTCTTTGGTTGCCGGGTCGTCGTACGGATAGTAGGTGGATGATTTTGTTCGCTGAAAACCGAATCGGAATTCGTTGACCATGCTCGAGGACAACGTGGAAGTAAACGATGCGGTGATCACCCGGGGTGTGCGCTTGGTCGAAGGAACCCACCCGTCTGGATAGACGGATGGACTCGTCGTGGAATCGCGATGCTCGTCGCTGAAACTCACCGTCAGCTTGTTGCTGGAATTGATATTTTCATCGATCTTGATGTTGATCTGGTTCCGGTTGACATCGCTCTCCAGGCCCTGCTGTCCGCCGATAATGCTGTCTCCGCTTCGGGTCCAGCGGTATTGCGCCTGATTCAGACCATCGCCGCTGCCGGTGCCAAAGTAATTTGGCAGCGGCATGCCGGCAATCACGCGCTGAAGGTATCCGGTCGAATCCATCGCAGGCCGGTTGGAATCGCGGCCAAACACGCTGATGGTTTGCATCGGACCGGTTGCGCACGCGGGACTGGGAAGTGGATTGCCAAGCACATCGACCACCCGGACTGTCGGTAAGGCGACGTTGCAGGCGGTGTCGATCTGATCGGCGTTGCCGTTCGCGACTCCGGGAAAGAAGCGAAAGTTGCCCTTCCGGGCTTCCGCTGTCATGACTGTCGCGGTCTGAAGCGAACGGGAGTTCATGGTCTGGCCTTCGTACAGAACGAAGAAGAACGTTTTGTTCTTCACGATGGGCCCACCGAAACTTAAAGAATACTGTTGCTGGTTGTACCAGTTCGGTTCGACTCCGGTTCGATTGTTGTTCCATGTGTTCGCATTGAGTGCGGAATTCTGGACGTTCCAGAATGCGCTGCCGGTGTACCGGTTGGTACCCGACTTGGTCAATATCTTCACCTGACCAGAGCCTCGTCCTGTCTCGGCATCGACCGGCGCCACGATGAGGCGAATCTCTTCAACAAGGTCGGGATTGATGTGCGTTGCGGAGGAGACACCGAGATTGTACCGATTGTCCTGGACGCTGATGCCGTCCATCGTCGTATTCACTGACATGATGGGCAACCCGGCAAGGGTCGCCGAGGCCGCCGACGCGGAGTTGTTGAGAACTGCGGGCGGGGTGTAGCCGTTCATGATGTTGATCAGATCCAGCACATTGTTCCCGACCAGGGGAAGCGCGTTCACCTTGGATGCCGAGAGAACATTGCCGATGGAAGCGCCCGATGTGGCCAGCTGCGAATCCAAAGCAGCGCTGACATCCACATTCGTCGCTGCGGTCTCACCAACCTGCAGGACGAAGTTTTGCCGCACCTGCTGCGAACTGCCCAGTTCCAGATCCTTGTAGACCTTGGTTCGAAAGCCGGCCAGTTCTGCGCTCACGATATACGATTTCCCAGGCTGCAGACTTGCGAAGTTGTAGACGCCGCTTTCGTTGGCCTTTGCCGTCGACACCACTCCCGTTTCGGTGTTCGTCGCGGTCACCGTCGCTCCCGCGACGACAGCCTGGGTGCTGTCTTGAATAGTGCCGCTGAGGCTCGCGTTCGTGGACTGCGCAGACGCGCTTCCGAGGAATGTCAGACACACCAATACCGTCGAACAGACAAAGAGTCTTCCCATGACGTAAAGCCCCCTCACATTTGTAAAACACAGTGAATATCGGGCACGACTCCCCTTCTGGAACAGGAGGGGACGGCGAGCCTGGCGAGCCGGGGAGGTAGACAAGTTCAAACAGAGAATTAGTTTGGGACTTGACCTACCACCCCGGCCTTCGGCCACCCCTCCTGTGCCAGGAGGGGA
>Ga0184628_10000182_pt1 | contig 37228 bp, 66 predicted proteins | sample PLM4_5_b1_FD_133149 | JGI IMG/M metagenome (GOLD analysis project Ga0184628, IMG submission 133149) | Groundwater sediment microbial communities from an aquifer in East River, Colorado, USA - PLM4_5_b1 | ecosystem: Environmental > Terrestrial > Soil > Riparian zone | place: USA: East River...
GGAGATAAGGTTAAAGTTACAAATGATTTACAATTAGCACAAACAGATAATGCTTTTGATATAAAAAGTATGAGTAAGTTATTAGGATTAACAGGAACTGTTAAAGCTTTTCAAGATAGTTGGGCTGATGTTGATTTAGGAGATTATGGATATTGGTTTTTTAAAACACATCTTTTAACAAAAGTAGAGGAACCAAAAATGTTAGAATTAAAACAAGAAACTTCAAAGAAGACTTTTGGTTGGATGAAAGTTAATTCTGGAACCATTGTTGTTAACTTAGATAATAAGTCATATACAATTGGTAAGGATCATTTAAATTATGCCAAGATAGATGAAGCCATCAAAAAGAATGATGCTACCGCTCTATCTAAACTAGTAGATGTCTGTAAGACTTTACAAAAGTATGCATCTCCAGTTAATGGTGTTGAAGTTAAAGATGGATTGGTTTGGAGAAATGGTACACCTTTACATAATTCATTGGCAACTAGAATTCTTTCTCTATATCGAGAAGGTTATCCAATTGATCCTATGGTAAAATTTTTGGATAATTTAATGAATAATCCAAGTAAGCGAGCTATTGAAGAACTCTATCCATTCTTAGAACATCGTGGATTACCAATTACTGATGATGGATGTTTCTTAGGTTATAAGAGAATTCGTGAAGATTGGAAGGATTGGCATAGTGGTAAGATTGATAATAGTATTGGAAAGACCGTTTCGGTTGAACGTAATACTGTAGATGATAATTGGCGAGAAGCTTGTAGCTCAGGTCTTCACGTAGGTTGTTTAGAGTATGTCAAACAATTCCATCCAGGTTCTCGTGTAGTAATTGTTAAAGTAAATCCTAAAGATGTTGTAAGTGTACCTTATAATGAAGTAACTAAACTTCGTACTGCAAGTTATACTGTTCTTCAAGAGTACGATAGAGAAATGTTAACTCACTTAGAGGGTTCTCTTTATACTGCTAATGGTCAACTAGCAGACTCTGTTGATTGGGATGAAGATTATGATGATGAAGATTGTGGTTGGTAAGATTAGATAATAAGTAGTTACTTTGATGCCTCCGAAAGGGGGCTTTTTATTTATTAGGAGATATAAAGTTGATTCTTAATGATAAACAGTTAGAAGTTCAATCGAGTGGCATTGCTTCTAGTCAATTTAGTATTGCATTAAATAAGAAGATGTTTTCTATATTATCATCTGGTATTTATAGTAATCCTATTAAATCTATATTAAGAGAAGTTGGATGTAATGCATATGATGCACATATAGCAGCAGGAAAGAAGGATCTTCCTTTTGAAATTCATCTACCAAATAGTCTTGAGCCATTCTTTGAGATAAAAGACTTTGGAACTGGTATTCCTAATGATCAAATTTTAGATATATATACTAAATATGGTAATTCAACAAAGACAGATACTAATGATCAAGTAGGTGCATTTGGGTTAGGTAGCAAAAGTCCATTCTCTTATACAGATAATTTTACAGTTGAAAATAGATATAATGGGACTAAAACTAGTTATACAGCCTTTTTAAATAAAGATGGATTTCCTGCTTTTTCAGAAGCTATGTCAGCAGAGAAGACGAATGAATGTAATGGATTGACTGTTAGATTTCCTGTCAAACAATCAGATAATTATAGATTTTCACAAGAAGCAAAAGAAGTTTATAAATGGTTTAAAGTTCGTCCAATAGTAAAAGGTGAATATAATTTCACTTTCCCTGCTGAAAAATTATATCTCAGAAAAACTGACTTATATGGTATGCCTCAATCTAGATCAGCTGCTCCTCATATAGTTATGGGTAATGTTGCATATCCTATTGCTATTAATAATATAGTTAATACTTCTGATTATGTTAAACCTACTTGGTATAAGAAAGTAAATTCTATACTTCAATGGGGTCTAGAATTATACTGTTCAATTGGCGATGTAGAAATTACAGCTAGTCGTGAACAATTAAGTTATGGTACTTCTGATGGTGGAGATGGTAAAAAGACAGTTGATTTTATTCGTAAAAAATGTGAAGAAGTATATGATGAGTTAGAAAGAGAACTCACTAAAGGATTAAAAGAGAAGAAAAATATTTGGGAAGCAAGAATAGAATTGACAAGAATTAGAAATTCCTGGTACGATTTTGATTTTGATGGAACATGGAATGGGCAAAAGATTACTGCTAAAATTCCTTTAGAATATAATAAAGTTCAAATTAAATTAAATCAATTTAGTAGAAAAACTTGGGGAAAGCAAAAAGTATATGATTCTACAATTCATGATTTTCTTCCTCAAAAAGATTTAAAGATATATGTATTAGATTGTCACGGTGGATTATCTAGAATTAAATATTTAGTAGAAACTACTGGACAAAGTTTATGTTATTTTCCAGATACTCCCGACCAAAAATGGATAGATGAAAATGCTATTCCAATTGTAAATACTTCTACTTTACCAGTTCCTCCAAAACAAGTTGGTACTAGAAGTGCAGCTGCTAAAGCAAAAATTTATCAATATGATAGAACTGGATTAGGAGCTGTAGTTAATTATTGGAAACCAGCAGAGATTGATTTAAGTGCTCAAGAAACATTTGTATATGTTAATATATTATTCTTTAAATATAAAGATAAAAATGGAGTTACTCAATATCCGAATGGATTAACTGATTATCTGAATTCATTTGATAGATTAAAACATCCTATACATATTTATGGTATTCGTCCAAGTGATGAGAATGTTATAAAGAAGAGTAAGGGAACTTGGATTAAGTTATTTGATTATGTTGATTTAAAGCAAAAAGAATGGGATAAACTTTACTTAGATAAAGCTCTTAATAATAGACGATTTAATAACTTTCTGAATAGAATTCAGTTTGAAAAATTAAGCTCTTTATCATTAGATAAAACTAGTGAAATGGGTAAGTTTATTGATAAGTATAATAAATGTAAAGAAAGTGCATATGATCCAGTAATTCAAAATTATATTTCATTACATACTGATCAAACAAAATTAGAAATTCCAAAAGATACATGTTTGAATAATGATTTTGCTAAAATATTGAATAAATATAAAGTATTAAAATGTATTAATTGGAGTCACGATAATAAGAAAATGTGTGAATGTATTAAAGAATATATCCAAATAATAGATAAATTAAAATAATCCATATATAAAAGGAAATTAATGTTAAACTATTTCTATAATAAATTAGTTAATAGAACTCGTTATCGTTATCATCCAGAAGCTGTAATTGTTGCATGTTTCTTTAATCCAGAAAATTCACCATATAGACTTTTGGCTTTTGCTAAGTGGTATGAATCAATTAAACATTTAAATCATAGAATTATTGAATGTGTAATTGGAGAGAATAAACCACAATTACCTAAGTCGGAATTTATATCTACTACATATGCAGATTCTCTCTTATTTCATAAAGAAACTTTACTAAATAAAGTAATTAATAATTTACCTTCAAAATATAAATATGTATTCTGGCTTGACACAGATGTATTGTTTACCAATAAAGATTGGTTGGTGGATGGAGTTCTACAACTTCAATATAGAAAACTTATCCAACCATTTGACTATTGCATTCATCTAGATGAAAATGAATTACAACCAAATTTTAATGTAGATCATTATAGATCTTTGTGTCAAGATGTTAGATTACGTCATAAAAAATTATGGAAAAGTTTCTGTTCTACTTCTCAATTTACAAGTAAAGAAGTTAATGAAACCTACGACCTACATGGACATGTTGGATTTGCTTGGGGTGCTCGTCGAGAAGTTCTAGATCAATGTCCACTTTATGACAAGGCTTTAGTAGGTGGAGTAGATCATATTATTGCTCATGCAGCAATGAGACAGATACCACATGAATGTATTAAGAAAAGTTTTACTGATGATTTAGGAAGTGTAACTGAATGGTCGGAAAGATTTTCTAAAGTAGTAAATTGTAGTGTTGGATTTGTGAAGGGAGATTTATATCATTTATGGCATGGAGATATTGAAAATAGACAATATTTAAAGAGAGTAAAGGAGTTTACTAAAGAACTTAAAGATTTACCTCAAGACAAAAATGGATTTTATAAGGCTTCTGAAAATAAGAAATTGGAAATTAAGAAATATTATGCTAATAGAGAGGTTTCAAAACCAGTAAAAAAGTCTTATACTAAATCTACAAGTTCATCTACTTCAAATTATTATTATAATAATCATCACAATAATGATATTTGGTTTTATGGACTAATGGGGTATTATTTAGGAAGTCATAATAATTCAATTCCTCACCATCATAGTTATGTAGAAAATACTCCTCATCATACTCCAATTAATGAACCTTTACCATCTGAAAGTAATAATTTTTCATGACAAATATAATTCCAATTATATCTTTTATTAAAATAATATCTGCAATTCAATAAGGTATTACTGTAACTTATAATGATTATTGGTTATATGGAGTTATAAAAAAGAATGATAAATGGATAGTTTATGGTCAAGATAAATATGATTATAATATGTTTATTGATGAAGATGGAAATTTCTATTATTATAGATGAGATGATTTTAAAATGAGTAAACGAATTTTAATTGGATGCGAATTTAGTGGAGTAGTACGAGAAGCATTTAGAAAATTAGGTTTTGATGCCTGGAGTTGTGATCTCCTACGTGCTAAAGATGAATCAAAATATCATTTCCAGGAAGATATATTTGAAGTATTAAAAAGAGATAGTAAATGGGATTTATTTATTGGTCATCCACCATGTACTTATTTATGTAATAGTGGTGTTAGATGGCTTGAAATGGGACCACCAATATTTGAAATTGGTCAAATAGATTTTTTAGTAAAACGTTGGAATAAAGTTGATAAAAGACGAGATGATATGAAAGATGGTGCTAATTTCTTTAAAAAACTTCTAGATTTACCTATTGTACGAATTTGTATTGAAAATCCTATTCCTCATAGATATGCACTTGATATAATAGGTCGTAAATATGATCAAATTATTCAGCCATATATGTTTGGAGATCCTTTTCAAAAATCAACTTGTTTATGGTTAAAGAATTTACCAAAGTTAGTTCCTACAAATATAGTTAGCAAAGGTAAGATGCAAGTTTGTAAAAGTGGTAAGGTAATACCTGAATGGTATAGTAATAATAAAAAATTAAGATCGATAACATTTCCTGGTATAGCGCGAGCCTTTGCGGAACAGTATGGAAAATTGTTATAAATTATGAAAAGACGTAGAAAGAAACGAAAATCTATAATAATCACAAAAGGTATTAAAGTAAATAGATTAACTGCTATTAAATTAGATCATATAGATTTTAGATTTAGAAAGTTTTATTTATTTAAATGTGAATGTGGTAATAAAAAAGTATTGCAGTGTTCATTAGTTACATCAGGCAATACTAAAAGTTGTGGATGTTGGGCAAAAGATGTAAAAGCTGCCACTAGATTGCCAAATAATAAAGCACAAGTTATTATAAAAATAATATAGTGAGTTGTTGTAAATTTTGTAATATTGCTAAAATAAATTTCTCTACAGAAGAATTCCTTAATAATATTAATAGAATATATCTATTTCAGAAGGAAAAAGGTAATTTATGAATGATAAAATTAATATATTAGCATCTATTTTTCAAGCAATAGGACGAGAAGCTGGTCCAGTATTATTTGGTGCTGCAATAAATAGGATGTTCAATAATCCTGATAATGGTATGATAGAAACACATTTAGAAGATTTTGAATATGAAGAATTAGAAAGATTAAAAGCCGCACTTCAAACAGTGGAAGATATTTGTTCTTTATATAGGCAATATTAAGATGAGTGAAGTAGATAATATATTAGCCGCTATAATTCTAGCGGTAGAAAAAGATATTGAAGGGGATAAAATGAGCAAAGGTAGATATAAAATCTTTAGTGAAAGTCGTGAACAACGTATCGCTAGATTTACTGCTACAAAGAAAAATAGTAAAAAGAAGATAATACAGGCTAGATACAAAAAACCAGAGTTAACTGAAGAGTTAAAAGCTGAAATATTTCAAAAGAATAGACTTGCTTGTATTAAGAAGTTTACAGCTTGGTTAGATGGAGAAAATAGTCCATTAAAAGAGGATTCTGAATTATATAGAACTTGGAGTGGATGGACTTATACGAAAAATACTTTACCAGCAAAGATTATATTAGAATTATTAGCAGATAAAGATTTATATAAAAAATATATGGAGATATAATGGAAGGTACATGTACAAACTGTGGTAAAGAAGGTAATTGGTGTCAGTGTGATGAAGAAGTATATGAAGAAAAGGAAAATACCGAGTTTAAAGCCCAATTATTATGGCAAGATAGTTATCATAAAATATCTGAAGTATGGGGAAGTGATTTTTTAGAACATGATCATTCGATGGACTTCTAATGGGACATGCTAAACAAAAATTAAAGAAAAAATTAACAGAACTTGAAATAATGAAATTATATGATGAACAACATCATCTCTATGAACTATTAGATATGTTATTAAATTCTTTGAGGAATAATGTAAGAGGTAATAATAAATATGAGCCTGATACAGCTATAGCCATATGTCAAAATTATATGGAAAAACATGGTTATAAATACGAATTAGAGGATTAAAATGTTATATGCTTTAATTTTCCTTCTAGGATTTGGCTATTTCCTTCTAGGATACTATTGTTATAAGGAATTGGAGAAAACTCGTAAACTCCATATATTATTTGATTGGAAAATTTCTAAATATAAACAGTTATATAATATAATTTTCGGAATATTTTGGATATTTTGGATTTGGAACTCTTCATGGAGATATAAAATAACATGGTAACTGGTGGACCACTTTCAAAAAAGGTATGGAATGAGACAGATCAAGCTTTTCATCTTGAATTAAATGATGATGGTTCTAAAGAATTTGATAGATGGTTAAAAGAAGAACAGAATCCTTTTAGTCTATTATCAAAAAGTTATAAGAATATATATAAATTGGCTTTAACTAATTTTACTAAGTACGAACTAGAGCAAGCTGGGACAATTGCTTTATGGCGTACATTGCTTATTTATAATCCAGAAAAATACCAATTAAGTACAAGATTGACTTATGAAGTATTAGGGCAAATTACTAAATTATTTAAAGAATATGATATTAAATTTGCTGCAAAAACAATTAAAAAAGATATTAAATGGGATAGATTAGGAACTAAGACTGGTTGTTTAATAAGAGCGAATGGAAGTAGTGAAAAGTCTCCTGATATTATCTGCTCAGAAGCTGAAGAATATAATAATTTACATGAAGTAATTGATGGTTTGTTACCATATGAACAAGACTTAATTAAGGGTAAATTTTATGAAAATAAAACCTTTAATGAGTTAAGTGAAGGAACCGGTCTTGTTAGCGAAAGTATTTCCAATAGAACTAAAAAAGTATTAAAGAAAATTTACCACAAGATTAAAAAATGAAAACATTTAATAAACCATTATGTGCAGTATCTATATCTGTTCAATATTCAGATTTCTTAATTGAAACAGCAATTAATAAAAATATATTCGATCAATGGATAATAGTTACAACTCCTGATGATATAAATACTAGAGAAGTATGTCGTAAATATGGTATTCAAACCTTATTAACAGAAGAACATGAAAGAGATGGATCTTTCTCAAAAGGACGGTTAGTTGAGAAAGGATTACAAATGCTTCCTTCTGATGCCTGGATTATGCATCTAGATGCAGATATTGTTCTACCTAAGTCCTTCAGACATGAATTAGAGAGAGCTCATTTACAAGAAGATACTATATATGGATTTGATCGTTTTATGGTGGAAAGTTGGGAAGATTGGCAACATCTTAAACAAAGTGGATGGATAGATCATCCTAATTCATGGCATCCTCATGGTGTAGATGTTCCTCAAGATAAAAATGGTAAACAATATAAATTAGGATCAAGATGGCGTAATGAGAATGGATGGGTTCCAATTGGATTTGCTCAATTATGGAATCGTAAAGGTGGAATTGAAGAGTGGAGAGGGTTTAGAACAAAGCCTTATCCATTTTCACATGGTAATGCCTGTCGTACAGATGTTCAATATTCATTACAATGGGATAGACGTAAACGAGAGTTAGTTCCTGAATTATTTGTAGCACATCTTGGAACTGATGGTGCTCCACATGGTAGTAATTGGGGTGGACGAAGAACTAAGGCATTTGGTCCACCAATAAGATTTAGTAATATGAAAGCTCCTAGCTAAAAGGTATATATGGAATTTTATCTCTCAATTGATAAAGAAGATATTTCTGAAAATATGGAATTAGAATTAATTAATGGTGGAATTCATCAAAACTTTTTTATTACTGCTGATGAAGCTCTTAATTATCATAAAACTCATGAAGATGAAATTTTAATTTTGGTTAAAATTATTAAACAAGATATATTAAATATATTAAATGGTAGCGATTATATTAGATTAAGAGTTTTAGGATTTTTATCCTTAGATTCAATAGATTAGAGGTATTTATGTTAATACATTATATTCGTCGTCCTACTAAAATAGGAATTTCAAGTAAAGTAGATTGTCCAGAAGAAAGTATTATTCTAGAATCTATTCCAAAAGATAAATTAGTTACTTTTGAAGATTTAGAAAAGCTTATTATTAATTATTGTAATAAACATCAAGAAAAACTTCCCCATTATTCTACAATTAAAAATTGGGTTGATACTTTAGTCAAAAAACGATTTGTAGTTGAATTACATGGTACTAAACTAACCAAAATCCTAGAAACCCTATAAGGAGTTATTCATGAATAAATATTTAGATAAAGATACGTTCAATATTCTTAATGAATTAGATCTGTCACATTCTGGAGAATTAGTTTATGAAGAGAAAGTTGGTTGGTGGATTGATACTTATCATGTAAAAAATAAGGATGCTATACAAGATTTAGTTTTATTACGATTAGTTAATTGTATTGAAGCTAATACTAAAAAACAAATATTGAAAATTACAGATGAAGGTCTTAGTTGTTTATCTAATGATGATTATGTACCTGTAATTGCACGCCCACCTATTATTTATATGTAGTTTTTTAACTATGAAAGGATATTATGAGTATTGAATTAGAAGCTTATTTATTATGGGAACGAGCTGGAAGACCAGAGGGTAAGGCTGATTTATTCTGGTATTTAGCAGAGAAGAAAGAAATGTTTAAAGGAAAATCCATTCGAGAAGTCAGTAAATTGACTAAAGTTCCTCGTAGTACTATTCAAGATAGACTTAAGAGAGGATTATCTCTGGAAGAGGCGATAAAATGATGACATATAAAGGTGATATACGTTGGGAAACTTCTCAAAATCCATATTATCCATTAGATCTTATTAAATCCCTCTCTAAGTCTTTAACAGAAAAATATGGAAAAGAACCATCTGCTCCTTCTCTGCTTATTAGTTGGTTAGGCTCAAGTTGGTATGTTAGTTTAGTTAAATATAATGGTTCTTATGGAACTCAAAAACAAGTTCTAATAAGTATAGAAGATTACGATTTAACTAAATCACTTAAATTACTTGCAAATAATTGGATTAATGCACAAACATCAGAATTAGATAAACTTAAGAAGTTATTATAAATTTAAGAAATTATTATAAATGGGTATAAGATTTAATCCATGCCAACCTTGTTGTCATGATCCAGATAAATGTTGTATTACTTGTTGTCCAAATGATTTACCATCAACGGTTTGTTTAAGAATAACAGGAAATACGACACAAGAAATTAAAATACAATTAGTATATTTATCAACTACTGCACCTACAATTTTTATACCATCTGGTATTGATTGGTATGTGGGATATGCTTACTGGTGTTTTAATTTTACCACATTTACAGTAGGAGTTTCTTGTAATGGATCACAAGCAAGAGCTGTAATATATAGAACTCAGAATCCATATGACTATCCATCTCCGACATTAACTCCTAGTCAAATTATGGATGTAGATTGTTTAATTAATGGATCATTTACTATAGATTATACGGGTAATTTAACAGGAATATCTCAAATATTTGAATTAAGTCAAGATGAAGATTGTGACTTTTTAGATGATGTGGGTGATGATTTATGTTTTACTGAATGCTTAAATGGTGCCACTGAAGCATTGGTGAATGTTCATTCGGAATTTGTAAGTATTTCTCCACCTTCTTCATTTAGCGAGGATAGAGAATTAATTTTAGATACAAGTTCTGAACCATATGTCTTTGGTGATTGTGTTCAAGTCGGTGCCTTTTTTATTGATGAAATTAGTCAAGGTTCTTTACTTATATGTAATGGTCAAGATGGTAATTTTAAATTAAAATATAGATATCTTGATTCTTTATATACAGAATTAACTAATAATGTTAGTGGTAGTGCAGTAGGTGGAACATTTAGTATTTCTGGTACAATAACAGGAACTTATGGACCAGTTTTTGGTATTACCTATAATGTAACTTCAACAGTAAGCGGAACAATTACATGCACATCTTAATAGATAATCCTTGTGATTGTATAGAAGGATTTTGTTCACATTTTAATAGTATATTTGAAGGCAAACGATATAAATTACTTCATTCTTTAACTAAAGAAGGTAAAGCATTTAGACGAGTTTTATTAGGAGATTTTGATAAACCCAAAGAAATTAAATCAGAATTAACTCTAGATAAAATAGGAAGTTTTTTAAAAACTTTCATAAAACATTTACAAAATGATAAAAAAGAAGTAGATTTTAAAACTTATCAAAATAGATTAACTGTATGTTTTAATTGTGATAAATGTACTAAAAATTGGATATGTACTGAGTGTGGTTGTAATTTAGAGCTTAAAGCCAAGTGGGATGTATCTAAATGTCCCTTAGATAAATGGAAAAGAATTGAATTAGCTGTTTTAGATGGATCTGTAAATAAATCTCCATGTGGTTGTGGAAGTTGATTTAAAAATTAAAAAGTAGATTGTTCTACTATTTTTTGTAGTTAGATGTGTAACCTAAACCTAGAAATTTTCTTTTGAAAAATATAATTCAGAATGCCGCCTACGTTAATTCAGAGATAGAATCTTACAGACTGTTGATGTGCTCGGATCATGGTCGATCAATTGTTTTACGAGATTGGAGTTGGCAAATTAAAGGATTGTCAGATAGATTCTTCAGAAGAAATCATATTATTTCTAGAGCATACAAAAAAAGAAATAAGATTCTAAAACAACGATTAGGATATTCTTCATATAAAGAATATTTAAATTCAGATTTGTGGTATAAATTAAGAACAAATGTCTTAAAATTAAATAATTATAAGTGCGATATTTGTGACGCGATTGCAAATCAGGTGCATCATATAGATTATAAAATAGCTACTTTAAGGGGAGAAAAATTAGAAAAGCTAATTCCCTTATGTCAAAAATGTCACAAACTAATAGAATTTGATAATAATAAAAAATTGCATATAAAATTAGTTAAAAATAAACTGTTTAATTTATTAGATTAATTATAATCCGATACAAAGATTATACTTCGTAAGTGATGTGCGAATAGGCGGGAGTGCCACAGTGACTCCAAAATTCATCATATTTGCCTTAACTGTGGCGATAGAAATTACAGACTCTAATGCTCTTGTGTATTAAAAGACGGCAAGAGGTACGGTAAGCTCACCCACGAGCAAAAGTGGAGATGCCCCCTTAGACGAGTTGACGGTTGAAATAATAAACTCGTTAATCAATCAATTATTTTTTTGGTATCTTGATACGGTCTTGGTACGTAATTAAACATGAATAGAAAAAACTAAGAATTACTATAAATAATATTAGCAGAGAAATTCAATATATGAGGTATAACAATGGAACAAGAGTCTGAATTTAAACCAGAAATCACAGAAGTAAAAGAAGAAGATTTGTGGATAAAAGATTCCAATGGAAACATAGTAGGAGTATGTTATTATTGTAAATCAAGTAAAGATATTTCAGATTGGTACTTTTCCTGCGAATTTGATTGTTATCTACATGAAGATTGTTTAAATGATGCCATTAGAGATTACAAAGGTAACGATAGAGAATTAAAATTAATAGCTAAAGAGATTTATGACAAAGATATTTGATAAATTATCACTTCACGCTCAACAAACTTATAATCTTGTTTCAGCAAAGAAAATAGATATTATTTGTGGAACGGGACACAGACCTAAAGATTTAGATCTAGAGTACTCCGAAGAGTCAGAAAAGGTTTTAAGAAATTTTGCTCGCCAAGAATTACAAAAATTAAATCTTTCAAATTATCAAATTATAATGTCGGGAATGGCTTTAGGATGGGACATGGCATTAGCCGAAGCAGCACTTTTAGAGAATCATAAATTATGGGCAGCAATACCTATTTTGGACTTCTCTGCTAAATGGCATTCTCGCCATAAATCCTTATACGAACATATTTTAAATCAAGCAGATAAAATCATCTATGTTTGTGATGGATATTATTCTCCTGAAAAATTTCAACATAGAAATATATTCATGTCTGAATGTAGCAATTCTATATTAGCCCTCTGGTCTGGAAAAACTCACGGTGGTACTTACAATTGCATAAAGTACGCAGAATCTAGAAATAAAAAAGTAATAAATATATATGACAATTGGTTGGAATATAAAAGAAAGGCGTCCGGTGTAAATTAAGATAGAGGAAAATTGCCATGAGTCCCAAAAAAACTTTTGAGATTTGGTGCAGGAAAAAAGACAAAAACGGTCAATTAACAGCTTTTTCTTTTATTCGTGCTTTTAGGGAATGTCATTGGCAATTTGCAATTAAATTACGTAAACGTTTAGTTGATAAAGGATATCAGGTAGTTCTTAGAGAATTGACTGTTACAAAAGAAGAAAAACTCGGTACGCCCAAATGATTACGCCAGCCATAATGGTATTTATTACCGCCTTTTTAGTGGCTGGATTTTCCGGTTTAGCTTCTTTATTGCGATCTGAAGATGAAGTAAAATTCAGAAATATATCAAAATATTTCTTAAATTCAGGTATTCTTGGATTAGCAGTAGCTATGTTATGGTATAACAGTTATATAGAGACCCCATTCTTTCTACTTGGGTTATGTATTGTTGTAGGACTTACTGGTATTAAGGGTGTAGATATAGCGTTAGGTTGGGCGCAAAAGATTGCTTCTAGCTTTCTAAAGATAGAAGATAAAGAGGTTCAAAAATGAATTTAACCATTGCTCGAACAATAGGATATACATTATTATTAGTGGTTGTAAACTTTGTGAATGCTGCGTGGCTTCATGATACTGAACAAGGATTTATAACACTATTCATTCTTGGATCTGTAGTTGGTGAAATGGGAATCCCCGCAGTTCTACCAAAAATGGTGGAAAAAGAAAAAGAAATAATTACTAGATTTACAGGTCCACCTCCACATAGTAACTGGCGTAGAATAGCAATTGTAATAATCCTTGTATCTATGGCTATAGCTGGTACATTCTTAACAGCTAATGCTGTTTCGTGTCAAAGTTGTCATCACCCGCCCAATACGTGTACGAAATCTTTCAAATAATTAAAAGTATTTGAATAACTAATTAGGACTCCAGGAAAACCTGGAGTTTTTTATTTATGATAATTAATAATTCAATATATCCTTATTATAGTAATTATAAAAATAACTCTCTTGTATGGGATGAAGATTACGGAGATATATTTAACTGTCTAATGAATTTAGATTGGTTACAAGTCACAGAAACTCGTAAAGAATATTTTATGAGTGATGTAAGTAGAGAATATACTTATGGAAGTGGTGATGGTATTAGAACTTATAAAAGTAAGCCATATCACCCATGTGTTTCTTATATGCAAAATTATCATTTAAATGAGATAATTCCTAAGTGTGAATTTAATGTTTGTTTTCTAAATAGATATGAAAATGAACAAAATCATTTAGGATGGCATTCTGACAATTCTCCTGAATTAGATCAAACCAATCCTATAGCTGTAGTTAGTTTAGGAACAGAAAGAGAAATTTGGTGGAAACGTAAAGATGTTAAAGGTCAAATACCAGAATCTCAAAAAATCTTATTAGAGCACGGAAGTCTTTTTATAATGTGGGCTGGATTTCAAGATCACTTTGTTCATAAAATTCCTAAATGTGATAGAAAATGTGGACCTAGAATAAGTTTAACCTTTAGAAAATGGAGATAATATGTATTTAAAAGATATTAATCTATCTAGAAATATTGAATTTTTAAAGATACCAAATTCTTTCTTAAAAGATGGTATATGTTCCTTAATCTTAGATAAAGACAACAATACTTTATATACTATTCATGCTACTAGTTGGATTTTAAATAAATCTATTGGTAAAAATGGCATTTTTAATATTAATTATTTTATAGGAGTATAAGTTTATGTTATTTACTTTAGCACTTTTAATTGGATTGTCCTCTCCCTTCAATAGTTCATCGGTTGCCATCTCTGTAGAAGCTGGGAATTCAACTTCTTATGGAACTGGAACAGTCGTAGCAGTAGAAGGGAATAAGTCAATTGTAATTACAAATGCACATGTTGTACCGGATAATAAACATCCAATTTATATAACATATAAGTATATAGATGGAGAATTTTATAAGCAGGAATGTACATATATTAATGGATCAAGAGTAATAGAAACTGGACCAACTTCAATAGAAATTAAAGGACCAGATATCGCAGTATTAGAAATTAACTGTAGACTAAATCCTGTGCGAATTGCTAAAGATATTCCGTCTGTTAATACAAGAGTTAAGATGTATGGATATGGAGGAAACTTAACCAATCAAACTTTAAAAGAAGGTAAAATAATTCCAATAGATGGTTGGGTAGGAGAATATACTAGATTATCAATTCAAGGTGTTAATGGAGATTCTGGATCTGGAGTTTTAAATGATAATGGAGAATTAGTCGCTGTATTTTGGGGTGGAGCATCTGTACGACTAGATACAGTTAAAAGATTTGTTAAATTTTCTTTAAAAGATAGAAATAATTTCAAAAACTTTATTAAAGAATTAGATGAATAAATGGATCTTTATACCTTATTAAAAGTAATATTAATTATTGGATTAATAATAGTGTTAATATTTGGATTTGCAATTACTAATGATGAAAAATCAGGATATAATGAATGATTCAAGTTTATCAATTAAATAACCAAGATTGTTTTGCTGCATGTGTCGCATCTTTAACTAAATTAAATAAAGTACCTAAAGTTAATTTTAATAGTCCAGATACTTGGGCTTTTGAATATAAAAGTCAATTATATGATATGGGTTATAGAATAAATCATTCACTTAATGATCCAAAATATAATAAACCTTATATAAGAGCCGATTTATTTATTTTACATTATAAAGATAAAGAACCTATAAGAACTGGTCATGCAAGAATAGTAAATAAAAATGGATTAGTACTACATGATCCAGCATGGTTATTAGATAATAAAGGAAGAAAAGATCGTAATTATTGTTCAAGTGATATAGAAAGAGTAGAACCTGTAGATTATAAAAACTACTATACGATAGTAAATCGAGAAAATAAATGACTATAGAAGATTTCTTTCCACCAATTCCTAGAAAAATTACCATATATGATTTTTATCCTCTCGAATCAATATGTCTTCATTGTTTAGAATCAGGTTATTGGGAAGATGAAGATAAATGTCCTAAATGTGAAAAAGAAGGACACTCTAGTCCTTGACAAGTTAGTAGTTGTAAAAAATGTCTTGAAAATTATAATCGTAAAATAGATGATATATTAAAACAAATGGGAAGATAAGATGATATTACTTATAGATTTTGATGGTACTCTCTTTGAACATAAATATCCTAAACTTGGTTTAGAAATCCCTCATGCTTTTGATTATTTACGAAAATTCCAAAAATTAGGTTGCAAACTTATTTTATGGACAATGAGAAGTGGAAAAGAACTAGCTAGTGCATTAGAAGCATGTGAGATAAGAGGAATCAAATTTTGGGACGTGAATAAACATCCTTATCAACATTTATGGACTGATACAGAAAAACCTGATGCTACTCTTTGTATAGATGATAGAAATTTAGGATGTCCATTAATGGAATCTTTAGATGAAGGTGGACGACCAATGGTTGATTGGAAACAAGCTGGTGAAATGGTTTTACAAAAACTTAAATTATAATAAAGAATCATATATATGAAAGTCAAAATAACAGAAAATCATATTAAAAAAGGTCATAGATGTTCTGGTTCTACATGTCCAGTAGCTTTAGCTATTAAAGAATTTACTCCATTTAAAAGTTTATCAGTTGGTTTATTATATATATATATTGAATATAATAATATGAGTAAAATAGTGCGAATGCCAGAGAATGTTCAAAGATTTATATCAAAATTTGATTCACATCAACTAGTTGAACCAATTGAATTTGATTTTTATGAAAACTAATCATGCCATCCAAATACTTAAATGTGCTATGACTTCAAAAGAAGCTAAAACTATTTTACAAAAACGATGGATGTTAGAAAATAAAAGAACTGGTATTCACTGTACTGGTTTTTGTTATAATGCAACTGAAGCACTTTATCATATGATTAATAATAAAGAATATCAACCATATGTAGCTTCATATATAGAAAATGGAATTAAAAATACTCATTGGTGGTTACAAGATAAGAAAGGTAATAAGTTAGATCCTACAGCATCTCAATATTTTCCAGATAAACCACCTTATAATCTAGGGAGAAAATGCGGTTTTTTGACAGGGAATAAAATTTCCAAAAGATCAAAAATATTAATGGATTTAGCTATTAAAGTTAATAATGAAAATCAGTTTGCCAATAGTTCAAAAGGTTAATGGAGTTATTTTATATAAGGGTCCGTCACTTCTTAATGGAAAGCCCATCGTTTGTATAGCAACAGGACTTCAAGACGGTTCTTCCAATCGTAAGACAGGCGATTTTATTCAAACCTATATCCTACCAACAAAAGAAAAACCTACGGATGCTATTAATAGCGGGAATGACGACGCTGTATGCGGAGATTGTATTCACCGTAAGAAGGACGGATTTGGAACCTGTTATGTTAATGCGGGATATGGACCAAATAGTATATTTAAAAGTTATTCAGCAGGAAAGTATCCAATATTTGATCAAAATATCCATTTAAATCTATTCAAAGATAAATTAATACGGCTAGGAGCTTGGGGAGATCCAAGTGCAATTCCAGTAAAAACTTGGGAGTCCATTTTAGAAGTATCTGCTGGACATACCGGTTACACACATCAATGGCGAAAATGCGATCAGACTCTTAAAAAGTATTGTATGGCTAGTGTAGAATCAGAAGAAGGATTGATTAAAGCTAAAAAGATGGGATGGAAAACATTTCGAGTACGCAGATCAGACGAGCCTATTATTCAAGGCGAATTCATTTGTCCCGCCTCAATTGAAGCAAATAAAAGATTAAAGTGTGAAACATGTTTGGCTTGTAAGGGTGGAGAATATAATAAACAGGTAACTCCTGTAATCATCTCTCATGGACTCGACTGGAAGAGTAAACGCTTTAATAAAATGCAGAAATTAATGGTTCAAAAGAAGAAATTTAGAGGATTATTTAATGGGAAAAATATTTAATGCTATATCTGGTCTGGATATAGGTGATAAAGTCTGTTATACAGACAAAGGTATAACATGGATTGCTCATGAAGGTAAAATAATTGCAATAAAATTCGATAATGATACTGATCAACTTAAATATTTAGTTAAATTTAGTTATAGTACAAACTGGCATACACGAATTAATTTAAAAGTATATAAATGAAAATAATTGATTCTGGGCATAGTTATGAATTAGATCAACTAGATCAAAATACTACTCTAGGAAATTGGTCTAGTGTAATCTTACGATTTGTTAAGCGTGAAGGTGAAAATTATCCTGGTAATGTAGGTAAGTATCCTGGAACTACCATTCAAGAAGTTCTTAGAGCTTGTATTGATAGATTAAAGTATATAAATAATCAAAAGCCAGCAGCTGAAACGAAAATTTCCATCTACTTATTAGAACAAATTATTTTATGGTTAGAAACAAGAGCTGCTAGATTACATAATAGAGAAATAGATTTTACTATAGACGATGTGGTTTTTGGTAAAAATAAATGTTTAAAATGTGGACATGTAGGATGTAAAGGACATGAATAATGTCAGATATTGATTTAATAAATAAAGCAATAAATAGAGATATCTGTGTCTATAATGATTTGGCAGCACCAAATAGTTTTACTCATAGATTAGAAGTATTACTTGAATCAATTCTTATGGATCAATATGATTACTTAGATTATATTCTTGATGTAAGTTATGATTATATTACTGAAAGATTAGGTCACGAACCAACCGTTCCTAAGAAAAACAATTATATTATATATGTTGGTAAATTTAAAAATGTCATAATGGATTCATATTAATGCTTAATTATATAGCTCCAATCAATCAACTTGGTTATGGTCAAGTAGGTACTAATCTTCATTCAGCTCTTAATAAATTAGGAATATCTACTTCCTTATTTCCTTATTACGGAATAGATTCTCCACCAAAACATCACGAAGAATATTTAAAACAAGCGTTAGAAAATGCTAAAGAATTTGATTATAAAGCTCCATCCTTCCATCTTTACCATCAATTTGCATTAGAACACTCAGTAGGTAGAGGATTAAAATCTGCTTATACATTCTTTGAACTTAATAAACTTAATAAACGAGAAGTTCATCAAATTAATTATCAAGATGTAATGTTTAGTCCTACAAAATGGGCAAAACAAGTAATGATTGATTGTGGAGTTACTACCAAGATAGAAGTTTTAAATCCTGGAGTTGATTTAGAATTCTTTAATAATGTTAAACCAGCAGAAATTACTAGTGATGAGCCTAACACAACAGTTTTTATTAATTGTGGTAAATGGATGATTAATAAAGGTCACGATTTCCTTCTAGAAACCTTCAATAAAGCATTTACCGCCAAAGATAATGTTCTTCTTATCATGTTATGTTTTAACCCTATAATGACCAAACAATTTAATGGTCCAGAAGAATCAAAGCAATGGGAATATCATTATATGACTTCTCCATTAGGTTCAGCAGGAAAGATCAATGTTATAAATAGAAGATTTGAAACTCAAGCTGAAATAGCTTCAATTATGGGAGCTGCAGACTGTGGATTCTTTCCAGCTAGAGCAGAAGGTTGGAATATGCCATTAGCTGAATGTTTAAGTTTAGGCAAACATGGAATTGTTACGAATCATTCAGCCCATACAGAATTTGTTGAGAAAGCTGGTTGTCACTTAATAGATATTGATGAATTAGAAGAAGCTTATAGTCCACCATTCTTTAAAGATGGAGAATGGGCTTCTTTAGGAAATAAACAATTAGATCAAACAGTTGAACTATTAAGAAGTATACATAAACAAAAACAAGAAGAAACTCTAAAGATTAATCAACAAGGATATGATTTATTTAGAAAAGAATTAACCTGGGAAAATGCGGCTAAAACAGTTAAACGAGTATTGGAGATATAATGAAAAAAAATGACTATTATAAAACTCCCGAATATATTGCTAAAGTAAATAAAGATAAACTTGAAAAAATAAGAGCAGATCGGATTACAGAAATAGCTAATCAAATTGAGAGATGTATTAAAACTTATTACATTGGTGAAAATCTTATTACACAAATTGATGGATTATTAGATACTAAAAGTAAGGACGAATTATTAAAATGTTTTCCATTTTGGGATCTATCTTTTCATAGTAGTATAACTACATTAGGAATTTATAAAACAGATATCACATCTATTACCATATCTGCAAAAGAGCAATATAAATGAGAATTGAAGACGGAATTAAATTAGATTTTGATGATGTACTTATAAGACCTAAACGATCTTCTACTCCAAGTAGAGCCGCTGTTAATATTGTTAGAGAATTCTTAACTAAGAATAGCCAAAAATGGTTAAAATGTATACCAGTATTTGCAGCTAATATGGATACTGTTGGATGTGAACCAATTGCTAAAGTAATGTCATCTAATAATATGATGACAGCTCTACATAAATTTTATAAAGAAGAAGAATTGGTTCGAATATTCAATAGTGAACTTGCTCCATCTTTATTCTATACTATGGGTATGACAAACGATGATATAAATAAATTATCATATGTTTCTACTTACTCTAAAATAGATAATATCTGTATTGATGTAGCTAATGGATATAGCGAAGTATTCAATAATCATGTAAAAAATATTAGACAAAAATTCCCAGAAGCAATTATAATGGCTGGAAATGTAGTTACTCCAGATCAAGTACATGAATTATTATTAGTTTCTGGAGCAGATATAGTTAAGATAGGAATTGGACCTGGATCAGCATGTGAAACCAGAAAAGTAACAGGAATAGGCTATCCTCAGCTTTCAGCTACTGTTGAGTGTGCTGATGCAGCTCATGGACTTAAAGGACATATTTGTACAGATGGTGGATGTAAATATCCTGGAGATATAGTTAAAGCTTTAGGAGCCGGTGGAGATATGGTAATGTTAGGTGGGATGATAGCTGGACATGAAGAATGTGAAGGTAAATGGAAATTTAAACAATATTATGATATGGGTAAGTCTTCGTGGGATGGACCAGTGTACTTTGATGTTAAAGATAAATTAGAATTCTATGGTATGTCCTCAGAAAATGCAATGAATAAATATAATGGTGGAATGGCAGATTATAAAGCATCAGAAGGTAAAGCTATGTGGATTGATAATAAAGGTCCATTAGATAAAACATTAAAACAAATTTGTGGTGGAATTAGAAGTGCTTGTTCATATGTAGGAGCAACTACTCTAAGAGATTTTAGTAAGTGTACTACTTTTGTGAGATTAAGATGACAAAAAATGAAATAATATCCATTATTGAAATTTATCCATCTGATCCACCAAATAGAAAACCAGAACGTAATTTAAATTAACTTTTAAGAGACTTAGAAGAATATTACAAATTATCTAGAAAAGAAGTTAGATATTTAGTTTCTAAATGGCTAATGTTAGAATTAAGTTGGATTCATGTTATGAAAAACACACAGATCAATTACAACAAAATATCTCTACTACCACACCTAATTAAATCATTTTGTTATCCTTTTGAATCATGGATAGTTGGTGGTGGAGCAAAATACTTATTAGATATTCAAAAAGACTTACCTAGAGATTGGGACATTTTAATTCCATTTTGGCAATGGGGTAATGCTTGTAGAATAATTCCAGAAGGATCAAAAACAAATTCTTTTGGTGGTATTAAAATAGAAAATATAGATATATGGGGCGGAGACATTGGATGGTTTATGGGGCAAACTTCTAATTATCCAAGTTATGCAATTAATCTTAAATATATGATTAGTTTAGAATCAAATAAAGAAATTAAAAGAGTCAAATTATAAATGTTTATATTAACAGATCAACCACTTCAAAAAGTCAACTATATAACTACCTTAGTAGTATTTGCAGGTCCGCCTAAAATTCTATCAGTTCTAGCAAAAGAAGAAAATAATAAGTTATTTCTTCCAGCTTGTCCAATTCAAGATAATGAAACATCAATAGAATCAGCGGCAAAATTATTGTTTGATTTAACTGGAGTCTCTGCTAGAACTGGACCTGGTACAACTGGATACGAAGATTTAATCTTATCAGGTATTCATGATTATCCTTTAAATAAAATTAAAGAAGAAAGAGCTATTTATTTAATATATAGTATTCTTTTGCCTAAACAAACCAATGGAACTTGGGTTCAACTTAACGATTCTAGATTAGATTCTAATATGCTTTCTTTGATATACGAAATGGGGAGAAAAATATAATGTTTGGATGGTTTAAAAGAACAAGACCTAAATATACTACTTTTACAATTAAGATTCTTCCTAATGATTTAGATATTAGTGTAGATTGGGATGATCCCAAAAAATATAAACCAGAAGAATTACAAGAAATGGCTAAACAAATAGTTAGATTAACTTTAGCCATAACAAATAATGGTCCAGCAATTAATGAGTTCCAGTCTGCTATTGGAAGAACAGCTCAATTACGAGAAGATCAGAAGTTTTCTAATATGATCTTTTATTATTTTAAACAAAACTTTCAATCACCATTAAAAGAAGATGATGATAGTAATGAATTATTGAGTTCACCAGATAAAGTTCTACAGGAGTTTTCATGAAATTTATATTTGAACCATTAGTATATTTAATGACTAAGCAACAATGTGATGATAAGGAAATTGAAAGATTTTTAGCAGATGAGAATATCACGAATTGGTCAACTGATGCAACTTCTTCTGCTGAAAAAACTGTAGAAATGGGTGGAAGAATATGTTATATGTCATTTAGTAAACCACGTCCAGGTGGCAATTCCGAATATATTAAACATATTAAAGAGGTAGGACATGGATCAGTTACCGAACATACCAGCTGGACTTTTATTATAACCGGAGTTTCTCGCTCTTTAACTCATGAATTAGTAAGACATAGAGTAGGAACATCATTTAGTCAATTAAGCCAAAGATATGTTGATGAAGAAGATTGTAATATGGTAGTACCACCAGAATTACAAAAAGAAGTAAAAAGGTATTTAGAATCAAAAAAGTTACTATCTCATCAAATTGATAAAAGTCTTTTAGATGATCCAGCTTGGAATAATGGTAGATACTGGTTTTTAGCAGTACATAATGCTTTATGGGAATACAAAAAAATGACTGAATATCTTTTTAACAAATTAGTTCCTCAATCTTATCTAGAACTTAGACTAGGAGAATGTGGCTCAATTAATTTATCTATTGAAGATATGATGAAAAAACTTCCTTTCGAAAAACGTACAGAACTACGTAAACGCGCTCGTCAAACCGCTCGTTCACTTCTCCCTAACGCAACAGAATCTAAAATTGTTGTTACATTCAATGCTCGCTCTCTAAGAAACTTTTTAGAACTGCGAGCAAATATACATGCGGAATCTGAAATTAGAGTACTTGCAGATAAAATCTACGATATAATAGTAAAGGAAAGTCCTTCTCTATTTAATGATTACATCAAAAAACATCTAGAGGATGGTAGCTATGAATTAGAAACCGAATATCGGAAGATTTAAATTATGGATTAATGAGATTTAATATGAAAGAAAAACAAGTATTTTTTACGAAGTGGATTGATTCATTAGAAGATGATGAAGATAAAGAGGTTGATTCTTTTGATCAGGATGAAGATTGGAATTTTACCAAAAAATTAATTACTAACAAAGTCAAATCAGGCAGAAACATATTTATTAGTAATTTAGGAATTATTCCTTTAGGAAACACTTTAGCAAGTCATCAAAATAAAATATGGATTGGACATACCAATTTTCAGTTAACAAAAACTGATCAAAATAAATGTATTAAGATAGATGGGGTTGAAGCTTGGAAGTGCTTAACTCCTTATAGATTTAGTTTAATAGTTGGTTGGTTATTTAACGATGAAGATGTTCAAAAGAACATTCGTTTAAGTTTGTGTGAAATTAAAGATACTAGTTTTTCTATAAAAAATATTCATGGAACCTTTCCTTTTTGGATCTCTATTAAACTTAAAAATGGAAAGAAAGATGTTATTGGTGGAAATAATAAAGAAGATATAAAAAATAAAATGGCTTGTCGTGAAGATATAGATACAATACTTGATAAATCTTGGAAACTAAATTAAAGGAAATAAAATGAACGAAGTTAATACTGATGCAGTACCAAACACACCAAAGGGTTTAGATTTTAATGCAGTTGCTCAATTGCTACATACTAGTTTACAATTCCTACGTAAGATTGCTGATTTACGAGGTTGGACTCAAGTTGTAGGCTTAATTGATCTAGTAGATGGATTTGTTTCAGATCCACAATTAGTAGCCTTACTACTTAGTGTTATTGATTTATTTAGTAAAGTAACAAAACAAGAAGTTGTTAAAATGGTAACAGATGTTTTAGAATCTGCTAAGAAATAATTTTTATAAGTATGAAATATTTGGAGAAATAAATGCATAAGTTATTGTCGGTTGTTTTAATTTTATGCGTAAGTTCTAGTTACGCAGCAGAACCTCCTAAACTAGTTCCAAAGGATGATTATGTCATTCCTTCGCAAACTATTAAAGGTTTAGATAAACCAGTTGCTATTGGTAATGTAGTTCAACTATCTCTATCTAAAATAGATTTAGCTGCTCCATTAGTATCATATGATGAAGTATGGAGTATTTTTGAAGTTAATAACAATAAATTAGCACAAAAAACAACTGAAACATTTATAAACTCAGAAGGTTCTAAGGTTGTAATCTTTGGTTCAGGTACTACTAGTAAAACATTTTTTGTTAATGTAGCTGTAACATATCTTTATGTCGTAAAAGACAATGATAAGATTACTAAGGTAGCAAGTAAGACTGTTGTTTTAAGTGGTGAACTTGTTATTGGTGATGGAACAGATCCTTTACCTCCTCCTACGCCAGCTACTATACCAGATGGTAAATTTGGATTAACAAAATTAGTATATAATACTATGAACACAAATGTTAAAGAAGGTAAAGTTTTAGCAGGAAAAGCAGTAGCTAGTGGATATGATTCTGTAGTTGCTAGAATTAAGGATAAGACCTTAACTAATCCCGAAGAAATCTTAAAAGAAGCTGGTAGTGCTGCAAATAATGCACTAAAAGGTTTATCTTACGATAAAGAAGGATATAAAAAGGCTTCAGATGATGTTCAAAATAAGTTAGTTGACTTATATACTAACCAGCAATTAAAAGTAGCAGATGATTATGCTGGAGCGTTAGAAGCATTAAGTCAAGGTTTGAAATTACTAAAGTAGGAATGAATATGTCAACAATGAAGACTGGTTGGATTGAATTTAAAGATCGTACTGAAGAAATGAATGCAAACCACGAGAAGTTCGTTGGTAGTATGCATAAGTTTAGGATTATGGGAGATGCAAAATCTGATACTAATAAAATTATATTAACAGATTTTTGGAAGCATCCGCAAGTAGTTGCTGCATTAGGATATGCATTTCCTAGATTTCATCAATTGACAGGAAGTTGTGTTGGTGCTGGTGGTGGAAATTGTTTGTTCACATTAATGGCAATCGAAGTTATTCGTTTAGGTCAAGCAGAGCAAATTAAATTACCATTCTGGCTCTATACTTATGGAAAGAGTCGTCAACGTGGTGGTATTAGAGGTGAAGGTGAAGGATCATTCGGATCAGCTTATGCAGAAGCAGCTAAATTGGATGGATATATAGATATCGGTTTTGAAGATACTCCAGACCCTACTCAAAATGATGGTCTAGTATATACTTCAAACTTAGAATTTAAATGGAGTAATGGTGCTGCTATTGCCTCCAAATATAATCAAGAAGCAAAGAAACATTTGGTTAAATCTACCTCTCCAGTTTCTTCTGCTGAAGAAGCCAGAGAATCCATTATGAACGGATTCCCAATTACAATTGCTACTGATTATTACATTGGATCTGCTCAAATTAAGGGTTCTGGTGATAATAAAGCTGCTATTGGAAAATTAAATGGTCGTGGTGGTCATCAAACTAGTATCCAAGCTTTCTGGGATAATCCAGATTTAGGATTGATATTTGGTAATCAGAATAATTGGGATAGGTCTGTTTATCCTAAAGATCCAGGTGGATTAGGAGATTCTGCTTGTTGGATGTCTGAATCTGATATGAATTATGCTTGTAAAAATGGAGAAGTATATGCCTTCTCTCAATTTGATGGTTTTCCCGCACAAAGAATAGACAAGATGTTATTCCGTGTTATGGGTTGATTTTCGGTGTAATTATTAATAGAAAATAAGGTAAATAGCTAAGTGGAGCCGCCAACTAGTAAAGTCTAGTCTATTTATCTTCTCCCGTAGCGGGTAAACGGGATTCTTTTTAAGAGAAATTTATGAAATATCTATTAATAATTTGTTTTGCACTTTTTACTTGCAATTTTGCTAAAGCTGACATATCCAAGGAAGATTTTAAGGTATTAAATAATAATATTGTCAAATTAGACAAAGATCTATTTAATATATTTGGAAATCCTCCAAAAACAGATTGTGGTAATTTCGATTGTAAAGTTAATGGTGGCAAAGGTTGCAAAGATTGTAATTGTGATTGTAAAGAAACTGGTAAATGTGAATGTGACAAACAATGTCCAAAGAAAAATCCTTTAGAAGTTAAAGAAAAGCCTTCCATTTCATATGAAAAATTCTATAATCATATAGAAAATGGTGGTACTGGAACTTTATACGTGGGAACATTTCCTCATGATGTGAAAGCTGGTACATGGTGTCATCTTGCTACTCTAAAAGATACAGCTCCTGGTGTTTATGAATGCTATCTTGAAAATGGTATTCATTATATGAAGTTAAAAGTAGCTAAAGCTCCAATGCAAAATAGTTGTCCAACTTGTCCTAATTATGTTCCTTTTGGAAATGGTAACTGTCCAAACGGTCAATGCCCTCGTAGATAAAAAGCTTCTTTGACTTTTCGGCGGCGAAAGCCAATTTAGCATAATAAGTCCGCCGAAGGTATTTAAAGATGAAGTCCTTATTATTTGTTCCACTCCTTGTCTTAGTTAGTTTAGTTCCAGCCAATTCATCAGCTCCGAATGATTTAGATGAACCTTGTGTTATGATTTCATATACAACTGCAGCTGGATCAGTATATGGAAGTGGTGTTTCATTTATAAATGATGATATAGAATTTGTATGGACAGCTGGACATGTTGTTGAATCAGCAGAAAAAATTGAAACAATTGTAGATCCTCAAACTGGTGAAAGTAAAGTTATTAGTAGTTTTGATAATGTTAAAGTTATTAAATATATTTATAATGATGAAGAAAAGGTGGGCGAATTAATAGTTTTTGCAGAGGTTATTAGATATTCAGATGCTGTTAATGGATATGATTTAGCTTTATTAAAAACTAAACATAAAATTACCAAAAGAGGTACTGAATTTTTTGAAGAAGTAGTTAATGTTGGACAAGAAGTTTATTTTATAGGTTCTCCTATGGGTCCACCTGGTTATAATTCATATATAACTGGTATGGTTGCAGCTAATAAACGAGGAGTAAGTGGTTTCAATCATAATACAAATACTCCTATTGTTAATTTAGATCAATATAATTTAGCAATTACTGGTGGAGCATCTGGTGGTCCAGTATTTGATTTAAAGTCAAATAGGCTTATGGGATTAGTTGTGAGAGCTGGAACTTCTCAACCATCAATAGCCTGGGCTGTACCATCAAAGGTTATTATAAAATTTGCCAAAGAGAATGATTGTGAATGGGCAATTACCAATAAAGTTAAAGTACCTGATAATTTTAGATTAAGAAATCCTAGAACGAGTATAATTAAATGACAATTGAAGAATCAAAATACTATCTCAACTTAAAGGATTTAGCAGAGAAAGTAAAAGATAAGGTTTTTGGCATTGTAGAAGATACACAAAATTCTATATTAGTTGTTTTAGCTATTATAAGTTTTCTAATTAGTATTTACAAACTTTGGAAAGAATGTAAAAAACCAGATCAAATTCCAAATCTAGAAGTTGGTTATTTATCTAAACTATATATGTATTGGAGAGCTAAACGAGTTCTTAAACAAAATGGTTTAGATACAAAACAAGCATGGACATTAGTTAATACTACTTTAGATCTTTTAAAGAAGTATCCACATAAACAACTAATGACATTAATGTCTGAAGCAGAAGTAGCTCAATTGTAGAGCTCTAGTTTTCCAAACTAGCGGTTGAGAGTTCAAGTCTCTCCTTCTGCACCAAATTAGAGCTCTAGTTGAGCTCTTTTTTATTGAGTTAATTTTAAATTCTGATAAGGACTAAGATCGTGTATAATCTCTTATACCTTATCATCGAGCAAACATGTCTGTATTTGAAAAACGTGCAAGATTAAAACCTTACGAGTATCCTGAAGTTATAAAATTTAGTGAAGGCATCCAGCACTCTTACTGGCTTGTCTCAGAATGGAATTTTATAAGTGATATACAAGATTTTAAAATAAAGTTAACTGATAAGCAACGTAATATCGCAAAGAATGCTATGTTGGCAATTAGTCAAATCGAAGTCGCAGTTAAAAAGTTTTGGACAAAAATTGGTGACCGCTTTCCTAAAGCAGAATTTGAATCAGTTGGGGTGGTCTTCGGTGAAAGTGAAGTTAGACACCAAGAAGCTTATTCTAAACTATTAGAAGTCTTAGGTCTTAATTTAGACTTTGAACTTTTACTAGAAAACCCTGCTATTAAAGGCAGAGTTGATTATCTTCAAAAATATTTGAAAAATGCAAATAGTGATGAAAATGAAGAGTATAGTTTAACACTTACTCTTTTTTCTTTATTTGTTGAAAACGTTAGTTTATTTAGTCAATTCTTAATACTTAAATCATTTAATAAATATTTAAAATGCTTAAAAGATATAGATAATGTTATAGATTCCACTATGCACGAAGAAAATCTTCACGCATTATTTGGAGCTTATTTGATTAATCTTATTAAGAAAGAAAAGCCTCAATGGTTTAATGAAGCTTTCTACGAAAAATTAACTAAAGCATGTAAAAAAGCATATTTAGCAGAAGAGAAGATTATAGATTGGATTTTTGAACAAGGAGAACTCTCTTTCCTGTCGAAAGACGTTGTTAAAGAATTTATTAAAGATCGATTCAATCAAAGTTTAAAAATGATTGATGCCAAAGAAGTATTTGAAATAGATAAAGATAAACTTAAACAAGTAAAATGGTTCAATGAAGAAAAACACGCTCAAATTAGTGTTGACTTCTTCCATAAAAAAAGTAATGCTTATACTAAGAGAACCAAGTCGATCAAAGCTGAGGATTTATTTTAATGGAATATCGATGGCTTAATGAATTATCACAAGAATTCTTAGAACAAGATTACTTATTACCTGGTCAAACTCTTGATAATAGAGCTAGAGTAATTGCTAAAGCAGCAGCTACCATTCTAAATAGAGATGGATGGCATAAATGTTCTATTTCTAACTTCGAAGAAAAGTTTTTAGACTATCTAGCTAAAGGATGGTTCTCACTTTCAACTCCCATTTGGAATAACTTTGGGAATAGACGTGGACTTCCCATTAGTTGTTATGGTTCCTATATCGAAGATGATATGGATTCTATAATTGAAACTCAAGCTGAAGTAGCCAAGATGAGTAAATTAGGTGGTGGAACTTCAGGATTCTTTGGGAAAATTCGTCCTAGAGGATCAAATATAACAGATAATGGTAAAACATCTGGATCTGTTCACTTTATGGAATGGTTTGAAAGCACTATTCAAATTATTAGTCAAGGTTCGGCAAGACGTGGACAATTTGCAGCTTATCTTCCTATTGATCATGGTGACATAGAAGAATTCTTAGCAATTAGATCGGAAGGTAGTAAACTTCAAAACTTATCATTTGGGGTTTGTATATCTGATGATTGGTTTAAATCAATGATTGATGGCGATCAAGATAAACGAAGAATATGGGCTAAAGTATTGGAAGCTCGTAAGAATACAGGTTATCCATATTTATTCTTTACTGATACTGTTAATAGAAATACTGTAGACATTTATAAACACTTTGGAATGAAGATTACTCATAGTAATTTATGTACCGAAATTTGTCAACCAGATAATAAACATGAAGCATTTGTGTGTGATCTAGCTTCTCCAAATATCTTATATCGTGATGAATGGAAAGATACAGATATGCTTTTAGTTTTAACATATTTCTTAGATGCTGTAATGGAAGAGTTTATTAGAAAAACAGCAGATCTACGATTTATGAGAAGAGCTCATGATTTTGCTAAACGACATAGAGCATTAGGAATAGGACAATTAGGATGGCATTCTTATCTACAAAGTAAAATGATTCCATTTGAAAGTATGGAAGCTAAATTATTAAACGTAGAAATTGCAAGAGATATTAAAGATAAAGTTTATGAAGCATCTGGACAACTTGCTAGAGAATATGGAGAAACTACATTAACAAAAGGTTTTGGTCGTCGAAATACTGTTTTATTGGCTATCGCCCCCACAAAATCTTCTTCATTTATTCTACAACAAGTTTCAGAGGGTATTGAGCCACAAAAGTCGAATTACTATATTAAAGATTTACAAAAAGGTAAATTCACAATTAAGAATCCTTATTTACTAAAACTATTAAAAGAAAAAGATAAAGATAGTGATGAAATTTGGGATTCAATATTATTAAATAAGGGTAGCATTCAACACTTAGAATTCTTAAATCAAAGAGAAAAAGATGTATTTAAGACATTGCGAGAAATCTCTCCAATGGAAATTATTATACAGGCAGCTCAAAGACAAAAGTATATTGATCAATCACAAAGTCTTAATATCTTAATTCCTAATGATACTCCTATTAAAGATGTAAATAAGCTTTTAATCACAGCTTGGGAATTAGAAATTAAGACCTTATATTATCAATATAACGAGTCTTGTTCCCAAGAATTAGGTCGCTCGATATTATCATGTTCATCATGTGAAAGTTAATTTGTCAATGGACTGGATATGAAGAAATTTCTGGTAGCTATTGGAAATCTCTTAAAAGAAACGCTGAAGATAGAAAATTAGAGTTTAAAGTAACCATCAAATATTTATGGACTCTCTTTCTAAAACAAAATAGAAAGTGCGCATTAACAGGAGTTAATTTAGTCTTTGGAGATAAAGTTTGTGACGGTACTAAAACAGCATCTTTAGATAGAATTATAAGTTCTAAAGGCTATACCAAAGATAATGTACAATGGGTACATAAAGATATAAATTTTATTAAATGTAATTATGATCAAGAAGAATTTATTGAATTATGTCAAAAAGTAGTAGCACATCAGAAATTTTGTACAAATTGCGAATCTTAATATAACACGGAAATCGGTTGCAGTCCTGTTGCGTCAGCTGCAATCGATCCCGTTCATTTTTTAAAAGGACTAATATGTTTAGACGAAGCTTTTTAGGTTTACCTTTTATTGGATTATTACCTTTAGCTAAAACCAAGGCTAAATCTATCCCAATCTATCAATCCGAATTTGGATTAGGTAATTATCAATCACATTTTGTCGGTTGTAAAGGAATGGCTGATTGTAATATGAATGCAAATTCTTCATATAACATACGATATGTTTCTTTTCCAATCGAATGTGAATTAGAAATTAAGTATGAAAAGGGAACTGAAGTCTATAAAGCTTTTAATCTTCCTAAAGATTTGATTAAGCAAATCAATCAGATGTCAATTGAAAAGCTAATGACATTTCAAAAAGAATCAAATTTAAATAATAAGTATACAATTCAATTAATATTCGACAAACATTATATCTCTTTAAATCATGTATGGTATAAGTAATGACATGGATAGCCAATATATTTCTTATTATCGGATTATTTCTTATAGGTAACAAGAACAAATACTCTTTTATATTTACCATTATTGGCGAATCCATCTGGACTATAGTTGCCTTATGTACTCATCAATACGATCTAGCTTTTATCTGTGCTATATTTACAATTCTAGCTATCCGCAATTTTAGAAGGTGGAATAATGAAAATATTTGAAATACATATTACTGGCGACGAAACTATTCGCTCAATTCTAGATTATAAAACAATTTCAATTGAAAATTTGACTCCAGATGGTACAATATTATGTATAGATCATATGACTTCTCATGTTATTAAAAGAGAAACTGCTTTTGAAGCTGTTGAAGAAACATTTAGAATGATGAATTTCTTAAAGAATAAAGATATTAGTATTGAAAGAGTTAAGATTGAATGTCCATTCTATGAAGAATATCAGCAGGAAAGCATATACATAGAATGTCATAAAATTTTAGGATGTAAAATTCTAAAACAATTAGAACCACCAAATAGAAATGGTAGATTCTTATTACCAACTAGTAGAAATAAAGATAATAATAAATTAATGTCTACTACTAGAACTTATTGGAAAGAAGATTTTGAAAACTTTAGAAATCAAAATAAAGATCATGATGTTGAATTATGTTTAGTCGATACTAACATAGCTCATGATAGTTTATGGTTCTCACTTTATAAATAAGGAAAAAATATGTTAAAACCTACTGAAAATTATGTTATGATTCAACGATTAGATACTCCAACTACTACTCCTAGTGGATTAGTATTAACTCAAGAATCTAAAGAATCTCCAAATAAAGGTATAGTTCTTGCTATTGGACCAGGTTCTTATCAAGAACTTATATTAATTCCAGTAAGAAATGCTAAAATAAATGATATAGTATACTTTACTAAATTTGCTGGAAATGAAATAGAAGAACAAGGTAAGAAATATCTATTTTTAAAAGACTCTGATATCCTAGCGATTGATTCAAATGAATAAACAACAACTAGCAATTAGATTAATTATTCGAGATTTATTTGAAGAATTAAATAAGTATTTAGTTCAATTTGAACAAGATAATCATCTACACTTTTCAGTAGGTGATATTCAAGATATTTCTATTGATCTTATGAACTTATACTCAAATCCAAATCCAATTTATAATACTAATCTAATTCAAAGTATAGCAAAGTTTCTTAAACGAGATGATTTAATAGATAAAGAATTATCAGAAAAAGAATCTATAATAAACATTCCTAAAATATTAAGAGCAAATTAATGTTAACTGTAATACAAATTGATTTATCTAAATATAAAGAACTTCTATTATATACGATAGAAGCAGTTAAAGATTTAACTCCTGATTTAAGTAATTATGCCAAAGGAAGAAAAAGAACTTGGATAGGTTGTGAAGCTCCATTAACTGATAATCAAAGATTTAAGAATGTAAAACACAACTTTAAAAGTCCTTTATGGATTTTTCTAAAAGATTTTAGTCAACAAGAATTAGGATTTACACCAGAACTTGCATTACTTCATTTGGGTGGAGCAGATTGTTCTGATCCAGAAGAAAGTCCTATTAATGGTCGTGGTGGAGAATGTGGAATTTTATTTCATCGAGACGCTGGATATGCAGATTACAAAGCAATAGGAATTAATTTAAGTGGAAATGCAGTTTTCGGATATAAAGATTGTTATACTACGCAAGACTGTTGGAAAAAAGAACAAGACGTTAATGCAAAAATACAGACTATTAATATGATTTCGGGCACTTCGATAATTTTTAATTGTAAAAATCCACATTTCGGACAAGCTGGTCCAAATCGTTTATGTATCAATGCTTGGCGAATTAGTAAAAAACGAAGAAAAGAATTTGAGGAATTTAAAAATGACAATTTGGAAATACTTTAAAGAACTAGAAGCAAATGGTATTGATATGGATGGTAATTTTCATACAATTATGTATTTATATAATACTTATTATCCAATAGAAAAAGCTATAGAGCTATTTAAAGGAAAAAGAAATGGATTTTGAAGAAGCATTGAAAATAGTTAATAATATATTACATAAAGATGTCTCTGTAGAAGTATGGACAAATTTTGGATGGATGTCATATAAAGATCAAGTTATTAGAAAATTAGCAGAAGAAATTCTAAATGCTTTTCAATTTGGGATTAAATGGTAATGGAAGATCTTAATATTGAATGGTATAAAAATTGGTATTATCAAGAACCAATTAATTGGAAAAATATTAAATTTGAATCTTCCCCTTTCCAAGGATGGGGATGCGTGGGTTCAAGAACTTGTGAATTATGTGAATGGAAGATTTCAGGAACATGTCTTTGTATTCCAATACCATGTAAAAAATGTGGTGGAAGAATGCTTGATGGAAGAGAAGATTATTATACAAAATGGTTGGAGTCTAAATGAAAGAATGTAAAGGTAATATTTGGGAATATCCTAGCGATGCAATTTGTATTACTACTAATGGAATAGTTAAAAAAGATGGTAGATTAGTAATGGGTGGTGGAATTGCATTAGAAGTAGTACAAAGATATCCTGAAATAGATCTTACTTTAGGTAGATATGTAAAAGCATATGGAAATAGATGTTTTTATATTCCTATCGATCTATATAATCATTTTGTAATAATTAGTTTTCCTACTAAACATCATTATAAAAATGATTCTTGTATTAAATTGATTAAGAAAAGTACTAAAGAATTAGTTGAAATAGTTGATAAATATAAATTGAATACAATAGCTTTACCAAAAGTTGGTTGTGGTTTAGGTCGTTTGAATTATGATAAACAGGTAAAACCTATTTTATCTAAATACTTAGACGATAGATTTACTATTTTTTCTTTCTAATACATCCACAGCTTTTTCGTTTCTCACTTCTAAATTGTGAACTGGTCATATAACAAATATTACCACAATCACATTTAATTTCCCATTGAGTATTCCCTAAGTATCGCTGTGCAAATAACTTATGAATTTTTTGATTAGTTATATCTTCTAATTGACTCTTTCTATTAAGATTACATAATCTACAAGTCATTTCTCTCTTTAAAGTTCTTAAATAAGTTAATCGATACTCTCTAATTTTACCACACTTACATTTAGCTAATATACAAGTTTGATAATGTCCATTTTTATATCTTCTATAGGAAAGACCAACTAATTCCTTTCCTGCTAAAAATTTAGATTCCATATTAGTTTAATACACCTCAGTTTACTTAACCTCTCATATTCGGGGTATTATATATTAGTCGTTAAAACAAACTAATAAGGAATTAAAAAAAAATGCCTGATCTATATGAAGTTCCAACACGAGTTGACTCTAACTCAAAACCATCTGATAATAGAATGAATTTCCTCTTAGGACCAAACCTTCCTACTGCTTTCTTGGGCGTAGCTGATGGTGGTTCTGCAACTATCGGTACTAACACTGGTCCTTTATCACAATTAGCATCATTCACTGTAACTGGTGCAGCTGGTAAAGTTACTTTTGCTTGGACTACTCAAACTAATGCCGATGAATATTATGTCGAATACTGGAAGTCAACTGATCCTTCAAGCCGAACTGGTTTAATTGCAACTGGTGGAAGCGTAATTGTTCCAACAGTTTCTGGTACAGTTGTACAAGCACGAGCTCAGGCACGCGTGAAATATGGCAGAGGGGATTGGGCGGTCGGAAGTTTCAGCACCACAGCTAGTGGTACAGGAATTTGATCTAAATATTCTAATCAATTTAGTCCCCTATTAATTAGGGGATTTTTTGTATAAATTATTGGAACATTTATCTCTATATAAAATATGGTGTATATCCTGTTAAGGAGAATATATGCCAAATAATTTGAGATTTGAAAAAGATGAGAATGGTGAATTGTGGGGATTTTATAAAGATGGATCACGTAGACGTGCGATAGAAAGAAAGTGTAAATATTGTAATACTTTATTTATGAATATAAGATCTCATAGAAGAGTCTTTTGTACTAAAAGTTGTGCGGGTAAAATGAATTCTCCAATGAGATTAGCAAAAAGTAAACCTCCTGCATCTGGACCAGAATCTCCTCATTGGCGTGGAGGAAGAACTAAAAATAGTAAAGGATATATTTATATTTATTGTCCAGATCATCCTCATACCGCTTCTAGAAATTATATAAATGAACATCGATTAATAATGGAAAAACATTTAGGTAGATATTTAGAAAAACACGAGAATGTCCATCATATTAATGGAATAAAAGATGATAATAGAATAGAAAATTTAGAATTATGGGTTAAATCTCAACCATCTGGACAAAGAGCAAAAGATCTTTTAGAATGGGCTCAAGAAATAATTAAAATTTATGAAAAAGATAAAGATAAATTATAAGATCCATTTATAGCATTATGCCCCTTTTTTTTATTTTATTGGGCTATCTTCAAATCTTGCTATAATATTCAGATCACCTTTTATTAATTATTATAATAAATCCCAGAGAGTTATATGACACTACCAGCATTTCGTGGTCAATGGCATCCTCAAGTAGATGAAATTCTTTATAAAAACTTCTTTCAAGATAAAAAAGATGGTATTATGATTGAATGTGGTTCAGCTGATGGTTTAACCGAATCCAATTCTAAGTTTTTCGAGGAATTAGGTTGGACTTGTGTAAATATTGAACCAGAACCTAATAGATTTAAACAACTTAAGACAAATCGTTCTGGAATTAATAATATTAATATAGATTGTGTCCTATCAGATAAAGATAATGAAGTAGTAAAATTTGATGTGGGTCCAAATCCGGGAAATTACTGCGAAGGTAAATCATTAACTTACAAATCCCTCATAAATAGATTAAAATTCAATCATATTGATTTATTTGTTTTAGATGTTGAAGGACATGAAATCAAAGTAATTGAAGGAATGCACGAAGCAAGTCTTTATCCTACAATAATGTGCATTGAATATACTTGGGTAGGATTGGATCTTTTAGATTTTGTTATGAGTAGATTAGAATATAAAAGATTATTCTTATCATATAACAATGTATTTTATTTAGATGTAAATGTAAAAGATTATAAAAAGTTTATTAAAGATCAATATATTGGAGCAACCGATCATTGGTCAAAATTAGGAATATAAAATGTTAATTCGTAAAGACTGGAAATATAGAATTTTATTTGTAGCTGGAGGTAGAAGAACTTCTTTAGCTGAACTATTTTTTAGAAAAGATTGTTCTGTACTTTCGTATGAATTAGATCAATTAGTTCCTCTAGCAAATTTAAATTGTAAAGTTTTTAGTGGCAAAAAATGGAAAGATCCAGAATTACCAGCTGAAATATTAAAAATTGTTGAAGATGAAAAGATTGATTTGATTGTTCCTCTAGATTGTAATGGAGTTCTTAGATTATCTAAACTTAAAGATTACGATTTGAAGGCAATATCTCATAAAATAGTATGTTCACCTTTTTCAGCGGCAGAGAAATGTACAGATAAGTTAAAATTACAAAAGTTTATGGAGAAATATTTTCCATCATACTTTCCTTCTCCAATTGAAAATAAACCATTTGTAAAGAAACCTAGATTTGGATTTGGATCAAATGGAGTTGAATATGGAGAATTATTTAATCCTACCGATCAAACAAAAGAAGCAAATAAAACAGTAGTATTTCAGAATAAACTTCCTGGTCCTGAATACTCAGTAGATTGTTATTTTAATAAAAATGGTAAAATGGTAGGAGCATCTCCTAGAGAAAGAC
>Ga0184628_10000183_pt1 | contig 37167 bp, 35 predicted proteins | sample PLM4_5_b1_FD_133149 | JGI IMG/M metagenome (GOLD analysis project Ga0184628, IMG submission 133149) | Groundwater sediment microbial communities from an aquifer in East River, Colorado, USA - PLM4_5_b1 | ecosystem: Environmental > Terrestrial > Soil > Riparian zone | place: USA: East River...
AATTCGCTTCTTCTTCCGGATCTTCGGAATAGCTCCGTCAATCCTTCGGTGGCAACGTTTGTGTATCAGGAAACGATGATCCCTTTTCCAAATACGCATCAGGTGTCCAAGTGAACTTCTAATTGCCGGAGAATTCCATCATTCAACTATCTGCGACGAAGTTTTTCACTTAAACTAGCGCCCCGAAGGAGGATTTGCGAATGGCTGGACAGACATACCGGGTTCGAATCGTGAGAGCGGGACTGGAGTTCGAAGCTGAAGGCGACAAAAAGTTTGTTATAGAGATGCTACGGACGTTCGAATCCGGGCATGAATCGGTCGAAACACCATCCCGGAAGCGACCAACAACAGGGCGCGCTCAAGTTTCTGATCATGATTCTCAAGTATCGTCTCCGTCAAAGGCCGTTTCTGTTCGCGAATTCGTTCAAACCCTCGATCTAAAGAAGCACACGGATATCACTTTGGCCTTTGGTTATTACCTCGAACGTTATGCGGGTCTTAAGGAATTCACTCCAGCCGATATCAATAACTGCTACTACGAAGCAAAGATGGAAAGTTCCAACACCAGCCAGATGATCATTCAGAACATCAAACGTGGGTTCTTGATGGAATCTAAGGGTACCGACAAGGGGCGTAAGCGCTTTACGGTTACAAATTCAGGCGAGAAGCATATTGGGTCGATATCCAAAGCCGCAGTTGACTAAATCCATCGTCGGAAAATGGCTAAGAAAAAAATCCAGCCGACACTTCCCACTCCAGTCCCGCCAAAGAAAAAGCCGGGTGACGGCCTTTCGCCACTACTTAGGTCGGCATTCGAAGTCCTTGAGCATGGTCTATGGCACTTTTTTCGCAGTGATACTACAACGGATATGAAATTCGCTCTCCTGCACGTTGACCAAGCGATTGAATTGATGCTGAAGGAGAGGGTTCGCTCAGGCGGCAAGTCGATCTATAAGAATCCCAAAGAAACGATTACCGTTTGGGGAGCATACGAAATCCTGACGAACGATTTGAAATGTCAGATACCCGAGCGAGCCGACTTGGAGATGCTTCACGAAGAACGAAATAATATTCAGCACAAGTATTCTAATCCGAGCCCACAGGACGCGGCGTTTCACATTGAGACAGCAATGAAATTCATTCGTCGGTTCGCTAAAGACGAGTTAAAGAAAGATCTTGAAGACTACGTTTCGTCCGAGTTCCTCGACCAATTGTAGTCCGTTAACCAATGCGATCCTTTGATGCTTTCAATTACGATGGTCGCGCAACGCTATCGAGCATAATTGCGTCCTCTGAATATGGAAGTCTTGAACAAGCCGTAGCCGCCCTTGCAGTGTTTGCTCATCCGCATACCGTACTTCAAACTAGGGGCCTTAATGTCTTTAGTGTGGTTCGCGCTCGATCCAGGGCGGAACGTGGAACGCAGGTGATACTCACGTCCGGCGAAACAGTAATGCTCGACGACAATTCGGCACCGACGAACGCGTTTGGGTGGGTCCACGGCTTGCGCCGACAAGGCGAAAGACTCCGGGACGTGCAATTCAACCACCTATGGCCGAAGTCGGCGGACGTGTCTGCCTACACAAACCTGACGAACCTTTGCATGATGCCAGCATTTCTTTCTAAACTTAGTGACACGGATTCCACTATATGTGCTCTTCTCCGGTATCGGGCTTGGAAGCTTTATTCAGGTCCCCTCGCCTGGGATACGGCGCCAGAGCCGCCTTCGATTTATGATGGGCTGCGTTGGGCAGAGACTTTGCCGCCCGTGGATAATGTCGAGAGAACTTATCGCGCCGCAATGCACACACGGCCGGCCGACCGGACAACTCGATCAGCACGCGAATGCGGATGGCTTTTTAGCCAATTTCGGCCTGATCCTGGACTGTAGAGAGGCATCAGACATGCGGCACGAGAAAAACGCCGACGAGAGGTATAGCTCTAGCGTAATTCATTGAACTGAAGGGACACGAAATTGCCCGTAACACGCGAAACAGTAATTTCACTTGGCTTCAAGAGAGGTATGAGAATCGATTCTGTGCGTTCGAGATTCACCATTACTGAAATCGGTGATAGTGCGCTCTATGTTCAGTCTACTGATCTGATCACTTAAATGGTGGACGTTCTCACTCCTAGCCAACGAGCCAGAAATATGGCCGCAATTCTCGGCAAGGATACGAAGCCGGAAATGGTTGTTCGTAGGCTCATACACGGACTTGGCTATCGCTATGTTCTGCACGATAGGAAGTTACCTGGAACGCCGGATTTGGTCTTTCCTTCACGGCGGAAAGTCGTCTTTGTGCACGGTTGCTATTGGCATCTCCATAATTGCCGTTATGGGAGGGTCATACCAAAAACAAACGCCGGATTCTGGGCAGAGAAGCGGGGAAGAAATGTGGCACGAGACAAACGCAATGCCAGAGCGCTGAAGGAACTGGGATGGGAATTACTCGTGATTTGGGAATGCAAGACACGTTTCCCTTTGAAATTGGTACCCCGGATCCGGCGATTCCTAGATGGGAAGCGATCTACGAAGCGATCGCAGTAAGGGAGAGCTGCCTGCTTCGTCGTTTCAGAGCACCCCGTTCTGGAGAATTTAGGGCGTGTACCATTGCCTTGGCCAACGCTTCTATAACTGGAACTACGACAGAGTTGCCGAACTGCTTGTACGCTTGCGTATCGGAAACCGGAATAAGAAAAGTTTCGGGGAAGCCCATAAGTCGCGCACATTCTCTTGGTGTGAGTCGGCGTGGCGGCTTTCCATCTCCTCGGGAAATCAAAATCTCGGAGCCATCTTTGTAGTAGCGAGCACTGAGTGTCCGCGTAATTCCATCTGGATTTGCAATTCCAAACCCAAATCCATTTCCAGCGTTTCGATGTTTCTCGGCGTATTTCTGCAAATAGTTCCAAAGCTTTTCAGAAAGTACATATTTTTCCGGTGGGTTTGGATCAAGAATACTTCTTAGCACTGGTCTCATTTCAGGCAGCTTTGGAAACTCAAACGGTACGGCTTCGCGGAACCCGACAATATATATGCGTTCACGATGTTGAGGAACGACAAGCTGTGCATCAATGATCTGGGGCTCTGGAACCAAATAGCCCAAATCGTCAAGAGTCTGCATGATAACCCTGAAGGTGCGCCCGCCATCGTGATGTAGGAGGTTTTTGACGTTTTCAAGCAGAAATGCTTTTGGTCGCTTGTCGCGAATGATACGAACCAGCTCAAAGAATAGCGTGCCCTGAGTTGGATCGTCAAATCCATGCGGCCGCCCAAGACTTTCCTTCTTCGACACTCCGGATATCGAAAAAGGCTGGCAGGGAAAGCCGCCCACTAAAATGTCATGGTCTGGTATCTCCTCGGACGAAAGTTTCGTAATGTCTCCGCTGGGAGGATCCCCGAAATTTGCCAGATAGGTTTGAGCTGCATAGGTGTTCCACTCTGAGCTGAATACACATTTGCAACCAGTGCGCTGGAAGCCAAGACGCATTCCGCCGATACCGGCAAAAAGATCAACAAACCGAAGCTTATTCGGATTCGGACGCGAGGTTGATTTGAAATCTGGTAGTTCCATTGTTCTAATCGATTCGTTTCAAACGAACAAATCGAGTCTATTCAAGTAGATGGTCGGAGCAGGTCCATCTGCTCTCTCACCTTTTCGGATGACGGCTATTCTTTGATCGTCCAATGAAATGCATGTGTCCTACATGATTGAAATAATGGGGGAGTCAAGCCATTTCATTGCAGTTTGGCAAGGGCCATCGACGATGTTGCGACAGTTATTTGGAGGTGTTTAGCGAGATACTTGCAAACGGAACCTTTTCCAGAAATCTTAATCTTTTGTTTGATTTCATTGCTTTTCAGTTTGGCGCTGGGCTCCCAAAAATCGATATCCTCCGTTACGATAAGTCGATTGTCGGTGACTGCCGCAACTGCCACATAGATGATTTCACCCCTCATCGGCATTCCACACTCATTCTGCAATTTCTTCTTGTGGGAGGCGTCGAGTTTGGAGGCGACCTTCTTGACAACTCCCTTCTGGAGCTGTGAATAGAACCATTCACCAAAAACGGATTTACCGCAGGTTTCGAGCCATTGATGTTCGATTTTTCCAGTATCATCGATTGCGAAACTATGTTGTGCGGTTATGTGCTCGACGATTTGTCGTTCTGCGGAAGCGACATCCTTGATGAGGCTGTGCGTAAAGCCGTGCATAACATTGGCATCAACAGTGATTTGACCATTCACAGTTTGCCCATTCTTTTCAGTGGCGCTCGTGCCAATTCAAGTGCTTCATCCAGTCTTTTCTCGAAGAAGCCTTGAGGCCAGGTGTCGGTGAAGATTCCGTCCTCGTTCATTTTCAGACGAGTGATTACCTTCTCCCCTTCTGACGCATAGACGTAGTTGATGGCAACATCTTCGGGCGGGATCTTCCCCAAGCCTACATATCGCTGTAACCGAAGTATCAGGTGCTCGCTGTGGGTTTCGACTATTGTTTGAACGCCCCTTTCATAAAGATGCAGTAAGAAGTCGCCCAGCTCAGATTGGGCGCTTGGATGCAAATGAATCTCCGGTTGTTCAACTATGAGTAGTGAGCCGGGAGCTAAGTTATATCCAGCGACGATGACGGGCAGAATCTGTGAAATACCGAATCCGACATCGGCGTAGTTTTCGAACTCACCTGTTACCGGATGCTGAAATTTGATTTCGTAATGACGGTCACTGATCGAATCGATGCGAAGTTGATTGGCAATCTTCGCTTGTGCGAGCCAATTCTCCACAGATTGCGCAAGTTTCCTCTTTCCCGTACCTCGGCGCACATAGTCGGCCACTAGGATGTCCGTAGCGCCGCCACCAGTTGGACTCAGGATTGATGGACGTTCGCCGCTGAATGAAAATACTCTCAGAGGCGCATCTCTGTTAGGGCCAAGGTATTGCAGTCCCATGAGATTGCGAACCTGTGTTGCAAGGGCGACATCAGCATCGTGCAACCTCGCGGCTTCGCCTTTTTCGATCTGGTGTTCCAACAATTTAAGGTGCAACAAATTCAATTGCGGAGTGAAGTGAAAGAAACTGAGTTTGAGTTTGCTCGCTTGATTTGCAGTTAACTTACCGATTGGTTGAAGTATTTGATGTTCCTTGTCGGTGGAATACTTCGTCTGAAGCAGAGGTGCTGACGGCTCGTCGAACAACTTGAAATCCTTCTGAACTACCTGCCGTCGCTGTGCCCGATGGGCAAAGTTCACCTCGAAGCTGTGATCTTTACCCCCATATCTCCCCCCTATCGTGAAACCTACGGAATCCGTTTGCTTGTTTCCGTGAACGATGTCTTTATAGGTGCCGAATTCCCCCAATGCGAGCGGTACGCTTGGATCGACACCCTGAAGTGTCTGTTGGAGGATGCGCAAAGAACTTAAGACGGCGGATTTTCCGGAGTTGTTTGGTCCAACAAGGATCGTTATCGGAGCTACTGGAACTGACTGAAAAGCGAAAGACTTGAATCGCCGGAGTACGATCTTCGTGAACGTACCTTCGGTGCGATCTCGCTTAGCGTTGATTATTGTCTTACTCGCCACTTGCTACCTTGAATCATGGTTCAAGCCGATGGAGGGCGAAAGGCTTGCAGTTTCGGACGTTCCGTTGCTGCGCTGCTGTACAGCTTTCTCGATTATATTTTGCAGCTGCTCTAATGTTAGGGCGACTTCTTTCAGATGAATCATGCTGTGGCAATTTGCACAGAGTGGAATGAGGTCCCGGCTGGGATCAATCACATAGTTCGTCCCAATCTCGGATACAGGTACCACATGGTGCACGTGAATGAACCCCTCACCGAGAGGCCCATACTTATCCGCGAAATCAAAGCCACAGGCAAGGCACTTCGTTCCTTGGAGCTGTAAGCAGGCAGCCCGATTGAGGCGACTTCTTTCGTACCTTGTTACCTCAATTATTTGGACGTTTCCTTCTGGTTGTCCCTTTCTCCCGGGCTCGTCGCGTATTTCTTCGGTTGGTGCAAGAGCAAGAAACATTCCCAAAAAACGGCCTGTCCACGATACCGCCAAGGCGGTGTCATTTTGGGATACATCGATTGGCGATTTTTTAAAGGAAACGGATAATTGATGCCACTCGGCAGCCCAGGTGGCCTCATTCAATGGAAGAACAGGCGAACCGTTGAGAGTCATTACTATTCGCCCGCCATCTTTGATAATGGAATCAGCGAAACTCTTAAAGACACTGCGCTGTTCATTTCCTGCTCGCCCCATTGCCTGAATGAGAGGTGCCGAAAAACTCCCTGGCAAGAACAGACCTTCCAAATTATGCCATCCCAGGCGGATTTGAAGTTTGAACGATTCGGATTCTTCGATGTCTGACGGATACACTTCAAAATATGATCCGGCATCATTTGAGCCCGTCCGTCCTGCTAAGGCGATGCCAAAACGATGTGAGAGCGCCGAAGCGACGGATTCCCCAATGCGGAAGCTCATACTTCTGGCTCCTCTTCCTCATCAGGGTCTGGAAGATCTTCCACCAGTCGACGCAAGAGCTTGGAAACTTCATACCTCATCTCAACGAAGTAATCTTTTGTAGCCTCGTTGACAGTTCCGAGTTCCGCCATGCAGAGTGCCCAAAGGAGCGAGTCCATTCCCTGAACCGTATTGCCATTGCTGAGGTTTGGTACATAAACCTTATAGTAATAGGGATGTCCGGTATTGATCTGCACTGCTTTGTGAAGATCAATCAGAGCAGGCTGCCACAACATCCCGTCGTCCAGTTCAGCGAGAGGTTGGACATGAAATTCACCGGGCTTGGTTGGTTTGCTGAGAGTGATCTTAAGTCTGACTTGCCCTTCCTTGTTCTCGACTAGCACTTCTCCCTTTTTTTCGTTAAGGACTTCTATGTTTGAAGTGCTGAGGGCCGCTTCTTTGCTGTGAATGTTAACGTTGGAACCGTCATGAGCGCCTACAGAAGCATCCTTGGCTTTCTTACGAAGGCCCAGCCTGTAACGCTCATTCGCTGCTCTTCTTGGCGCTGTCAGGAAATCCTCAAGCCACACATATAGATCTTGATTGAGGATGATTTCAGATTTCTTTATATCAATGTGGAATGCTTCGTCGAGATTGTGATCAAAGGAAAATTCCACCCGCAAGAGATTGGAATGTGGTTCTTTACTCACCATTCCCAACCAGTCTGGCCCGTAGATCAATCGATCTTCTCGGTAAACATAAATTCCCTGCAGCTGCGTACCAATTCTCGCCTCGCTGAAAACTTCCGGGTCTGAAAAGTCTTCTTTGCGAGGAAGCACATATGCCCGAATGGTAAAGACCCCGGCGCGTTTCCCATCCAGTTCGACAGTCACCTTGTCGCTGGCAACTAGATCAGATTCTTTGGCAACAAATGGGTCCCAAGTATCGATTTGTTGTCCCTGGACAAACATCGATACCTTACGGGAAGTGCGTTTATCTTTTGGATCCAAATAGCGCTGATACACCATCGCCAAATGCTGACCGAGAGCCTTCAACTGGCGGTCGAGAGCGTTTCGGGCGTGTCCCCCTCCCGGATTGTTGTAGTTCTTCAGAAGACGATCCACCTTTTCCCAAACCACTAAAGTGCCCGAGCTATTTTCGGCAGCATCGTTGAAATGCTCAATTTCTTCGGTGGATGGCTCCGACAGGAGAATCTCCCACCTTTCTTCCTTCTTTACGTAATCCAGATCCCAAGTGGCCTTGCTAAACTGTGCGTCCGGTGCATTCCTTGAGATAACGGATAGCCTCCGGCAAAATGCCGTCGATGCTGTTTTCAGACCCAATCCGAACTTTCCCAAACTGGACGGGTCTGCTCTTGGAGCAGACCCATAAATCATTCCTCGGTTCAATTCGTCTTTGTTCATTCCAATCCCATTGTCTGAGATGAAAAGTGTGAGTCCTCCCTTGAAATCCATCAACACACTGATTTTGATAATGGTTGCATTTGCGGCAACTGAATTGTCGATAAGGTCGGCCATCGCGGTATGAAATTTGTATCCAGTATCGCGGAGGCCCTCGATCATCCGAACTGGGTCGGGCAGCGCTGGAAATGGTGTTTCTTTCGCCATTTACTGATCTCCGATTTGAATAATCCGCCACTCACTGCCAAGGCGGAGAATTCCATCAGTTGTCTTCTGCACTGCATTCTTCCGCGTAAAAGTAATGCGAAAGGTGATGTCATCATCATCCCGCATCAAAATGAGTTCGTCACCGGCCTTAAGCGAATGAACCCTCATGAATTCTGTCATACGGGTCAATCTGTATTCATTTCTAGTACCGTTGTAGAACTTGTTGTTGTAATAGATGAACACGAAATCCCAGGCTTTTCCCTTGTCATCTTGGAAACGAATCACAGCGCGAGGATTTTTGATCCTCGCTGCCAAAGTTGGAAAAAAAGATAGGATTTGTAGATCTTTTGGAACGAGGATACCCACTTGATGTGCGCCGGTCTGGCCTGTGTCGTTTCTGCTCAGCGCCTTTGAAATCGATCTGGGGCGGTTTTTAGGACCCATCCTCGGCGTTTCTCCGTTTTATCGGCGACGCCCGAAGGGCTCGCATGATCTCTTCTCGGCTCTCGCCGTCTCCTTTGGTCCCGACAATAGCCATTTCTGCGAGTTGTCGCTTATGCTCAAGTCTTTGAATAATAATGTCTTCCACGCTATCAACAAAGAACATTCGATGAATCGTAACGGGATGAGTTTGTCCTCTTCGATGGCTTCTGGCAGATGCCTGATCTTCGATAGCCGGATTCCAGTCAGGTCCGTAGTGGATTACGTGGTTTGCAGCGGTCAAGTTCAGGCCGATTCCCGCAGTTCTTGGATTAAGCATGAAAACGGCTGATCCAGGGTGGGCGGAAAATCGATCTACCTTCAGCTGGCGTTCGCTAATGGGAACTCTTCCGTCAATCGAATCGACGTAGACACCAAATCTTGCGTGAAGGTCTTTTGCGAAGAGATCTGAAGCATGGAGATACTGAATGAAAACGAGTACCTTTTCTTTTCGCGCGAAAATCTCTTCCAATATTTCTAGGAAGCGTTCGTATTTTCCGTTGTCAGTCGCTGGATTACCCCATTCTCCCGTCAGTTGGAAGGGATGAACGCAAAACTGGCGGAGCTTCCCAAGTGAAACTAACGTTGCGGCCTTGCCATACTCTGTTTCCGTGGCGCTTCTGAGTTCTTCGTAACATTTGGCGAGATCCTGATGCATCTCGATTGGCTGAGGAATATCGATTCTCTCAGGGAGATCTTTGGCAACGTCGGCCACTCTCCTCCGGAGTAGTATTGGCGTGACAATCGGTTCGAGCCGAGCAGCGTCCTCGACAGAGTCGGCATACCTTGCTTCAAACTCCCTGAGGTTTCCGAGCAGGCCCGGAACAACAAGATCGGCTATGGACCATAAATCCCGATTTCTATTCTCAAGTGGCGTTCCGGTTACCGCTATCGTTGCGCGTCGAGTGACGGATTTTACGGCAGACGTTCGCTTAGTATCTGGATTCTTTACAGCCTGGGCCTCATCAGCGATAAGAAGGTCCCACTGAATCATCTTCAACATCGCGATGTCCTGAACGAGAGTGTCGTATGACATGACCACAAGTTCTGATTCTTGTATCTGAATGGGAAATCCCGTTCGGCTTGAACCCTTGTGGACATAGAAATCCAGTGACGGAGCGAATTTGCGCAGTTCGCGGGTCCAGTTTTCAACCAAGGTTGCTGGAACAATGATTAGCGACGGTTTTTGGGCGAATTTGTGACGGTGGACCAAGAGCGCAATGACCTGCAATGTCTTCCCCAATCCCATCTCATCTGCCAAAATACATCCGATATCTTCGCCACATACGGTCCGGAGCCAGTTATAGCCATCGATTTGGTATGGATATAGCTGGGCACGAAGTTCTGAAGGCGGCGCTTCTATAAAATGTGCCAGCATCTGATCAGCATCGAGCCGATGCTCGGTGTGATCCTCGACCCACTCTCGGCAGTCCGCTTTCGATAATGCGAGATAATTGGCAAGGGTTAGCGATGACAAGTCCGCAACGCGAGCGTGCTGGAGAATGTTTCGGAGATTGTCCAAAACGCCGAAAACAAATGGGTACCAAGTTCCAGAAATTAGCATGTGATCCGCGGTTCTTCGCAAGGCATCGTTAACAATGCAGGACTCGCGGGACGTACGGGCAACAATTCTGCAACTGATATGAAGCTCTGATGAAGAAGGAGTCGCATCAAGACGAATTTTCAACTCGGCGGGGAAACGCGAAAATTCCTGAGTGCTGGGAACGATTTCAACTATCTCGTGGCCGCGGATAGTGCGTATGCCTTGGAACGCGTATGAGAACAGTTCTTCGGCAGATGGAATAATCATCTCACCGTTATTAACTCGAATCGCGATGTAGTCGTCTACTGTGCGAAGTGTCGCTTGTGACAGGTGTTTTTCCATTCTCCAAAACTATGCGGCTGTCCTAAAAAAATGTCGGTTGTCGGACGAAATAATGACTCATCTCCGGGATGATTCAGTTGGAAATATGCACAGAACAATCCCATACTGCCCGTGATCAGAATACCGTAAATGCTTTTGTGTGATGCCGATGGACCCACGTCAATTGTTTGTCGATGAACGTCTTAAAGGGCACTGCGTGTTTTGTGGCGCAGCTCCTGATTCTAGAGATCATTGTCCTTCGAAGGTTCTTCTGGACGAGCCATTTCCAGATGATTTGCCCGTAGTTGAGTCGTGTCTCGCATGTAACAACGGCTTCTCTCTTGACGAGGAATATCTCGCATGCCTCATTGAAATTGTGATTTCGGGGTCAGCGAATCCCGATGATATCGGTCGGGAAAGAATAAAGAAACTTCTGATTGAGGCACCCGCATTGAAAGCGCGCATTGAAAAGAACAAGAGAATTTCTGAATCAGGCAATCTCATTTGGGACGTGGAACTGGATCGTGTGAAACGTGTTGTTCAGAAGCTTGCGCGGGGTCACATTGCTTATGAATTGAGTCTCGCAAAGTGTGAAGAACCGGATAGTGTGAGTTTTATGCCGTTGCTGTCAATGTCTGAAGACGAACGGTCCGACTTTGAGTATCCCTGCGAAAGCTCTTTCGCGGGATGGCCAGAGATCGGCAGTCGTGCATTCATCAAGGCTGCGAAGGAACCACTGAACTTGAAATCTAATCCATGGATTATTATTCAGCCGGGGCGATATCGATACATGGTTGGCCAGTCCGACGGTGATTTTGTTCGCATCGTAATTGCCGAGTATCTTGCTTGCAAGGTGGTGTGGCATTGAAGTTGCCAAATAATTCAAAACTGAAGATGGTCGAAATGCTGGCCAAATTGTATAGGCAGTCGACAAATCGGCAGAGCTTGAGAAATGTGCGAGACCTTCTCGATGCACTTGCCAATTCCATCGATGCACATTTAAAAAGGGCCAGGAAATCTCAGAACGGCAAACGGTCCTCCAGGGAAGAGATCGAAGCGTGCGAAGCTTTATTTGTGACGGTGATTGACAACAACCCTATGGTTGCCGTCGCGGTCCAAGCGGCACTCTCCCGAATTTCGAAGGGTGTTCGGAAAGTGTCCGAAGAGAAACTGCAACCCAAAGAGACGGGAGCGATCATGGTTGATTGCTTTTCAGCTCTCATGGGTATTGGGGATTCCGTTGATCCGAAGTGGATAAGAGAGAAAGGGAAGGCCATGCTTCGGGGCAAGGGCGGAAGACACGGCGACGTGGATCTGCAAGCCGTATATCGACAAGCGAGCACCATGGCTCAGCAAGGAAGAAGCTACGACCTGATTGCCCGCGAGCTTCTTCCGAAGAAATACGCGGCTGATCGAAAGAAGGCCAGGCAATGCGTAAAGTCCGGGGTCTATCGTGAGAGGAAGAAGCAGTCACTGAAACCTTCCAGCATTTCGTAACTGGTTTTTAATCCGCCCACCTTTTCGGTACCCAGCCTCGTTCATAGACTCTCAACCATGCTCGCTATTTGCCGACTGAGGCAAATACACGATTTTCGCCATCTTTCGGATGCATCTGGAATGACGTCAGGATGCGTTGCGGGTTGGGAGTGGGTTGGAGACGGAGGAAAACATGCGTATGCGGCACAAAGTTCCACAGACACCGGCCATGTCGGAGTTGGAACAGTTAAAGGCGATTATGGAGGAGGTTTCTCCAAGGGAACCACACATTCGGATCTATCGCGTTATTCCGGAGACGAAGAAACACAAGTTTCTGGGAACAGCAGGCGTGAACGGATTCTCCTTAGACGACGTTCGAGAGTGGCACGGCGGCGGAACCTTCCTATTGAGGACGGTTCGTTCCGATGGGAAATACGGCCCGAGTCGCGTGGTGCGCATCGCATCACTGCCATTGAAGCGCTATTGAGGAGACAGAACATGAACGCAATCGATCACGAATTCTTGACCGTCGAGGAAGTCGCCGAGCGGCTTCAGGTGAAACCGAGTTGGGTTTATTCCCATGCGGCAGACCTGGGCGTTACGCGGCTTGGAAAGTATCTCCGGTTCTATTGGCCGCGAGTTCTGGAATGCCTCGGAAACGTAAAGCGCATTGACCATCAATCCTGATCTCGTCAAAATACCCGGCAAAGGCAAAGACGGGTCACGCGAAAGGAGATGCGACGATGACTCGTCAGTTATTTCAGCGAGGTAGTGTGTCCGGTCCGATTGAATCCCGACGCGGAAAGATTTTCAAAATCCGCTACCGGGTGCGAACTTTAGGAGGGAAATGGCGGCACAAAGCGGAAACGCTCTACGGCATGGAAGGGAAGAAGCAGGCGCGCGGCATTTTGATGCAGCGCATCCAGGCGGCTTCCAGTCAACCGCCGGAAGCCGCCGAATTAACTCTTCAGGAATTTGTCGACTTGTATTGGATGCCGTATCTGAAACGGAAGCATGTAAAACCGTCCACGGAGTTCAGCTACCAGAACATTCTCAAAGTCCATATCCTGCCGCTTCTCGGAAAGCTGCAACTGACTCGGATTTCTCCAATGCAAATTGAGGAATTTCTCCGGATCAGGACGCTCGAGGGGAGGTCGGATAAAACGGTTCGCAATATTGTGGTGATGTTGGGAAGTGTCTTCACGCTGGCGGTTGAAAACGATTTGATCGTGAAATCGCCCGTTCGAAAAAGACACAAGCCTGCATTGACGCGTGAAGAAAAGCCAGTCTGGTCGGCTGCGCAGGTTCGCACGATTATCAGTGCGGTTCCCGAGAAGTTCAAAGTTCTGTTTACAACGATTGCGCTCACCGGGCTTCGTTTGGGGGAATTGCTGGCGCTCCAATGGAAACATATCGATTTCGAGAATTCAAAACTCAAGGTCGAGCAAAGTCTATGGGAAGGCCAGATCGTTTCCACCAAGACGAGGTCGAGTGTTCGAGAGATTCTGTTTGGGGAAATGCTGTCGCGGCATCTGACGGATCATTTGCAGGGCTCATGCCACATTGGTCCCGAGGATTTCGTATTCAGCAAGGAAGCCGGAGGGCCATTGCATCCGGATATCCTGAGAAGGGATGTGCTGTATTCGGCTCTCGACCGAAGCGGTATATCCAGGCCGACGCGTGTTTCCGGATTTCATATGTTCCGGCACTCGGCAGCGACCTTCTTAAATCAACAAACGGGCAATCTCAAACTGGCTCAAAAATTCCTGGGCCATGCGGATATCAGTACAACCGCGAACATTTACACGCACACGTCGAGCGAGTCGGATCGCGGTGCGTCGGTAGCGATTGAGCGAGCGATTTTTGGAGATCTGTTCTCAGTTGTTCCCAAAATCGAGAACACGAACAAGGATAGCGACCCAGAGTAAAAAGGGGATTCCCCGCAAGAGCATGAAAAAATGCGGCTTATTCAGCCGCCCTGGATTGCGGGGGAAGGATTTGAACCTCCGACCTTTGGGTTATGAGCCCAACGAGCTACCACTGCTCCACCCCGCGTTAGAGCTTTTTACTATACGGTTATATAGAGGTCGCGTCAATGCGCCGCGACGTTATTAACGATATCGCACGCGTTTTATTTTTCAATTGAAGGAAAATCGGGAAGCTAGTTGTGATTCGCGGGCGGGGGATCCGCGGCAGGTTCTTCCGGCACGTTGATAATCACATCGCCGGGCTTGACCAGGTTGAGATCTTCTCTGCCATGTTTTTCGATGACTTCAGGATCGGCCTGCTCCAGCTTCTTGTTCTCTTCGGCGATATTCTTGATTTCGATGTCAAGCAACTGGTTTTCGTTCTGAATCGCCTGCAACTTCAACTTTCGTGCATGAACTGCGAAGTAGCCCTTATCGTTATAGATGGAGAGGAGCAGCATGGCGAGCGTCGCCAGTCCGAATACGCTTACGGCGATTCGAACGATGACTCCCTGCATTATGGTTCTGTGATCCATTGCCTTCCGTATTCCAGTAACTTGTCCAGATCCGCGCTGGACGTCGATTCTGCGTAAAACCGGACCACCGGTTCGGTTCCCGACGGCCGCATCAACACCCAGCTTTCATTTCCCTGGGCATCTTCAAAAATCAGTTTCAATCCATCCACGCGATTCTGTCGAACCACGCGGCGTCCATGAAACTCCGATACATCCGAAGCGATCTTGGCCTTCACCCTCGCTGTAATCGTGGGATCCAGCTTGATGTTCAGGCGCCTATTGTACACAGCACCCACTCGCGAAAAAAGATCTTTCAGCTGATTTTTCAGTGATTTCCCGCGGCTGGCCAGCATTTCGGTAATCAGCAGGCAGGCCAGGATCCCGTCCTTCTCCGGCACGTGCCCCCGTATCGAAAGCCCCGCGCTCTCCTCACCCCCAAGAATGATCCGGCCCTCCTTTATGTATTCGCCGATGTACTTGAATCCCACCGGCGTCTCCAGCAATTCCATCCCGTGATACTTCGCCACGCGATCGATCAAATGCGTCGTCGCCACACTGCGCGCCACGCCGCCCTTCCAATGACGGCTCTCGACCAGATAGTCGATCAACATCGCAATCAGCTCATTGGGCATGATGAAATCGCCGCCTTCATCCATCACGCCGAAACGATCCGCGTCCCCATCTGTCGCAAGTCCGATCCGGAGCGAGTTCTTCTGCATGACGAGCTTCAACCCGGCCATCTGCTCTTCCGCCGGTTCTGGATGATGCCCGCCGAAATACACGTCGCGATCCACGTGAAGCGCGGTCACGGGAATTCCGTTGTCGATTAACACCCGATCCAGATACCCCGCACCCGATCCGTGAAGCGCGTCGTATCCAATGCCGATCTTCGCCTCGCGAATCTTCGCGAAGTCGACCTTGGTGGCGAGATCGGAAAGATACGCGGGCCCGATGTCGACCATCGTGATGAGCGAGTCAACGGCGGAGCCGGCGTTAAACTCCCAGCCGGATTTCTGCAGACTTTCGATTTCGGATTCAATCGCGCCGGTGACGTTGGGAAGCGCGGGCGCGCCGTCAGAACCGGAAAACTTGATGCCGCTGTATTCGCCGGGATTGTGACTGGCCGTGATGTTGATCGCGCCATCGAGCTTCTGTTTCATGATCGTGAGAGCAACGGCAGGCGTGGGGACCGCGCGCGAACAGAGGTTCACGCGAATGCCCTGCGACGTGAGCACGCGCGCCGCCTCGCGGCCGAAATCTTCGGACGCGAAGCGCGTGTCGTAACCGACAAGAATGGTCGGCGACGGGTTCTGCGTCCGGGCATAGCGGCCGATGGCCTCAGCGGCAAGTCGAACGTTGGAGAAGGTGAACTCGTCTGCGATAATGGCTCGCCATCCGGACGTGCCGAATTTTATTTTTGCAGTCATTTAAGGATCATAAGGAATATGACGGGAAAACTCATCGTGTTTGTCACGTGTCAGAGCAGGGAAGAGGGAGAGCGGATCGCTCAGGTGGTGGTGGAGGAACACCTCGCCGCGTGCGTGAATGTGCTGGCGGGAGTGAGGTCGTGCTACATGTGGGGAAGGGAAATGAAGTGGTCGGAGGAAGTGCTGCTTCTCGTGAAGACGACGGAGGGGAGGTACCTCGCGCTTCAGACTCGCGTGAGGGAGTTGCATAGTTACGACGTGCCTGAGATTGTGGCGCTGCCGATTGAGATTGGGTTTGATCGGTATTTGCAGTGGATTGCCCAGTCGGTGTGATGGGGGGACGGGGAATTGTGAAATCGGACAATCTCGAAATCGGACGATTCCTGCATCTCAAATCCGAAATCAAAAATCTCAAAATGGACTTTGAGAGCCCCGGGCAGTCTTGACTGAGGCGGCGATGATCCAGCAGAGTTCCTGGTTTTCAGCGATAAGTTTTCCCATTTTTTCGCGAGAAAACAGTTCATTGGCGACAATTTGTTCCAGCCAGGATCTGGTTTCGTTCAATTCCTTGAGTACGACACGAAGCTTGTGAATGAAGTCTGCGCGACTCTCGGCGGCCCGGGCCTCCGCGTAGTTTGGCGCGGCGGCAAGGCCGGAGCGCAATACCTGCCGCGAAATGTAACGGCCCTCGGTGGTTTCTGGAAGCATTTTTGCGACGCGGGTAACCCTTGCACCAAAATTATTGAGTCGCTGCTGGATCTCGCCGCCCTTCTTCAAATCCGTCCCCATAACGAGGACCACGGCAATTCCTAGTCCAATTTGAGATTTTTGATTTCGAATTTGAGATGCAGGAATCGTCCGATTTCGAGATTGTCCGATTTCACAATTCCCGGGTCACCCAAAGGCGGAGTCGAGGTCGGCGAGCAGGTCGTCGATGTCTTCGATGCCGACGGATATGCGGACCAGGCCATCGGTAATCCCCAGCTTCGCGCGATACTCCGCAGGAACAGACGCGTGTGTCATGGTGGCGGGATGCGAGATCAGAGTTTCAACAGCACCGAGACTTTCGGCAAGCGAGCAAAGTTTCACGCGTTCAAGAAACCGCTTTGCAGCATCCAGCGATCCAAGGTCGAAAGCAATGACTCCACCAAACCCGGACATCTGCTGCTTCGCCAACGCGTGGCCGGGATGCGTGGGAAGGCCGGGATAAAACACCCGCGCCACTTTCAGATGGGACGCCAGGTAGTTCGCAATCTTCATGGCGTTCGCATTATGCGCATCCATACGCAGCGGCAGCGTCTTGATCCCGCGCAGGATCAGCCACGAATCGAACGGCGAAAGAATCGCCCCCGCCGCGTTCTGAATAAACTTCAACTGCTCGGCATCGTCGTTGCGTGCGAGCACCGCCATTCCGCCCACGCTGTCGCTGTGACCATTGAGATACTTCGTCGTGCTGTGCACCACGATGTCCGCAGCCATCTCCAGCGGACGCTGCAGGTACGGCGTCATGAACGTGTTGTCGACAACGACTCGAGCATTCCCGCGATGCGCAATGTCCGACACCCCGCGAATATCCGTGATCGCCATCATCGGATTCGTCGGCGTTTCGATAAACACCATCTTCGTATTCGGCCGCATGGCCTTCTCGAGCGCTGACAGATCCGGCGTATTTACATACGTGAACTCGATGCCGTAATGCCGAACGATTTTATCGAACAGACGAAACGTTCCACCGTAGACGTTCTCCGAGCAGATCGCGTGGTCGCCCTGCTTCAGCAGCAGCTGCGTGATCGCCGTGGTCGCCGCCATGCCCGATGCAAACGCATACGCCGCCACCCCGCGTTCGAGCGCTGCCATGTTCTTCTCGAGCGCAAACCGCGTGGGGTTCTGCGTCCGCGCATACTCGAAGCCCTTATGCTTTCCGAGTCCTTCCTGAACATACGTGGAGGTTTGAAAAATCGGCGTGACGATGGCGCCCGTCGATGGGTCGGGTTCCTGCCCGGCGTGAATGGCGTCGGTTCTAAATCCCATAGTTGTTTTATTGTTCCGAGAAGAAGTCTTCCCGCTTGATGAGCACCGCGCGTGGCTTGCTTCCATCCGGTGGTCCGACGATGCCCGCGCGCTCCATGCCGTCGATCAGGCTCGCCGCGCGTCCGTAGCCCACGCGCAGGCGCCGCTGCAGCGCCGATGTAGACGCCTTGCCCATTTCGAGGACGACGTTCACCGCGTCGGTATAGAGCTCGTCGAGTTCGCCGTCGGTCTCGGCACCGTCGGCACTCTCTTCGGGAGCCTCTTCGAGAATGCGTGTGTTGTAAATCGGCTTGCCCTGAGTCTTCAGGAAGTCCACGACCTTGATCACTTCGTCTTCCGTGATCAGCGGGCCGTGCACGCGCATCAATCGAGCGGAACCCGGAGGAAGAAACAACATGTCGCCGCGTCCCAGCAACTGCTCAGCGCCGTTGGAGTCCAGAATGGTTCGCGAGTCTGTCTTCGTCGCAACGCGGAACGACACGCGCGCGGGGAAATTCGCTTTGATCAATCCGGTAATAACGTCCACCGATGGCCGCTGCGTTGCCAGGATCAGATGGATACCCACCGCACGTGCCATTTGCGCAAGACGCGTGATGTACTCTTCCACCTCGCGAGCGGCCGTCATCATCAGGTCGGCCAGTTCGTCGATCACGATGACGATGTAGGGAAGTGGATCGCGTTCATTATCCAGATCGTTCGATTCCAGACCGAGGCCCGGGATCGGCAGCTGGCGAATCTGTTCGTTATACGCCTCAAGATTTCGGACGCCGCGCTTGGCCAGCTTCTTGTATCGCGCTTCCATTTCGACCACAGCCCAGCGCAGCGCGTTCTGCGCAATCTTGGGTTCGGTAACGACCGGAACTAAAAGGTGAGGAATATCCTGATAAAGCCCCAGTTCCAAACGCTTTGGATCGATAAGGATCATCTTCATCTGATCCGGCCGCGAATGGTAGAGCAGCGACAGAATCATGGCGTTGATCGACACGCTCTTTCCGGTTCCGGTGGATCCGGCCGTGAGAAGATGCGGCATCTTCTGCAGGTCTGTGACGACGAGTTTCCCCGTAATGTCCTTGCCCAGCGCCAGCGGCAGCTTGAAATTCGAATGCGAATACTCGGCCGATTCCAGAAGTTCCCGCAGCATGATCGTGGCGCGCTTGTCGTTGGGCACTTCGATGCCGACGGTGGATTTTCCCGGCATGCGGTCGATGCGCACGGATTCGGCTTCGAGGGCGAGGCACAGATCGTCGCCGAGTCCGGTGATCTTGGAGTATTTGATTCCCGGCTCGGGCTTGAACTCAAACGTCGTGACCACAGGGCCCGGGTGGATATGCTGAATCGTCCCGTCGACTTCAAACTCGCGACACTTTCCCTCGACAGAAAGAGCGCGCTGCCGCAATTCCTCTTCGTTGATGGGAGCCAGTGCGACAGGAATATTCAGCAGCGTAGTCGGCGGCAACTGGGCAATCGTGGTGTCGCCGGGCTTTGTCGAGGCCTTTGCCGTTGCGGTTGCGGCACGCGGCGCGGACGCCAGCTGTGTGGGCGCGATGATCGAAGCTGGTTTAAATACGCGCGGCAGTACCGGCGGCGGGACGTCGGCGATCTCAGGTTCCTTTTCCGGAATGGCGATCCGTTCCCTCGATTGCGCAATCATCTGCTTCTTCGGCACCTTGCGTTGTTCGGATCGCCTGAGGGCTTCGGCCAGTTTCCGTTCTTCATTCCACGCGGCGTATCGCTCCGACCATGCGGAAATGAAAGCGAATCGCGGTTTCAGAATTCCCATGGCCCATTCGAACGAAAACGTCGTCGTGAGAAACAGCGATGCAAAAAATGCAGCGATCAGGATCACGGCCGCTCCGGCAGGATTCACGAGGCCTTCAAGATTATCCTCGATGACTCGGCCTGCCAGGCCTCCCGCGGGCAACTGGCCGTCCACGCGCGGGAATGACGGGGACCAGGAAAGCATCGTCGAAAGTGTGACGATCAGCAGCAGTGCGCCCGTCACTCGAGCGGCAACAGTGCGAACGGGCCAGGACGCCAGCCAGTAGAACGCATACACGCCGAGGAATATCGGGATCAGATAACTCGAATAGCCCAGGAGCTGGAAGAAGCCGTCGGCGAAATAGGCTCCGACGACGCCAACAAAATTGTGGGCCTTTGTATTGAGGACCGGGCTTCGGGCGATATTAAACGACGGGTCGTCGGAGGTGAAGGACACCAGGCTCAGCCCAATCAGGATGGCGATAACCGCCAGAAGCAACCCGATGGATTCATTTAATCGGCGGTGTTCGGTCGGTGCGAAATAGCCCAGAACAGTTCGGCTCATAAGGGTTGCCTTGTACCAGAAATGAAGGACAAATCAGGGCCGATTTTAGCGGAATCCTCCAAGGAAGGCGAGAAACACGAGAATTCCGAGGGCGATCCGATAGTAGACAAAGACGTATGTGTTGTGCGTGCTCAGGTAACGGATGAGAAACGCGATCGAAAGGTAGCCCACGATGCCCGACACCACGATTCCCGCGACGAAGGGCATTGAGTCGCTGGAGGGGAGCCCGTCTTTAACGACGTCGATTAACTTTTTGCCGACCGCGCCCGCGATGATGGGCGTGGAAAGAAAGAAGGAGAAACGGGCGGCAGAACGGCGCGTCATGCCACGGAAAAGGCCGGCCGTGATGGTGATGCCGGAACGCGAGACGCCGGGAATCAGAGCGAGGGCCTGGGCGAAGCCGACGGTGAGGGCGTCGGGGAGGGTGATGTTGTTCAACTCGGTGGCCTTGCGCCCGATGCGTTCGGCATAGACGAGGAGCAGTGCGAGGGCCACCAGCGTGATGGAAATAATCAGCGGGCTGCGGAGAGTGGTCTCGATCTGATGCTGGAAGAGCGCGCCGGCGAGAGCGCCGGGAATTGTGGCCAGGACAATATAGATAGCGAGACGGCCGGTAGGGTTGCTTCGGTCGCCGCGCAGCCATCCGATGCCGGAGGTGAACAGGCCCAGCCACTCCGCACGGAAGTACAGGAGCAGCGCGACGAGAGTGCCGAGGTGAAGCGCAACATCGAATGTCGCGCCGGGATCCGCCCATCCCATGAGCCACGGGACGAGAATGAGATGTGCGGTGCTGGAGATCGGGAGAAATTCCGTGATGCCTTGTACGGCGCCGAGTGTAATGGCTTGGGTTAGATCCATATCGTTAGTGATGATAAGCAGAGGTCAGGGAATGAGGGGAATTGTGAAATCTAAAATTTGGAAATTCCTGAATTTCCAAATTTTAGATTTCACAATTCCCCTACGTCTCAACGATGATTGGCAAAATAAACGGTCTCTTCGACGTCTGCTTCTGCATGAATTTCTTCAGATCCTTCCGAATCTTCTCCTTGATCACCGTGTAATCCCCGCGCTCTTCCACCGACGACGAATTCACCGTATCCACCACCAGCTGTTTGCCCTCCGCCAGCAGCCGCTCCGCATCGACGAACTCCACCCCGCGCAGCACCAGCTCCGGCGCAATCTCAATTGCTCCCGTATTCTTGTTGATCGCAATGATCGTCACCAGGATTCCGTCCTCCGAGATGTGCTTCCGATCGCGCACCACCATCTCGCCGACTTCTTCGAGGCTGCCTTCATCGATCAACACTCGTCCCACCGGCGCTTTCCCGACAATGTTGCCGCCCTCGGAGTTAAACAAAATGATGTCGCCTGTTTCCGCGAGGATCACTTTCTCCCGAACCGCGCCCGATTTCTCCGCCAGCTTCGCATGCCGATGCAGCTGCCGGTACATCCCATGCACCGGAATGAAAAACCTCGGCTTTACAATCGACAGCACCAGCGTGAGTTCTTCCTGACTCGCGTGCCCGCTGACATGCACCGGTGGTTGCGCACCATCCGGATAATAGAGCTCGGTCTTCCGCCGGTAAAAGTGATCCATCATCCGGCTAACGGAATGTTCGTTTCCGGGAATCATTCGCGCCGACAGAATGACGGTGTCGCCCGCCTCTACCTTTACTTCCTTGTGCGTATCCAGCGCGATGCGAGACAGCGCCGACAGTGGCTCTCCCTGACAGCCTCCAGCCACGATGACGACTTTCTCCTTCGGATACTTGCGCAGGTCCTTCGAACGGATCACCGTGCCCTTCGGAATATTCAAGAACCCCAGTTCTTCCGCGACCTCCGTGTTGCTCACCATGCGGCGTCCGAGAAACGTCACCACGCGATCGAACTGTTTGGCCTGATCAATCACCAGCTGCAGACGGGGAATCGACGACGTGAAGCACGACAGAATGATCTGGCCCTTCGAAGATCGGAAGATGGACTCGAATCGGTCGTTGACCGTGCGCTCGGACTGCGTGTGCCCTGCATGGTCCGCGTTCGTGCTGTCGGAGAACAGAGCCAGCACGCCCTGGTCCCCGTAGGACGAGAGAGTGTTGAGGTCGAACGTCCGTCCGTCGATGGGCGTGGGATCGATCTTGAAATCTCCGGTGTGGATGATGATGCCGGCCGGCGTCTTGATTGCGAGGGCGAACGCATCGACGATGGAATGTGTGACGTGAAAGAACTCGACGCTGAACGGGCCGAAATCCACGACGTCCTTCGCCTTGATGATATTCAGACGCTTCGCTTGAAGCATGCCGTGCTGTTCGAGTTTGCTTTTCACCAGCGCCATGGTGAAGCTGCTGCCGTATATCGGTACGTCGAGGTACGGAAAAATGAACGGGATTGCGCCGATGTGATCCTCGTGTCCGTGCGTGAGCAGGATCGCTTTGACTTCGTCTTTGTGATCGATGAGGTATCCGATGTCGGGGATGATGACATCGACACCGAGAAGTTCTTCGTCCGGGAACATGATTCCCGCGTCGACCACAATGATGTTTCCGTTACAACGGAACGCCATCATGTGCATGCCGAATTCGCCGAGACCGCCTAAGGGGATGACTTCAACGTTGGTGTCGATCGTCTGCAATGGGGTATTCGAAGGTGTTTTCACTGGGTTTGATTATACACACGAAGAAAATCCTCAATCGTCAGGGTTTCGGCGCGAACATCGACGGAAACCCCGGCGCGGCGCAGGAGTTCCGCGAACTCCTCCTTTGTTCGACCTGGAAGAACAGCGCCCAGATTGTTGATCAGCTTTTTGCGGCGAGAGGAAAATATGCGTTGAACGAAGTCGGTGAAAGCGGGGAAGTCTGTGACGCCGGATTTCCAGTCGAGGCGGATGACGGCGGAGTCGACCTTGGGCCGTGGCATGAAGGCGCCGGGTGGGACGGTGAATCCCCAGGTGGTCTCCGCATAGTACTGCATGAGTACGGACAGCGGACCGTACTCTCGTGTGCCCGGCTTGGCGCGGATGCGTTCAGCGACTTCCTTTTGAAGCATCACGGTGACTTCGATAATGCGTGTGCGATAGGCAATGAAGATACGAAGCAGCGCGGTGGCGACGTTGTAGGGCAGGTTGCCGACGACGTGATACGGACCGTCGACGTACTGATTGAGATCGACGTCGAACGCATCGGCATCGATGATTTCGACATTGGCCGGCATGTTGCGGCGCAGCGCAGGGATCAGGTCGCGATCGATCTCGATGCCGATGACGCGCTTCGCAACGGCGGCGAGTTCGCGCGTAAGCGAACCGGTCCCCGGACCGATCTCGATGACGGTGTCTGAGGGCGCAATGTGAGCAAGTTCGATAATCCGCAGGAGAAGATTGCGATCGGAAATGAAATGTTGGCCGTAGCGCTTCTTCAAATCTAAACGTCCCGTACGGGATTTGAACCCGTGTTACAGCCTTGAAAGGGCCGTGTCCTGGACCGGGCTAGACGAACGGGACAAGCGGTCTCACAACAACCTCCAATCTTACAGGTAATCCTCCCAGAAAAACAGGGGATCAGACCTATCGTTCCCCTTTTTCTTCCACGCATAAACAGGGGAACGAGGGGTCTGACCCGATGTTCCCCCATTTTTCACGCGGTGGTTCGGGTATGGAAGTGGATAATGGGAGGTTATGAGTAGTGACCAGATTCGCAACATAGCCATCATCGCGCACGTCGACCACGGGAAGACCACTCTTGTCGACGCCATGTTACGCCAAAGCGGTATTTTCAGATCCAACGAGGAAGTGACCGAGCGCGTCATGGATTCCAATGACCTGGAGCGGGAGCGGGGAATCACGATTCTCGCTAAAACAACGGGTATTCGGTATCACGGCGTGAAGATCAACATTGTCGATACGCCGGGCCACAGTGACTTCGGAGGCGAGGTCGAACGCGCATTGAAGATTGTCGATGGCGTTTTGCTGCTGGTCGATGCCAGCGAAGGCCCACTGCCGCAGACGCGGTACGTGCTGATGAAGGCGCTCGAGGCGCGGCTGCCGGTTGTTGCCGTGATCAACAAAATCGACCGGCCGGATGCGCGCGTTCAGGAAGTGCAGAACGAGCTGTTTGATCTCTTCATCGATCTCGATGCCACCGAAGCGCAGCTGGATTTTCCGACTGTGTTTTCGAATGCGCGCGCTGGCATCGCAAAAGACGCTCTGGAAGATGTGTCTGAAACGCTGCAGCCATTGTTTGAAGCCATCGTTAAACATATTCCAGCGCCGACGGGCGAACCGGATGCGATTCTGAAGTAGATGGTCGCAAACATGGACTACAAAGAGTATCTCGGACGGCTCGCGATCGGACGTGTGTTCAACGGCACGCTGCATCTCGGCGACGAGGTGGGCATCATGAAGCTCGACGGCTCCATGCAGAAGACGAAAATCACGAAGCTCTATTCGTTTGAGGGGCTCAAGCGCGTGGATGAGACCGTGGGAATTCCGGGAGACATCCTGGCGATTGCCGGAGTAGAAGGCATCAGCATCGGCGAGACGATCACGAGCGTGGAAAATCCGAAAGCCCTGGCGAAGATCCAGATCGATGAGCCGACTATTGCGATGATCTTCACGATCAATACGTCGCCGTTTGCGGGACGCGAGGGCAGTCTGGTGACATCGCGCAACATTCGGGAACGGCTCGACAAGGAATTGCTGACGAACGTTTCGATTCGAGTGGAATCGGCCGGCGGACCGGAATCGTTTCGTGTGATGGGACGTGGGGAATTGCAGCTGGCCATTCTGATCGAAACCATGCGGCGTGAAGGATATGAGCTGACGGTGGGTAAGCCGGAGATCCTGACGAAGGAAATCGACGGGCAGGTTCAGGAGCCGCTGGAGATGCTGATTGTCGACTGCCCGGAAATGTATATGGGGGTCGTCATTGAGAAGCTCGGACCACGCAAGGGCAAGATCAAGAAGATGGTGAACCATGGATCCGGCCGCGTGCGATTGGAGTTTGATATTCCGACTCGGGGGCTGATCGGGCTGCGAAGCGCGATTCTCACCGACACTCGAGGAACGGCGATTTTGAATACGCTGTTTAATGGATACATTGTCTGGCAGGGCGATATCGCGACACGGCCTCAGGGATCGCTGGTTGCCGACAGGTCCGGGAAGGCGACGTCGTTCGCGATCTGGAATCTGCAGGAACGCGGGGAAATTCTCATCGCACCGGGGACGGAAGTTTACGAAGGCATGATCATCGGAGAGAATGCGCGCGATGTGGATATGGATGTGAACATCGTGAAGGAAAAGAAGCTCACGAACATGCGCGCGTCGACCGCGGATGAGGCGATCCGGCTCGTGTCACCGCGGCTGCTGAATCTGGAACAGGCGATTGAATTCATCCGCGACGACGAGTTCGTGGAGATCACGCCGAAATCGATTCGCCTGCGAAAGAAAATTCTGCAGCAGAACAAGAGATAACGAACTACACCGACTGACCGGCGGCGAATCCCGATGCCCAGGCCCACTGGAAGTTAAACCCGCCGAGTTGCCCCGTGACGTCAACAACCTCGCCGATGAAATACATGCCCGGCACCCTCCGGGCTTCCATCGTTTTAGAGGAGAGTTCATTCGTGTCCACTCCGCCGACGGTGACCTCCGCTCTCGAATAGCCTTCGGTTCCCACCGGCGAGAGCGCCCATTCCGGATCCTTCCATATTTGAGAAAATCGCCGCGGGAGTGGCGGCAATGGTTGAATGGCAATCGCATCGCCCGGTTGCCAGTAAGAAGAAATCTGGAGAATTGCAGGTCCGCTTAGTCCGCGATGTGTGAAGAGGATCTTCTCGTGAAATGCCGCGTCACGAAACGAAACGTTTGCATCCAGCGATACTCCGCTGAGCTCGGGCCAGGGGCCTGCAAGCAACGGAACCAGTCCAGGCCGAACACCGGTGACGCGCAATCCAAATTGTTTGGCGACACCGTGTCCGAACGACGTTGCGCCGAGCCGGGGAATCGACAACCCGCCGGTGGCAATGACCAACGATTCGCAGGTCAGCGGACCGGAGTCGGTTTCCAGAAGGAAGCGGTCTTTCTTTCGTATCGACGTCACGCTGCAGTTCAGCTGAACCTGGACCTTCGCCTTTTCCGTTTCCTTCCGTAGCATGCTTAGAATTTCGTCGGATGTTCCATCGCAGAACAGCTGTCCGAGTTTCTTTTCGTGATACCGGATGCGGTGCCTCTCTACCAGCGCAATGAAGTCGGTGGGCTGGTAGAGAGCCAATGCCGATTTGTGAAAGTGCCTATTCCCGCAAATGAAATGTTCCGGAGTTGTGTGGAGATTGGTGAAGTTGCATCGCCCGCCCCCGGAGATGCGTATTTTCTTCCCGACAGCATCGTTGCGCTCGAGTACCGTTACGGATCGTCCCCGTTTCCCCGCCTCGATCGCGCACATCATGCCCGCCGCCCCTGCCCCCACCACAATCACATCGAAATTCACTTCCAAAGCATACCGGAATTGGGGTCTGACCCCTTGTTCCCCTATTTCCTCATTTGCCGGTGCCGAAGACCAGGATCTTGAAGGTGTCGGGTGTGCCCCCGCGTGCGCCCGGTGCAAATTCCACGGCGGCGAGATAAATGTTATGGGTTTTGGGATCGAGTCCCATTGTCCGCGAGTTGCGGTTGGTGGTCAGAGTTTGCACCATGGAGTACTTATCCGGAGTATCTTCATGCATGATCGTGACGGTCCCCGCCTGACCGGACGACACAAACACATTGCCCGTGCCCGGATCAAACTGCGTCGCATCAATTCCTGCTCCAGCCGGCATGGTAGCGACCACCTTTCCGTTCGTGCTGTCCATCACGACAATCATGCCCGCGCCGCCGCCCGAAGCGCCCACAAACAAACGGTGGTTCTTCACATCGAACGCCAGTCCTGTGGGGCTCGCTCCCGGAGCGATGGGCCAGTTGGCGACAACTGCATGCGTCTTCATATCGATGACGACGATAGTCGCACTATCTTCGTTGTTGATGTACACGCGTCCTGCTGCGGCATCGGCGACTCCCGTTTCCGGTTTGCCACCCAGCGGAATCGTGGCGATCACCGCTCCAGTTTTGGCATTGAAGACGGTGGAATCCTTCGACGTACCGTTACTGGTATAGACCTCCCCGCTTTTCGGTTCGTAGAAAATCCAGTCCGGGTTTGCACCGGTCGCAACCTGAGAAGTCGTCATCAGCGTCTTGAGATCGACCACGCTGACATTGTTCCCACGACCGTTGCTTGCGAATCCTTTTCCCAGATCCGCTGCTGGCCAAAACCCGTGAACGCCCGGCGTATTCGCGATCACGCCGACGGCCTTATTCGTGTCGATGTCGATGACTTCCACCTGCGTTCCGTGTGCGACATAGAGACGGCGCCCAACCTCATCCACATTCAGGTAGTCCCATTGACCGGCTCCGCCAATTTTGATTTCTGTAATCGCGTGATACGGTCCGGACTGGGCGAGAATCAGCATGGCGGCGGCAAAAAGCATCTTCTTCATAGTCGTGTCCTCCGGGTTTGTTCAGACGGCTCGCAGCTTATTGCATTGCTCGCGATGTCGCACGAAAACAACGATGACGCGATGATGAATATTTGTTCATGTCCGGATCGATGGCGTAGACCTCAGATCTTCGCCTCTGCGGTATGATTCCCAACTGGAGGTGCCCATGCCCGCGATGGACGTAATCGACTACAAGATCTACGGTGATGACATGCAATACGTTGAAGTGGAACTGGATTCCGGCGAAGCCGCGCTCGCCGAGGCCGGCGCCATGATGTATATGGAAGACGGTGTCGGCATGGAAACCATTTTCGGTGATGGCACCTCAGCACAGAGAGGATTCATGGACGCGCTGATGGGAGCGGGAAAGCGGCTGCTGATGGGCGAATCGCTTTTCATGACCGTGTTCATGAACCAGAGTTCGGGCAAGCGCAAGGTGGCATTCGGCGCGCCATATCCGGGAAAGATCATACCGGTCCAGCTTTCGGAGATCGGTGGGGAACTGATCACGCAAAAGGATTCGTTTCTTGCCGCAGCCAAAGGCGTGTCGATCGGAATCGCGTTTCAGCGCAAGCTTGGCGTGGGACTGTTTGGCGGCGAGGGCTTCATCATGGAGCGGCTCCAGGGCGATGGCTACGCATTTGTTCACGCCGGAGGATGCCTGATGGAACGCACCCTGGCCGCCGGTGAAACATTGCGAATCGATACCGGTTGCATCGTGGCGTTTCAGCCGACCGTCCAGTACGATATCCAGTACATCGGCAAGATCAAAACAGCGCTTTTTGGTGGAGAAGGACTGTTTTTTGCCACACTCCGGGGGCCCGGTCGAATCTGGTTGCAATCGCTTCCGCTCAGCCGCATGGCGAATCGAATTATTGCGGCCGTACCGGGCCTTACCGGCAGGGGACGTGAACAGGGAGGAATCCTTGGCAATCTGGGTGGCATCCTGAACGGGGAATAAATGGAAAAGGACAAGATCAAGAAGCTGCTCGGGGAACAGGATGCAGGCGATCAGCCGCCCGAAAGTGTTCGAACTCCTGTCACGGTTCTTTTCAGCGACATCAAGGGGTCCACAGCATACTTCGAGAAGCACGGAGATGATCGGGGCCTGGCCATGGTTCAGCGCCATAACGCAATGCTCTTTCCCGTCATTGAAGGATGCGGCGGCCGCGTGGTGAAGACTATCGGCGACGCCATCATGGCCGTATTTGGAGATCCCAAGGGGGCAGTTGAGGGCGCGATTGGAATGCAGCGCGTTCTCGAGGAAGATCGCGTCAAACAGCCTGTCGAAGAACAAATCCAAATCAAGGTTGGCCTTCACACCGGACCTTGCATTGTAAAAGACAAGGACCTCTACGGCGATGTCGTCAATGTCGCGTCCCGCGTGCAGAACCAGGCGGAGCCCGATCAGATTCTGATCACCGATGACCTGCTGGATGCTGCAAGACTTGTCGGCGTCCAGTGCGCTCAGATGGGGCACACGAACATGCGCGGGCGGGTCGAACCCATCAATATCTATGCGGTGGCCTGGTCGACCACTTCCAACGACCAGTTGATTGATGAAATCCAGACGCAGTATGAGCGGAAACTCAAGGAAGCCAAGCGTCGGCAGGACGTTGTCGAGCAGGAATTCGAATCTGCTCGCGAGGTGTGGCGTGGCGAACGGCGGCGCTTTACCACTGAGATTGATCGACTAACCGAAGCCATGGAGCGCGCCAAGGAAGTTGCGCGCAACGAAGTGGCGAGCGATCTTCAGGCCGAGATCCGGCTTCATCTGGAGAATGCGGTGCGGGCGCGACAGCAGATCGAACAGGACCTGCTTGCGGCACAGGCGCGATGGGAAACCGAACGCGAGCAGATGAAGATACAAATGTCGTCGCTGCAGCGCTCGGCTATCGATTCCATGGAACAGTCCAACAATCCCTCGCGGTTTGCCCTGGCCGTGCGTGAAAAAGTGGAGGCTCGTCTGGCCACCGCCAAGCAGGATTGGGAAATGCAGTGGGAGGCCGAACGGCGCCGTCTCAACGCCGAAATCGATCGGCTGAGAAAGTCCGCCGGCATTACGGATAGCCCGGAAAAGGCCGCTGCAAAACGGGCGCTGCTCGAGAAACTGGGGAAGCTACCGGCGAATTCGTCGGGACCCGGAAATTCGGTTGCGCGACTGGAGAGGGAATTCGAGGCGGCGAAGGTCTCGTGGGACAACGAACGGGATCAGCTTCTGATCCGCGCGAAGAAGGCCGAACGCGATCTGCAGCATTCCATCGAAGACATTCGCGGACAGATCACGGAAGAACTGCGCGGGCAATACGATCCGCAGCTGGCTTCGGCCAACCGTGAACGCGAGCGTCTGAATCATGATGTTGCGACACTGACGGCGCAGTTGTCCGAAGAACGCCAGCGTAATTCGGTTCGGATCGAATTGCTCGAGAAGGCGATTCCCGCCGCGAAGGAAGCCGTGAAGAAGCAGGTGGCTGCCGAACTTCAGGCAGAGTTTGACGGCCAGCTGGAAGAGCTGAGTCGGCTGAAGACTCGCGGCGAACGCCGCTATCAGGACGAATCCGAAGAATGGGAAGCCGAGCGCCGGCGCACGCGCAAACAGATCGCAAAACTGGAAGAAGAAATCAAGGAAGCCAGAGAAGCCTACAAATCGCAGCGGGCCAGATCCGAGACATAGGAGTGACCATGCCACAGGCGACGTATCAGGATGCCGAACTCGTTCTCAAACTTTACGAAATGCGGCGCGAAGAGCGCATGCGCACCGCACGCGCGTGGTTCGTCGCCAACTTCAAAGTGCAGTCGCTTGCCGAAGTAATGGAAAAGTTTCCTCCGGGCAGCGATCCGAATGCGTACTTCAGAATGGTGACGTCATATTGGGAGATGGCCGCATCCTTCGTCGTGCGCGGCGTGCTTCACGAAGAGCTGTTCTTCGAGAACAGCGCGGAAATGCTGCTGGTATGGGAACGCGTGAAGGGCTTCGTCGGGGAGTTTCGAAAGTCGCGGAACAATCCGCTGTTGTTCCGGAATCTGGAGAAAGCGGCGGAAAAGTATGTGCAGTGGCTGAATGCGAATGCTCCGGGAGCGTATGAAACGTTTTCGAATTTCGTAAATCCGAAGAAGTAACTCGGTCTCCATCAGCCCCTGTCAGATGAATCGTGAAATCGGACGATCTCGAAATCGCACAAATCCTGCATCTCAAATCCGAAAACTAAAATCTCAGATTGGACTTCGAATGCGCCAGTCCAATTTGCAATTTCTGATCTCGGATTTGAGATGCAGGATTTGTGCGATTTCGAGATCGTCCGATTTCACGATTCCCCTTTCTCAGTAAAACGAGTTCGGCCGCCGTCCGGAGTATCCCCCGCGCGGGCCGAATGCCAGCCACAATCCGGAAAGTGCCAATCCAAGCGTGAGAGGTACCGCGATAATCACCAGGGTAATATTGACAAAATGCCACGGCGTCCATTGCAGGTAGTGGACGCGGTATGTCCAGTCAATCCAGTCATTGAGTGTTCCCGTCTGAGACATTTCACCGGTGAGCCGGTCCACGGTGACGAACTTTCTCTCCGAGTATTCAAACACCACGGCAGGATCCTCAACACCAGTCAACAACGAGAGCCGCTTGCCGTCACGGCGTTTCACAATCGCTCCATAGCGCGCCGCATTCGGCGACTGCCCGACGGCATCATCGGCCCAGTGCTTCGATTCGTCTTCCATCGCTTCTGAAATGTATTCGCCCGTCACGGCATTCACCGCCACCGGCGTGCCGTTGCGGACTCCCGCATACGCCGGGGTTTTCGATGGATGCATGAAAAGTGAAATCCGGCCCATGCCATCGAGTTTTCCGGATGAAACCAGTTCCCCTGGCGACACCAGAGCTCCGCTCCATGCGGCCGTGGTAGTGGCTGTCTTCAAAGCAAGCGGCTCGTAGGCTTCGGCATAGCGGTATTTCACATTGAAGAGAATGCCGGTGACAATCCAGAGAAAGAGCGGTAGCGCCATCGTGATTCCGATGAGGCGATGTAGCGTTCGAGTCATGGCTGATTTTCCCTCGAATTGGCCGAAAATGCTAAGCTGCCCTTCATGGATCTGATGCAGTTGGAGATGTTTGTCGCCACCGCGGAAGCGCGTGGTCCAAAACGTGCCGCCGAACGTGTCTTCCGGACGCAGCCCGCAGTCAGCATGGCGCTCGCCAAGCTCGAAGTGGAAATCGGCGCACCGCTCTTCGACCGGTCCAACCGCGGCGCCTATATCCTGACGGCATCCGGCGAATTGCTGTATGCAAAGGCGAAACGCCTTCTGGGTCTGAGAGACGAAGCGCTTTCCGAGATCCGCGAACTGCACAGTCTGGAACAGGGCCGCGTCCGCATCGGCGCCAATGAAAGCGCGGGAGTGTATCTGCTGCCGCGGTTGATTGAAGTGTTTCGAAAAAAACATCCCAGGGTGCGCATCGAAGTCACGCGACAGAATTCAATGCAATTGATCCACGATATCCGCGAGCACATCGTAGACCTCGCCCTGATTTCGTTCACGCCGGAAGAGAAGGACGTGGAAACGCTGCCGGTGATGAATGACGAGTTGATTCTCGTTGCGAGTCCGGGTCATGCGCTTGCGAAGAAGCGAAAGGTGAAATTCGCCGAACTCGGCAACGAAGAATTCATTGCCCACACCGTCGCTTCGCCGTCACGTCTCAAGGTGATTGAAGCATTCCGCGCTTCGAACACGCCACTCAATATTGTGATGGAAGTGGCGATGATCGAAACGATCAAGAAGCTGATTGCAATGAATCTGGGAATCGGATTTATTCCAGAGATGTGCGTTCAGGAAGAGATCCGCCGGCGCGAGCTGGCCCGCATCGCATTCGACGGGTTCCAGTATCAGCGCACACTCTGGCTCGCACGCCGCCGCACCGACAGCCATTCGCACGCCGCCAACGCGTTTGCGAAGATGGCCTTCAGTAAATAACCGTTACTTTTTTCCTGCCTTGGATGCCGGACGGATTTTCGCGAAGCACGTACGGTGGTAGTCCTTGCCGTGGTGAACGGTTCGGAGATCGTATGGAGCGATTCGAATGAAGCAGCTGCTGCACCATACGGGGATGGGGCCAGTGGCAGCCGGTGTCTTTGCTTTCAGAGTTCGCATTAGTCCTCCAGGCCGATGATAAGTTCTGGTCGGCCTATGGCGGACGAGTATTTGTTATAGGAATCCCAGATGTGGTCCCGCGTTTCGAGCAGTTAACAAGTTTTTACCCGCATCACCATGCTTTCTAATAGAAACTTGTCCCGCACGTAAACTGATGTAGAGGCAATATATCCCGGTGAAGTGGAGGCAGCGATCCGAAATGAAAACCAAAACTCTTGCTTTTTTCCTGACGATTCTGTTCCTCTCGTTTCCAACAGGGCTCTCCGCAGAGCGGGCCAACTCTCGCATCAGTGCCGTAACGGTCTACCGCGACCGCGCCATCGTGACGCGGACGGCGACGACACAGTTTGCCGCAGGAGAACAGGTTCTCAGTTTTGAAAACCTGCCATCGGCACTGCTGGATCAATCCCTGCAGGCGTCCGGGCGTGGCGTAGCGGGAGCGACTATCCTCGACGTCAGCGCGCAAACTGTTTTTGCCGAAGCGACAACGAATCAACAAGTCAAAGACCTGGAAACTCAGATCAAGGACCTGCAACGACAGCGCCGCGTTCTGGATGATCGCGGGAAAGTGCTGGAAGAGCAGCGCGCCTACGTGCAGCGCATGCTGCAGGCGTCGACAACCACTGGCCCTGCCGGAGCAGCAGGTGCAGCGGCCCGGCCAACGCTGGATGAATGGCAGAAGCTTTTCGCGTACTCGGAGGAGACTCTGGGCAAGATCAACGCCGAACAACAGAAGCTCGATATCGACCGCGAGCCATTGCAGGCGAAGCAGACCGCGCTCGAGCAGCAGCTCAATCAGCTGCGCGGAGCGCGGGGCCGCCAATCGAAGACCATCACAGTTCGCCTAAGCCTGACGACGGCGGGATCGCTCGACGTGGCGCTTCAATACGCGGTTCCCAGTGCGTCATGGACGCCGTCCTATGATGCGCGGCTCCGGAGCGCGGATCGTGCGGTGGAGCTGTCGTACTTTGGAATCGTGCGGAATGGAACGGGAGAGGATTGGAACAATGTCGTGCTGACGCTTTCGACCGCGCGGCCCAGCGTCGGCGGTGGCGCTCCGGAACTGCGGCCGTGGATTGCGGATGTGGCGAGGCCGGCGGCTCCGGCGCCAGCGCCATCTAATGCGAATGCGGGACGGGGCGGTGGGGGTGGTAGAGGAGGCGCGGCTCCGGCGGCAACCCAGGATTTCTTGACCATCGATGGTTTCGCAGGCGCTGCTGCCGAGAAACGCGAGGTCGGAGTGCTCAACGCTGATGTTGAGGCTGGCGCGACGAGCGCGACGTTCAAGATTCCAGTCAACGTGAGCGTGCCGGGCAACAACACCACTCAGAAAGTGGCGATCAACGTGGGCCGACTGGCGGCAATGCTCCAGTATCAATCCACGCCCAAAATGCTCGAAGCGGCATTTCTCAACGCGAACGCGACGAATACGAGCGAGTATCCATTGCTTGCCGGTCCGATGAACACATTTCTCGACGACACGTTCGTGGCCGCGAGCAGCCTCAAGACGGTGATGCCGGGTGAAAAGTTCGATCTGGCACTGGGTGTCGATGACGGCATTGCGGTGAAACGCCGGCTGGTGAATCGGTTCACGGAAGATACGGGACTGACCAGCAAAACGCGTCGCACGACGTACGAGATTCTCGTCACGATTACGAACAACAAGAAGACGGCGGAGCAGGTCGCCTTTAAGGAGCCGACCCCCGTGTCGCGCGATGAGAAGATTGTGGTGAAGGTGCTGACGCCTCAGGAGAAGGACCTCGGCACGTCGGCCAGTCCGAAGGAAGTGACGCGGGAGGAAGATGGAAAACTGGTGTGGCGCGTCAGCATGAAACCCGGCGAAAAGCGGGAGTTTTCCCTGAAGCTGAGTATCGAACATCCCGTCGACATGGCCGTGACCGGCCTGGAATAATTCGGGGACGGGATAATTCGGGGACGGGGGTACGAATTCGAATTTAGCGATCGCCCCTTCTCGCCGGGCAGATCTGTCCAAAATAGTTTTCTCCAGATCTGTGGAACCCTGAATTGGCACGAGTCTGAGGGCAATACAGGACGCTGGGAGTGTCGAAGTTAGCCGAATTGCCCTCCTGAGTCAGGAGGGCAATTCGCCTCCAATCACCGTCGCCGTAGTCCTCTGGCAGAACCTATTTGAATTCGTACCCCCGTCCCCCGAATTCACCTTTGGGGAATTACTGTCAGTTTCGTTTGGACCTGAATGTTTGCGGGAACGGTAACGGGATATTCCTTGTCCGTATAGTTGCTGAGAAACTCCGCGTTCATATACGCCCCGGGCGGGATCGAATCCCACGCGAGCAGCTTGTATTCGCCCGGGCGAATGCCGGACATTGAAAAGCTTCCCGTTTCATCCGTCACGGCCACGCGATAAAGTGCAGGGTTTTGACGGTATTGGACCAACGGCGCGAGTGCGACAGTCGCTCCGGCAAACGGAATCAGTTTCCCATCCAGTACGATTCCACTCACGCTGCCGCCATCGGTTCGGACCCTCACTTCCAGCGGATCAAACGATTGCGTACTCACAAATATCCCGGTGTTGTAGACCGTCATTCCGCCCTGCAGAATGTCGGCCACATAGGCGTTTGGGCCCAGAGGTACTCCGGCCAAAGGCACACTGACCAGAGCCGGCGGCGGCGTTGGATCCGGTGCAAAGGGATCGAGGGATCGATTTCGAACTGGCGCCGGTTGCGCCACAGTCGGTGGAGCGAATGCGACCTGAACGCGGAACTGTCCTTCAGGTACGGTGGGAATCGTGAACGCCCCATTCGGATCGAGCGTGGGCTGAAACCGGGAAAGCTGCTGGTAGCCCGCAAGGCGGGAAGCGCTGTCCTCGGGTTGAAGCGAAATCCGAACACTATTAACGGATGGCGAAGTTCCTCCGTCGACGGTCACTGTCCCTCGGACGTCGACTCCTCGGTGTACCGTGACGGTCACACCTTCCTGATTTCCGCTAACGGTGACAGTTGTCCGTCCGTACGAGCCTCCGTAACCGCGGCTGTCGGGCAAACTGGCGTAGACGTCGTACACACCGGGAAAAACATTCACGAGCTCAAAACGTCCGTTGGTTGGATTGGCCATGGAGACTGGACCTGAGCGCGAGAAGCCGTTGTCCTGCAACGCACTCACTCGAGGCAGCAGGGTGACGGTCGATACAGCAGCGTTTCTGGTATCGAGTTCGGGTATGGCGCTCGCGACCTGTCCGGATATTCGGAACAGATTGGCTTTTTCAAGCCGGATGTTGACGCCGGTCATTTCTTCGCCGGCACGAAGCCGGATGATTGAAGCCTGCGAAAGGTCCAGGCCACTCGGTGAAAACGTCCGAACCAGCGAGGCCGAGGCCGGCGCGTTCCCGGCGGATGGTTTCGGCGCAGCGGCAACATAGTAGTCCCCAGGCCGGAGTCCGGCGATTCGATAGCCGCCCTTGCCATCGGACGCCTGCGAGCCGGCATTGTCTGTCGCCGGAACTCCATTCCGGTACGTGACGCGCATCACTTGAACGGGTATATCGACAACTGGTGCGCCGCTATCGTCGGAAACGATTCCGCTGATGACCGCGGAGGGGACCATCGTCAGGGCGATACGGCTGACCTGGCCTTCGGTGACGATCACAATCGTTGCCGCTTCGGAATAGCCATCCAGTTTCGCAGCAGCAATGTATGAGCCAGGCGCGACGTTGGGAATCAGGAAGCGGCCGGACTGATCGCTGGTGGAGTCGATCTGAAGAGTGCCTGCCGTCAGCGTTATCGGCACATTCGGGAGGGGCAGCATGGTGACGGAGTCTTCCACCGTGCCTTCGATGGCTCCGTTCGCGCGAGGCGGCGCCAGCTGGGCGGCGAGAAGGGCGGTGATGAGGAGAAGCGTCTTCATATTTGGGGTGCCACCTTTAGAGACCACCTCAGATCATAAAAGGTTGTATGCGAAATATCAGAGATGTTTGAACTCCGCTTCAAGCCCATGGCGCGGACTCCTTCCAACGTGTTAAGTTTCATGGTCCGAGAAATGCAGAATGCCTCTCCACCAGAGCGACTCGATTATCTTGAAAACGTATCCGCTGGGGGAGGCGGATCGAATCGTGGTGTTCTTCAGCCGCGAATTTGGAAAGGTCCGGGGAGTGGCCAACGGCGCCCGCCGGATGAAGAATCGTTTCGGCGCTTCCCTGGAACCGCTGGCGCATTCCCGTCTGATGTTTTTCGAGAAGGAAAACCGGGACCTGGTGAGAATCCAGTCTGCGGACCTTCTGAATTCGCCCATGGGGTTGTTTGCCGATTACGACCGGGCCGTGTTTGCGGCGCAGCTGGTTGAACTGCTCGATAAGTTTCTGCCGG
>Ga0184628_10000184_pt1 | contig 37121 bp, 35 predicted proteins | sample PLM4_5_b1_FD_133149 | JGI IMG/M metagenome (GOLD analysis project Ga0184628, IMG submission 133149) | Groundwater sediment microbial communities from an aquifer in East River, Colorado, USA - PLM4_5_b1 | ecosystem: Environmental > Terrestrial > Soil > Riparian zone | place: USA: East River...
GCTCGAGGTCTTCAACGCCGTCCAGCCGTTCGACACCTCGCGCTACGCGATGAAATGGGACGGCGAGTGGCACCTCACGATCGAGGTGTTCCGCGACCTCGGCCTCGCGTTCGCGGCCGTGCTCGTGCTCATCTACGTGCTTGTGGTCGGCTGGTTCCAGTCGTTCAAGACGCCGCTGCTGATCATGGCCCCCATCCCGTTCTCGCTGGTGGGCGTCCTGCCGGCGCACGCCGCGATGGGGGCGTTCTTCACCGCCACGTCGATGATCGGCTTTATCGCCGGGGCCGGCATCGTGGTGCGCAATTCGATCATCCTGGTGGACTTCATCGAGCTGCGGTTGCGCGACGGTCTGCCGCTCGAGCAGGCCGTCGTCGACGCCGGCGCGGTGCGGTTCCGGCCCATGGCCCTCACCGCCGCCGCGATGATTGTCGGCGCCGGGGTCATCCTATTCGACCCGATTTTCCAGGGGCTGGCGATCTCGCTGATGGCCGGCGAGGTGGCGTCGCTCCTGCTGTCGCGCATGGCCGTGCCGGTTCTCTACTACATGGCGAAGCGCCACGAGCGTAGCGAACCGGTGGCTCAGGCTTCTGATCTCGGCGATCGAGGCGAGCTCGCGGAAGTCCTGCTTTGACGCCGGTAGCGGGCCGGCGGCACTTCGAATGCGCGCCTGAAGGCGCGATTGAACGCGGCTTCAGACTCGTAGCCCACATCGGCCGCGATATCGGCCACGCCCTTCGGGGTTGACGTCAACGCCTGCGCCGCGAGGCGCAGCCGCCAGCCCGTCAAATAGGCGATCGGCGGAACCGAGAGGTAGCGCGTGAAACGCTCCACGAGCACGGAGCGAGACAGGCCGACGTCCATCGCGAGCTCGGCAATCGTCCACGGGTGACTCGGACGGCTGTGCAGCAGCGCCAGGCTCTTGCCCACGATCGGGTCGCGTGCGCCCGCCAGCCACCCCGTCGTCTGATCGGGGAGGTCCGCGACGTATCGCCGCATCATGTCCACGAACAGGACTTCCGACATCTTGGCGAGCATCACGTCGCTCCCGGCGCGGTCCGAGGCGGCCTCCTCGACGAGATGCAGGATCGAATGCTCCAGCCACTGCCCGGAGCGGTCGGTCCTGATGTTGACCTTGAGCATGGGCGGCAAGCTGTCGAGAATCGGACCGCAGAGGAGCGGGTCGCACGTCAAGTAGCCACACACGAACGCGGTCGTCGCCCCACCGCCACCAGCGCGCAGTGGCGACAGGTCGCGCGTGGCGACCTTCTGCAAGAGCGAAGCACCATCGATCAGGTTCGATCCGGAGCCGCTGCTCATGCGGTGCGGATCCCCGTGTGGAAAGAGCACGATGTCGCCGGGCAACAGTTCGACATCAGACTCGCCGTCCAGGCTGACTCGAGCCGAGCCCTCCACGACGAAGTGGTAGATCAACATGTGCGGCGCGCCGGGCGCCAGCGTCGGCGCCAACGCGCGACAGTGGGGCGTCGAGAGCCGCCAGGGGGCCGAGAACTCCGCCCTGAAGAACATCGCCCCCTTCAGCCGAACGCCGTTCAGCACTTCTGAGAACGCGTCCATCGCGAAGCATTCTAGCGGCTCAACGGGGGTGTAGTACCGTCAATCGCGCTACCGATCATGTCGTCGCTTTCGTTGACCCCGCGGGGCCACCTGCTGTTCACGGTTGAGGAAGACGCGTTCCTGGCGGACCCGTTGGTGCACAGGCTTGAAACCGCCTTCGGTCGCGGTTCAGGCCACGGATTGTTCGAGCTTGGCGCCGGCGAGGTCGGGACAGCGCTCCCGGCAGACTTGAGCTACTGGCGCGAGTTCGGTGCGCGGTTGGTCACGGCCATCTGCACGCATCCCGACCTCACGGCTGACCGCACGATCATCCCGGCGCCCGCGCTCGACGAGCTCGAAGCACTCGTCGCCGCCGCGCCGCCGATGATCGGCGCGGAGTACCTCACGGTTTCGGTTCTCGAAGCCCTGTGGACCGAGGCCGCGACAGCGTTTCGATCCGACCTCGTCGAGTCGAAGGAATCGGTCGAGTCGTTCCTTCAACAGAGAAACGCCGCGTGGCATCTCGTCGGCCGCGTGCATTTCAATCTTGCCGAGAACCGGCGGGATGATGAGGCGCCATTCGCGTTTCTGGCGACGTACACGACCCGACTCTCGACGGAGGCCAAGGCGCAGCACCTGCCGCTTGGCCGCGCGTTGAGCGAATACGCCGGCGCTGCCAACAAATCGCAGTTGCTTTCGTTGCTCCTGCCGGTCCAGCGCGCCGCTGCCGACTGTCCGTGGCTGAAGACGATGGTCGAGGCGGGAGAGATCTATCACCCGCTGCGGTGGACGCCCGCGGAAGCTTTTCAGCTGCTGACTGATACGCCCCGCCTCGAGGCGGCCGGCATCATCGTTCGAGTTCCGGCCGCCTGGCGTTCGAATCGTCCACCACGCCCGCAGGTCACGGCCACGGTTGGAGGCAAGCCGGCGTCCGGCCTCGGCACGGAGGCGCTCCTCGACTTCAAGATGGGCGTCAGCCTCGATGGCGAGCCGCTGACCAAGGCGGAAGTTGCGCAACTGCTCGCCGCATCCAACGGCCTTCACCTGGTGCGTGGACGCTGGATCGAAGTCGATCGCGACAGACTCAGGCGGCTGCTCGACGAGTTCCAGGCGGTCGAGACGGCCGCTAGGCAGGACGGGCTGTCTTTCGGCGAAGCGATGCGTCTGCTCGCCGGTGCGCACGTGCCTGGCGACACTGTTGCGGTCACCGCACCCGACTGGTCACGCGTTGTCGCCGGGCCGTGGCTGGCGAAGACGCTTGCCGGCCTTCGCGATCCGTCCCAACTGGCGCACGTGGATCCCGGTGCAACGTTGAAGGCGACTCTGCGTCCCTATCAGCAGGTCGGAGTGCGATGGCTTCACCTGCTCTCCGGTCTCGGCCTGGGTGCCTGCCTCGCCGACGACATGGGACTCGGGAAGACGATGCAGGTGCTGGCGCTGCTGCTGGTGATGCGAGGGCGCCTGACACGTGACGGATCGCGGCGCACGAGCCTATTGGTTGCGCCGGCCTCTCTGCTCGCGAACTGGGCTGCCGAGATCGAACGCTTCGCGCCGACGCTCACCGCGATCATCGCGCATCCCTCGGCAATGACCCGCGAGGAACTGCACGCACTCGATCGCGACCGGCTTGCCGGCGTCGACCTCGTCATCACCAGCTACGGGTCGCTGCTGCGCGTGCCCGCGCTGCTCGCCACGCCGTGGCGCCTCGCCATCCTGGACGAAGCGCAGGCGATCAAGACACCGGGCAGCAAGCAGACGAGGGCGGCCAAGCAGATCGACGCGCACGCGCGCATCGCGCTCAGCGGCACGCCGATTGAGAATCGGCTCGGCGATTTGTGGTCCATCTTTGACTTTCTCAATCCCGGCCTGCTGGGAACTGGGAAGGCCTTCTCGGCCTTCACCAAGCAGCTCTCGTCACAACCCCACAATCCGTATGCGCCGCTGCGCGCGCTCGTGCGTCCGTACATCCTGAGACGGCTGAAGACCGACACGTCCGTCATCGCCGATTTACCGGACAAGATCGAGGTGAGAGCGTACTGTCACCTGACGCGCAAACAGGCGGCGCTCTATCAGCAGGCGGTATCCGACCTGGCGGCCGAGCTCGGACGAACCGAGGGGATGAAACGCCGCGGCGTCGTGCTCGCATCGCTGATGCGACTCAAGCAGATCTGCAATCATCCGTCCCAGTGGCTGGGCGATGGATCGTGGAATGAGGCCGACAGCGGCAAGCTGACCAGACTGCGCGAGGTTGCGGAGGTCATCGCGGCGAAACAGGAAAAGGTGCTCGTGTTCACGCAGTTCCGCGAGATGACCGCACCGCTGGCCGCATTCCTCGAGTCCGTCTTTGGCCGGCCGGGACTCGTCCTTCATGGCGAGACGGCGGTCGGCAAACGACAGCCGTTGGTGCGCCGGTTCCAGGAGGACGAGCGCCTGCCGTTCTTCGTCATCTCGCTGAAGGCGGGCGGTGCGGGCCTCAACTTGACTGCCGCCTCGCACGTGGTGCATTTCGATCGCTGGTGGAACCCCGCCGTGGAGAATCAAGCGACCGACCGGGCATTCCGCATCGGCCAGAGTCGCAACGTCCTGGTGCACAAGTTCGTCTGCCGCGGGACCGTGGAAGAACGGATCGACCAACTGATTGACGCCAAGCGGCAGCTCTCGGATGATCTGCTTGCAGGCGGCGGCGAAATGCTGTTGACGGAGATCAAAGACGACGAATTGCTGAAACTCGTCGCGCTCGATGTCCACACCGCGCCCGGGGAGTGAAATGGCGTACGACGACCATTACTACTACGGCTTCAGGCCCTACGTGTCGGTCGCTGCCCGACGGGCTCAGGCTGCGCGCGAACTGGCGAAGCTCCGGAAGAACGGCGGCGCGATGTCGCCGGTCGCGATTGAAGGGCGCAAGATCGCGAGAACGTTCTGGGGCGAAGCGTGGTGCGATAACCTCGAACGCTACAGCGACTACGTCAATCGGCTGCCGCGCGGCCGGACCTACCTGCGCAACGGATCGGTGGTCGATCTGCAGGTTGGGCCGGGCCTGGTCACAGCGCTCGTAAGCGGCTCGGCGATGTACAACGTGCAGGTGACGGTTGGTCCGGTGCCGCGAGCCTGTTGGAGCGCCATCTGCAAGGACTGCTCGGGCGCCATCGACTCGCTCGTCGAGCTTCTGCAGGGCCGCGTATCGAAAGGCGTCATGACGCGCCTCTGTGAAGAGAAGACTGGCCTGTTTCCGTCGCCAAAGGACATTCGTTTCACATGCAGCTGCCCGGACTGGGCGTCGATGTGCAAGCATGTGGCCGCGGTGCTGTACGGCATCGGCGCGCGACTGGATCGTCAGCCGGAGCTGCTATTCACGCTCCGAAAGGTCGATCAGCAGGATTTGGTTGCGACGGCTGGAGCCGACTTCTCGACGAAGGGCAAGCGAGCAGCCGGCACCAAGGTTCTCCAGAGCGCTGACCTGTCGGAGATGTTTGGTATCGAGATGGCGCCGGCGCCGGCGACGCCGGCGAAGCGGTCTGCGGCCAGCGCGAGTCCGCGAAAACCACCATCGTCGGGCGTCACTGTTGACGGGTCGACGAAACAGAAGGTGCTACCGCCACCGGCGAAGTCGAAGAAGACTGCGCCTGCAAGAAATGCCGGAGGTGGAGGGCGGCGGCTGACACTGAAGAAGCGACAAGCGATCGCCGAGCGCATGCGCGCGTACTGGGCCGCACGGAGAGCCGACTGACTCCGGTCCTCGACGCGTAGGCCTGGGACTCGGGTCATGTGATCGACATTGGCCGTGACGAGCATTGCATCGGCCGCGTTAGAAGGAGCCCGCGATGGGAGCGCTCAGACGGCGAGGTCGGATGGCTGTGACGGCGAAAATCGGTCGAATTCGCTTCGACGAAGCCGTCGGCGACGTCCTGGCCGACTACCGCACGAACGGAAGGCGCCCCGCCGCCTCAGCGCAGGTAGAATTTGGATCGGCCAAGTCGTGATTTCACGTACACTTGGCGTTTGCGGTGAGGTGGCCGAGAGGCTGAAGGCGGCGGTTTGCTAATCCCCGCCGCAACAATCCCACCCAACCCAGGCTCGCGTTTTTTGGCCTAATTCCTCACATCCCATTCGCTAGCGTTGGTCTCCGCTTGCCTGACCTTGGGGCCGCCTGGGCACAGTTCTGGGCACAGCCCGCGCGACGCCAATGTGTGCCTGTCGAGCACACATCGTGCTACGCTGTCCTGAGTGAAGGTCTTCGTCTGGGACAACGCCAAGAACGCCAAGCTCAGGGCCGACCGCGGGATCGGGTTCGAGGACATCGTGTTCCACATCGAGCGGGGCGACTTGCTCGACATTCTCGAACACCCGCATCGCGATCGCTACCCCGGCCAGCAAATCTTCGTCGTCCGTCGGGACGAGTACGTGGACCTCGTGCCGTTCGTTGAAGACGAACACACGGTCTTCCTGAAGACAATCATCCCGAGCCGGAAGGCCACGAAACAGTACCTCGGGGAGGAGTCTGACGATGAAGCTTGATGCCGACGAAAAGGAACTGCTCGAGTCGGTCGAGCGAGAGGAGTGGAAGTCCACGGGCGCAGGCAAGAAGGAGCGTACCCGCTACGCGCGCTACGCCAAGGCGACGTTCCGGAAAGATCGGCGGCTGAACATCCGGCTCTCGAGCAAGGACCTGGAGGCGATCCAGAAACGGGCACTCGCGGAGGGGCTGCCGTATCAGACGCTTATCGCAAGTCTGCTGCACAAGTACGCGTCTGGGCGACTCAGGGAAGTCTAGAAGAAAGCGCCACACGCTCGCATAAGCCCCCGCAAAGCCGTGCGCATCAACCAGGTCCTGCCAGATGGCCATAGCCTTGCGCCTCGGCCGATCAGCTCTCATGGGCTGGCACGGCCGGGACGGCGGACCGCAGTCAGGTCGGTGGAACTCAGACCACCCGTAGTGTTTTCCATCTGGGGAAACGCCTCGACGAAGGCAGCTTCGGCGAGATCGAGCAGGCACATGGTCGCGCGAGGATCTCCTCTGAGAACGGCCTGCTTCTAGCGACGGTGCTTCTGAACGTCGCGCCATGCAGTCGGGGGCTTCGTCGAGGAGAACGCGCGCACCGTCGTACGGGACCAGATTCCGGGGCCGGGTAATTTCGTTGGTTGAGCGGCCGGTGAGACGTGGGCGTCCCGTTCCTGACGCGTAGGCCGCATCCAAGCACCTCGTCGATCCTGTTTGGATCGAACGGCGCCCGCGCCCGCGCAGCACCGCTTGCCACGGCCGTGCTTGCGACCGATGAAGCGACAGCCGGCACGAGACGCCGATCGACCAGCGAAGGGACCAACGGTGGCGAGGAACGGCGTGGGCTACGTCGTCGCGCGATGGGCGATCCCGGCGCCAACGCGACCATCGCTCTGACCGCCGCGACCCGCATGTCGTCATCGACGAACGCGGCGTCTACGTCCAATGACCCGCGGATGATGCCCGGAAGCGCGAGCAAATCCGTCGCCTGGTGAACGCATGTAGGGTCGTCGCACGCGCGCAGGAAGTGCGCCGCCATCGATGACTGGTGGTCGTCGCCCTTTGAAAAAGCCACTAACACTGGACGCACGGCCATGAGCGGCACCAGTTCTGGCGTCAGCGTCACGGTCGCGCTCAGTCCCACAACGGCATCGACACCTGTGACCGCATCAGCGAGGGAGCGTCGCGACGTACGAACAGCGAACTGGCGAGCCGGATCAGGCAGCTGGTGCCGCTCGGCATGCAGTACTCCCTCATCGTCGACCATAAGGATCTGAGAACCGTCGATGTCCAGCGCGCACAGCAGTTCGGCACAGGCAACGCTGCTGCGACCCGACCCAGTAACCACAATCTGTGCGTCGTGGAGCGCGGTGCCCGCAATCTGTAACCCGCGCACGGCTGCCGCGCAGGCGACGACCACGACGCCATCGACGTACTCGTCGAAGACTGGAACCCCAAGCGATTCGTCGTCCAGCGGCTCGAGCGTGTCGCAATCAATGCCGTTGAGGATGCCATTGAAGCTAACGTTCAGCGCTTCGAGAGAGCGGAGTGCCCGTCGCCGCGACGGAGTGGAATCGAGGACCACGTCCGCGATGCTGACGCGGCCCAACGCTTGAAGCGATTCGACTCGGCGTTCGCGCTCCAACGCGTCGGCCAACGGCTGGCGATGGCCGTTGGAGGTGCTGGACCGAACTAGGTGCAGCAGTGAGAACGTCCGTGGCCGTGACGCAGTCGGAGTGACCATTCAGTCCGTAATCGCTTCTGAAGCGCGGCCCAAAATCTTGGCCTCGAGGGCGCATCGAGTAGCGTGCAGCGTCTGTCCCTCCTGCGCCAGCTTCTTCGCGTGCTGATCCGCGACGCTCGCGAGCAGGCGCAGGAGTTGCGGGGTTCCGATCTCCGTTATGAGGCGGGAGAGCAACGCGAGACTGTCACCGTCGGTGAACTTGTCATGCATTGGGTTCTCATTGGGGCGGAGCACCAATCCGCGGAAGTGCCTCTTAGCCCTTCAAAGTGTTCGCGCGTCCTCCTACGCAGCAGGTCCCGCGACGATCACCGCCTGGCTTACGTCACCTTCGAAGGCCTTGAAATTGTCTTGGAACATCTTCGCGAGGCGCTTGGCCTGCCCGTCGTATTCCTCCGGCCGCGGCCACGTGGTTCGGGGATCCAGAACCTGCTCGGGCACGCCCGAACACGTCAACGGAACATCGAGGTTGAAGATCGCATCCCGTCGGTACTTGACGCGGTCCAACTGCCCGGCCAGCGCAGCGGCAATCATCGCGCGGGTGTGAGCAAGCCGCATTCGCGATCCGACCCCGTACGGGCCGCCGGTCCATCCCGTGTTCACCAGCCACACATGCGCCCTGTGCGCGGCAATCTTCTCTCCAAGAAGCCGGGAATACACGCTCGCCTTCAACGGCAGGAACGGCGCGCCGAAGCAGGTGCTGAATGTGGCGCGCGGTTCGGTGACGCCCTTTTCCGTCCCCGCGACGCGTGCGGTGTACCCGGATAGGAAGTGGTACATAGCGCCCTCTGGCGTCAGCCGAGAGATTGGGGCCAACACGCCATAGGCATCCGCTGTGAGCATGACGATGTTCTTCGGATGCCCCCCGACCCCACGGAGTTCCGCGTTGTCGATGAACGACAGGGGGTACGACGCTCGTGTGTTCTCCGTCAGGGAGGCGTCGGCCAGATCCAGTCGTCGCGTGTCTGGGTCCGTCACGACGTTCTCCAGTACTGTTCCGAATCTCCGCGTGGTGGCAAAAATCTGCGGCTCGGCTTCCGCCGACAGGTTGATCACCTTCGCGTAGCAACCGCCCTCGAAATTGAACACGCCGACATTGCTCCACCCGTGCTCGTCGTCTCCGATCAGCTGCCGAGCGGGATCGCTCGACAACGTCGTCTTACCGGTTCCGGACAAGCCGAAGAACAATGCGGTGTCACCGTCGCGACCGATGTTCGCTGAGCAGTGCATCGAGAGCACCCCCCGTTGCGGCAAGGTGTAGTTCAGGACGGTAAAGATCGACTTCTTGATTTCACCGGCGTAGCTCGTGCCGCCGATGAGCACCACTCTGCGCGCGAAGTTGACGACGATGAAGACGTCTGACCGCGTCCCGTGCCGGGCCGGATCAGCCTTGAAGGAAGGAATGTCGATCACGGTGAAGGCGGGCTGATGGGTCGCCAGCTTCGCGGCGTCTGGTTCCGTAATGAACATGTTCCGGGCGAACAGGGTGTGCCACGCCAGCTCGGTGATGACGCGAATCGGCATTCGATACTGCCCGTCTGCACCTGCGTACGCGTCCAACGCGAACAGTGTCTTGCCCCGCAGGTGCACAAGGATGTCGCGATAGAGTGCGTCGAACTTGCCCTCATCCAGTGGGCGGTTGACCGACCCCCAGTCAACGTGTGTGTGCGCGCTGGCATCGTCAACGATGAACTTGTCGTTGGGTGCGCGACCCGTGTGCGCACCTGTCCGAGCCACGAGGGGTCCCTCGGCAGCAAAGGTCGCCTCACCATTGGCAATGGCTGCCTCGTAGAGGTGGGGCACACCGAGATTCCACCGCACCTGAGTTGAAGCCGCGAGGCCAAGGGCGGCAAGCCCGCGCCGCGCCTCCAGTTCGACTGACATCTGTTCTCTCCTTGGTCGGCGTCGCGTTAACGCGAGCCCGTGGATTTGGCGGCGTTCAGGTCCCGTGCCGCCCTCGAAATGATCTTCGCGTACCGACGCAGCACAACTTCGTCATCGACCCGTCCGGCCATTGCGAAGTGATCCGCACGTGTGTGGACCGCTTCCACCAGTAGCTCGGTCAGGCGTGCGGCGCCAATGTTTCGCAGGAGGCCATCCAGCAGTCCTGAGACGTCCCTCTTTGGCATTGTGAGATACGACGACCCGAAGCGATGTTGTGCCCTTCTGCCGAGAGGGCGCGCGCATGCACAGCCACGCTTTCAATATTCATATATTCTCATGTAGCTGACTAGTCGTCAATCGGCGACTAGTTAAGACGGGTGGTCCCGCCACATCATCCGCGAGGTTGGGCGAGGGTCCTCGTCAGAAGTGCCCGATTTCGGCCAACCCCACCTCGGCCGTTGGTGCCACGGGCGCCGAGTCGGACGCGAATCCATTCACCTGGCGTACCAAGACGCGAGGAATGCCACGAGCCCCAGGACAGCTAGAACGATTATGCGATTCCTGAGGCGTTTCAGTTCGCGGATATCGGTGGGTAACTCGTGCTCGTCCCATTTGTGGATGGTTCGATCGTTCTCTTGCGACCGGAGACGGAACCGCAAGAGCCGCGACGGCCGCCGACTATCCGCGACGCGCATAGTGACGCTCCTGATTCGAGTGTGTAGTGCACTGCGAGTTCCCGGAGCCGCTGGTCAAGCCGCACTGACGACGGCGCGGCCAGATCCTTGCCGTAGAGCCGCCTAAGATTGCGGCGAATTGGGTCTTCTAAGGGATTCTGACAAAGTGATTTAGAGTCGCACTCAAGCCCGCACGGGCCCTCCGTGTTCCTTCTCCCTTCAAGAGCGCACCTGCCAGGCTCAAAGAGCGCCGCGGCAGCGATGGCCCCCGACGGCTATACACCAAATCCGTAGCCCGGAGCCGGCTCACACGACTCGTCGTCGTGTGTTTGGTTCGCTAGCAGCAGCCTGCGAGCGCGGATGCACAGCGCAGCGTGTTCGGCCGGCCCAGTCGTGCTTTTGCCGCTACGGCACCAAACACAGTCCCTGCGGTGTCGCCTGGCCGAGTTGCTGGAGAACATCGCAGAGATCCCTGATTCGATCTCGGAGGGCAATGTGTGTCATTGGTTTCCTCGGAATGGAGACGAGCGCGCCGAAGTCTGCGCCAGGCCGAGCACGCTGTCCGCGCCGACGCCATCGACCGCGTGAGCACGCCGTTTCCGCTGTGCCCTTCGAAGCCACACCAATACGATTCTCTCGGGCGGTCCGACGAATCGGCATTGCGCCATGTGGGCCCCGCAAGTCAGTCGTTACATATTAATATTCACATATTAATGCGCACCGTCGTATGAATGCAAACGCGGAGGATCCCGGAACCGCCATTGACGGTCACCCGGTGACCTGCGGTTCGACGAAGCGGCGTACGCGTGCACCGCGGCCCACTGAGCGCTTGAAGGGAGGCATGAGCGGATTCGACAAGTCTTCGGATCTGGCCCTTCGCGCCTTGGCGGCTTGGCAACCGCTGCTCAGTGGCCGCTACTTCGATTCGCGCCCGGCATCTTGTCGCCCAACATGGGGCGGGCGTGCCAACCGGATTCGAACGCGTTCTGGCGAGACATCGTCTCCGAAGACCCCGAGAGGCAGCCGTACTAGCCCCGGTGAGATTTCAACCAAGTGCGCGCCCTCGGCGAGGCCAGCCAGGCTCACACGAACGACCACCTGATCGGTCCCAGGCGAATCGAGCAGCCAGCTCGAACCCCGCAGGCGGACCTCGACGGCCACAGCGGACTGCTCCGTGATTCGAAGGCCAGGTGCGACGTTCGTGAATTCGATGGGTACGGTCCGAACGCGAACTGCGCTGCCCGTATACAGCGCGCTTATCCAGATGGCGAAGGCAATGGCGGCAGCCAACGCCTGGAGACCGAGCTGGCGACGGTTGAAGACCTGCCTGCGCGACGGGCGCGCCGGTGGCGGCATCAGCGTACGCAACGAGTCGAGCAAGGCACCTGCGGTTCTCACCGTCTCGAAGCCCGAGTCGTGCATCAGCGTGACTTCGCCGCGCTCCTCCGAGGCGACGATCACCAGTGCGTCGCAACGCTCGGCGAGTCCCATGCCCGCGCGGTGCCGAGTTCCCCACATTCTCGGAAGTTCTTCCGATTGAGAGAGCGGCAGAATCGCGCCAACGCGGATGATGTGATCGCCCTCGATGAGTGTGGCGCCATCATGTACGGGCGAGACTTTTCGAAAAATGGTTTCGAGTATCTCCGGCGACACCTGCCCGCCGAGTGGAACACCGCCACGGACGAGCTCGGCCACCGGCTCACGGCGCTCGATAACCAGCAGCGCGCCGCGCTTGGCGGTCGCCAACGAGAAGGTCGCATCGGAGATCGCCTCGTGCGCACCCAGGAGGACCGCTCGGTGGCGGGGCCATCGGCGCGTGATCTCTAGGCGGCTCAGTGCGTGCCGCAATTCCGGTTGAAAGAGAACGACGAGAACAAGCCCCGCTACCAGCGCAGAGGCGTGCAAGACCCAGGAAGTGATGGGGAGGCCAACTCGCGTTGCGACGATGGCACCAGCCTCGAGCGCGAGAATGCCGAAGGTTACGCGTAGGGCGCGCGCCTGCCGGCTCCAGTGCAGGACAAAGTAGATCGCCGCGGCCAGCACGAACAGGTCCACCCAGCGTCGCCAGTCGAGAAGTTGCGGCATGACCTCACCCCATCACGCCAGCGCGCGCCGGCCGTCCGCGCGGCGGACGGCTCACTTTCGCTTGCTGCCGACGATGAGCTGCCATAGCATGCCTCGATGCGACCCGTGTCACATGACCTGCCAACGTTCAAGGCCGAGTTCTTTCGTGCCCTGGCACATCCAGCGCGAATCCGGATTCTCGAGGCCTTGGTCCGCGGCGAACGCACTGTCGGCCAGCTTCAGAAGGACTTGGACCTCGAGCAGTCGCTTGTGTCACAACAGCTGGCAATCTTGCGCGCAAAGAACGTCGTCGCTCCTCGGAAACACGGCACGACCGTCTACTACACGCTGCGCGACCCGCTCCTGAGCGATCTCCTCGACGTCGCGCGCAAGATATTCAACAAACATCTCGTTGGAACGCAGGACCTGCTTCGCGAGCTTCGGCGTGAACGGAAGACACGATAGCGCAGACGAATCGGCCGCGTGAAAGACGGGAATCGAAAGCGCTACGCTCAGTGTGTTCTCCGGTCGATCCTCTTCGACGCCCGCAGTGCAACTACCATCTCGTATTGACCCTTCGTGAGAATGGAAGCAAGCGCTGGGCGCGTGTTCCTTCCTCCAGAGTCGCAGCCCCCCCGTGAAAGCCAAGTCGATGCAGATCAGTCGATAGCTCTCGGGAACCCTTCCGCCGAATCCGTTGTACGTCAAGACGCACGTTCCTCGAGGGGCGCGACGAAGGAGCGCTTCGGCAATGGCCACGGCCGGTTCGTGTTGAGCGGTTCGGCGACGGACGGCCGCTTCCTCTTCGTCCATGTCACCCGGGGCGTCATCGAACGGGTTGAAGAGGTAGTACGCATCGCCCGCGGGGGTAGGCCCTTGGCCAAGGGCACCGCAGACGAAGCCGACCCTGTCGTCGACACCGAACAGGCGCGCCAGTGTGCGGGCCGATTCGACCCGCGAAGGACGATGCTCGAGCCCGATGAAACGGCATCCGCTGAACAGCGCCCCCGCGACACAGAACTTGCCAGCGCCAGCCCCGATGTCGACCACGCGGCGGATTCCCAGACTGTCCAGCCACTCCGACGCTCGCTTCACGACGGGAAGCGGTGTCCAGTGCTGCGGTGACAGATCCCGCAACGAGGCCGGCAGAAAACGATCAAACGCCGCGTCAGGCGGACAATGTCCATCGCGGAGCGCCTGGGCGAGGCGTCGGGCGGCCACGCGCTCGTTCCCGGGATCGCCGGGGGCCCTCGTCACGGCCGCGACCCGTTGCGCACCTTCACCCCGCCGCAGTCCCCCGGGGGATTCGCTTGCCCCACGCATGAGACCATCAGTCCAAGATTGCGTCCGCGGCCCGACGGAGGAGTGCCGCCTCGCGAGAGACGCGTGCGTTCTGCAGGCTTGCACCTTGGCGCGCGATTGCGTTCGCGCGTTCGGTGGCAGCGTCCGCGATGAGGCGCAGGAGCCGCGCTGTCCCCAGTTCGGTCACGAGTTGGTGAACGACGGCGACGTAGGTCTCTTGTCGCTCGCGGTCACCTGCGGCGCCCGGTCCCGCTGGGGGGCCGGCGTGTGAACGCGTCCGTCTCGGAGGTGGCACTCAGGCGACCGGTCCGGCCGCCTTGACATCGGCGGTGCCGTCGTTCGCGAACGCGTTGAAGTTCGGGACAAACATCGGGGCATTCTCCTGTTTGGCCCTCACCGCGACGCGCCAGGCGCAGCGCCGAATTCGAACTGTGCCACGTACGCCCGGAAGAGCAAGGGCTCCAATCGGTCCATTTCGAACGGCTTCCCAAGGACGGCGTACGCGCCGAGCGTCAAAGCCTCGGCGACCATCTCTGGCGCGTCGAACGCCGTCATCATGACGACCGCGCTGTGCGGCGATGCCTGTCGAATCTGGGACAACAGCAGCAGATCCTGGGAATCGGGAAGTCGGTAGTCCAATAAGACGACGTCGATTGGCGGTCCCGCACGCCTGAGTAGTCGGAGCGCCGACTGTGCATCCGCCGCTTCGAGCACGGTGTGCGGCCCTGTGCTCAGGGTCTGCGTGACCGACCACCGAAAGAGCGCCTCGTCCTCCACCACGAGCACGCGAAGCCCGAGAGGCGCGACCGAAACTTGTTCCCTAGGCATTGCCGTGAGTCGTCGACGAGGTCGACTCAGCCTTACGCGAACGGCGTTTCCGCGCGGGAGCCGCTGGTGGTGCGGGAACGTCGCTGGCATCGAGCTGCACCAGCCGCGTCACGAACTTGCGCACGCCACTGGTGTCGAAGCTGACCACGGTGTAGCGATCGTCAGCTTCGACGATGGTGCCCAGACCGTGCTGTGCATGCGACATCCGGTCGTCCTTGCGAAAAAACCTCATCGAAGCGCGCCTCGCACGGTGGTTGATATATTCCGATATTCTAATATAGTTACAGTCCCGCCGTCGAGACGAAGACTCGTCGAGGAGGGCAGCCCTTGGAGCCATGGTGCTCGCGTTAGCGGCCCCGGTGCTCTCGCTGAAGCTGACGGAGAAGATCCTGGGTACCGACGAGATGATTGTTGAAGATTCGCCGTGCGATCCTGAGTAGATCAGCGACCAGAGGGTCTCTCACCGAGTAGCGCACGGTGACGCCCTCCTTGCGGCCAGCCACGATGTTGGTCGAGCGGAGAACGGCAAGCTGCTGAGAGACCACCGGTTGATCCACGCCCAGCGCGGCCTGCAGTTCCTGGACGCTTCTTTCTCCTGTCACCAGCAGCTCCAGTATCCGGATCCGGACCGGATGAGCGAGGGCCCTGAAGAACGCGGCCTTGAACGCTTGCAGTTCATCAGTGGCGACTTCAGCCATGTAATCGGAGTCTCATCTTCAGAACAACGTAATCCCCGCGGTCTTCGGTAGCCATGCATCAGCGCGCATCGAGCAATCGCGCCTTGACTCGCATAGATAATAATATATTAATATTCATGTATGCCGCAGAGGCTTGAGTCGTCAGGTTCTGTGCGCACAGGTCGCTCGCCGGCAACCCCGGCGCTCCCGATGAGGAGAGGGGGCGCCCCGGCTGGGGCGCCCTTTGCGGCCGACGTCCACCGCTGAGGTGGGCCGCTCGGTGTTCTCACGCGCCGACCACAGGTCTCAGGGTCTTCACGATTCGCAGATCCCCACCGCCTCTGGGAGGTCGAAGGCAATGGCGATGATTCGACTCCAATCCACAGGACGCCCCGAAGACGTCGATGCGCTGCGGCGGTTGGCAATGGAATTCGAAGCCGGGCAGGTGCTGTCCCTGCTCGCGGAGCTCGTCTCCCTGGAGGCCGACTACTGTCTTCTGAGCGGAGATTCGATCAAGGCAAATAGGCTCGCTCGACGGGCCAGGATCTTCTCGAAGGCGGCCAACGCGGCCGAGGACTGATGCGAGGGCGCGATGCCGCGGCGAGTCACGATGTGGGAACTCACACTTAGGATTCTCGACAAATCACGGGCACGGAGCCGCCGTTAAGACGCTGGCTAGCTAGGCCTCCGCGATCGAAGTCGCACACATGCGAAAACGAGCGCTCGTCGTGGATGCGGAAATGGGCGTACGGACGCTCGTCAGTACGGTGCTCGAACGTCATGGCTTTAGTGTTCTGTCGGCCGGTAATCCAGATGAGGCGCGAGCCGCCGGATTCAGCAAGCTCGAGCTCCTTGTTACGGCAGTCGATCTCGACCGACCACTGGACGGTGTCGACCTTGCCCGAACACTTCGAGCGCTTCACCCGGACATCCCACATCATGTACCTGACACGGCGTGGACTCCCGCTGTCACCCCCCCTTAACGACGACCACGTCGTTGTCTTGAGGGAGCCGTTCACGATCGACCAGCTGCGGCGGGCGGTGAGAGAAGCGTGTGACGGTCCGCAGATGACGGGGCACGGTGCGTAATATGGTTGCTGCGCCGAGACGCCGCGGGCGCACACTAATCAGCACTGTCGCCGAACGATCTCGCCAAAGCGAATGACGTTTCGCCTTCGACCATTCAAGGACACCGAAGTGAACTCAAAGCCGGGGCCATGACGATGACCCGCTTGCGCACGAGCTTGACGACGAATCCACGTAGAGACGATCACGAATCGACGAGAGATTGCTGAGACGAGTCCCGTCGGGTGAAGCGAACACGGTCGAGGAGAGCGCCGATCATGTCAACTATCGCCGCCCGGTAACCGAAGCGACGACGCAAGGAGCGATTCGGAATTGCGCACGGTTGTTCAGATTGAGGTGTTCGGGCCAGGGCGCCAGCTGTATCCAGCGGGACGGACGGCAGTCGCGTGATGCCTCTGGATCTCGCCGGCGGTCTGCCGTTTGCGCTGGCACTGCGGATCGGCATTGCAGCCGCCACCATCCTGACGGCGCCCAGGCGTCGCGTAGCCCGTCGTGTGGGGTTTTTGGGATCGGCGGCCGCGTCGCTCGCTACCGGCCTGGCGGCGGTTCAAGTGTTGCGCAGTGGCACGCCGGTGAGCGGCGTCCTATTCACCCATCACGAGTCCGGATTCTCGCTGGGATATTCAATTGACGGATTGTCAGCGTGGTTTCTTCTGGTTCTTGCCGTCGTTGCCATTCCGATCGCCATCTTCAGTCTTGGATACGTCGGAGGGCCACACTGGAACCGACGGTCCGCGTTCCTCGGCGTTACGTTCAATGTCCTCCTGGCTGCGGTCGAACTGGTGTTCGTCGCCAGCGATCTCGTCACCTTCCTCTGCGCCTGGGAGTTGATGACGTTGGCGACAGCGGCGCTTGTGGCCACGGAGCACGAGGCACAGGCAAGCCGGCGCGCCGCCTATCTCTACTTGGTCATGTCGCATCTCGGCACCGGTTTCTTGATCGCAGGGTTTCTGATGCTGGCGTCGGCATCCGGCTCTCTGTCATTCGCGATGATTCTGTCAGGCGGTGCGGCGATCGAACCGATACGCCACATCCTGTTCGCATTCTTCTTCCTTGGGTTCGGGGTGAAAGCCGGTATCGTTCCGCTTCACGTCTGGCTGCCGGAAGCCCACCCTGCGGCGCCGACGAGCATCTCCGCGTTGATGTCGGGCGTGCTCATCAAGACCGGCATTTACGGCATGGTTCGCGTCTGCGCGTTTGGCCTGGGAGTGCCGCGGCTGTCCTGGGGTGTGATCGTCCTCATCGTTGGAGGACTGTCGGCGGTGCTCGGGGTCCTCTACGCGCTGATGCAGCACGATCTGAAACGACTCCTCGCGTACCACAGCATCGAGAATATCGGGATCATTCTCCTGGGCCTTGGCGCAGGGATGATGGGGCTCTCGTACGGCAGGAACGATGTCGCGGCAGTCGGGTTGGCGGCCGGTCTGTATCACGTAATGAACCATGCGGTGTTCAAAGGTCTCCTGTTTCTCGGTGCGGGGAGCGTCGTCATGGCGACCGGGACGCGGCAGATCGAGCAGCTCGGGGGCCTCCTTCGACGCATGCCTTGGACCGGCCTCTGTTTTCTCGTCGGCGCGATGGCGATATCCGGTCTGCCCCCGCTCAACGGCTTCGCCAGCGAGTGGCTGACATTCCAGTCGTTCCTGTTCGGGTTCCGAGGTTCCAGCGAGCCGCTCGTGCATTTACTCTTCCCCGTGGGTGGTGCCCTCCTGGCGCTGACGACGGCATTGGCCGCTGCTTGTTTTGTGAAAGCGTTTGGTATGACGTTCGTGGCGTTGCCCCGGAGTCCTGCGGCAGCGGACGCGAGGGAATCGTCGATGGTGATGCTCGCGCCGCAGGTGTGGCTAGCCGCGTGCTGCGTCGGGCTCGGGGTGTTTCCGGGATTCGTGCTCCGTGCGCTCGAGGGCGTGATGGTCTCCCTGCCTGGTCTGCGGCCGCCACCGGACCTCGTCCAGGGTGGGTTGGGAATGGCGTCCGGGCTGGACTCCTTCGACCACGTGATCCCCCTCATGCTCGGCATGACCCTGCTGGCGGGGTGGGCAGCCACGGGGTTGCTGACGGCGCGTCGGGCCGCGGTCAGGCGCGTGCCCACATGGGGATGCGGAGGTCAATTGACGGCGCGCACGGAGTACACGGCCACAGCCTTCTCCAAGCCGCTGATGATGATCTTCCGAGCTGTGTATCGGCCGACGCGCGCAGTCGAAGCACTGACCGAGATCTCGCCGTACTTTCCACACGAGGTGCGCTACCGCTCGGAGATTGAGCCGACGTTCGAGCGGCACGTCTACGGCCCCGTCATACGCGCAGTGCTGCGGGTCGCCACGGGCATGAGAATCCTGCAGGCGGGGAGCCTCCACGCGTATCTCGCCTATGTCATCGCGCTGGTCGTCAGCCTGGTGCTCTTCGTGTGGTGGACACGTTGAACATGGACGGATTGGTCGCGGTGGGTGTGCCGCTGGCGCTCGCCATTCGTCTGACGAGCGTCGTGGCGACACTGATGCTGGCTCGTCACGCGCGCGTCTGCCGGTGGGCGGCGCTCGGCGCTTCGATTCTGGCATCTGCGATGACAGCCGGGGTCGCCGCGTACGTCATCGCGTCGGGGACTGCGATCGATGGCATGCTCTTCCGCCACGCGGCGTCCGAAAGCGTGCTCGGGTACTCGGTGACCCCGTTGTCGGCGTGGTTTCTCATGGTGTTGGGTCTCATCGCTGTGCCCGTCGCGCTCTACAGTACGGACTACTTCGCCCACGCCGTCGCCCGGCCGCGCACGGCCGCCGTCGGCGCCGCGTTCACTGCGATGGTCGGCGGACTCGAGGTCGTGTTTGTCGCCGATGGCGTCATTGCGTTCCTCTGCGGTTGGGAGGTGATGACCCTGGCGACGGCGGCCCTCGTCGCGACGGAACACGAGTCGCGCGCGAGCCGCCGCGCAGCGTATCTCTTCCTGGTCATGTCGCACGTCGGCACTGGCTGTCTCGTGGCCGGGTTCATGACCCTGGCGTCTGCAGCCGGTTCGCTGTCCTTCCCGGCGATCCTGTCCGGACATGTCGTGTCGGGACCGATGCGGCATGGGCTGTTCGCGCTGTTCTTCATCGGGTTTGGTGTGAAGGCCGGCCTGATCCCTTTTCACGTGTGGCTCCCCGAAGCCCACCCGGCGGCACCCAGCAGCGTGTCTGCCTTCATGTCGGCGGTGCTCATCACGGCGGGTATCTACGGTCTCTTCAGAGTGTGCGCGTTCGGTCTCGGCACGCCGGATGTGAACTGGGCGCTCGTGTTCATGTCGGTCGGGACACTGTCCGCCATTCTCGGCGTGTTGTACGCGCTGACGCAGACCGACATCAAGCGGCTGCTGGCGTACAGCACCATTGAGAACTCCGGAATTATTTCGTTGGGGCTGGGAGCGGCGATGATGGCACTCGCTCACGGTCGCAGCACGCTCGCGACCGTAGCCGTCGCGGCCAGCCTGATGCACGTGCTGAATCACGCGATCTTCAAGGGGCTCTTGTTCCTCGGCGCAGGCAGCGTGGTGATGGCGACGGGTACCCGACACATCGAGCAGTTCGGAGGCCTGATGCGTCGCATGCCGTGGACAGGCCTGTGCTTCCTGGTCGGTGCACTGGCGATTTCGGGTCTCCCGCTCCTGAACGGTTTCCCAAGCGAGTGGCTCACCTTCCAGGCGCTATTGCTGGGATTTTCCTCCACGCCTGGCATGATCCGCCTGAACTTCCCGCTGGCGGCAGCCTTGTTGGCATTGACGAGCGCCCTGGCAGCCGCATGCTTCGTGCGGGCATTCGGCATCAGCTTTCTCGCGTTCCCGCGCAGTCAGGCGGCATCGGAGGCGCACGAGTCGCCAGCTCTGATGCTTGTGCCACTGGGCTTTCTTGCGGCGCTGTGCATGGGCCTGGGGCTGTTTCCGGGCGTCGTGCTCCGCGCCCTCGAAGGGGTGACAGCGTCACTGCCCGGACTGCAGCCATCAGCAGCCATGGTGCGGGGTGGGCTCGGCATGTCATCGAACCTCACGTCGTTCGATCATGTCGTGCCGGCAATGTTTGGGCTGGCGCTTCTTGGCGGCTTGATCGTGTCTACGGCACTCACCGCACGACGCGGGCTGGCCGTGAGACAGGCGCCCACATGGGGATGCGGCGGTGAGCTGACACCGCGCAGTGAGTACACGGCAACGGCATTCTCGAAACCACTGCTGATGATTTTTGGGGCTGTGTACCGACCCACTCGACAGGTCGATGCCGTGGCGGAGGTCTCGCCATACTTCGTGGACGAAGTTCGTTACCGCACGGAGATCGAACCGACGTTCGAGCGGTATCTCTACGGACCGGTGTTGCGCGGGGTGATCCAGATGGCGAGGGGGATGAAGGTGCTGCAGGCCGGCAGCCTCCACGCGTACCTGGCCTATGTGCTCGTACTCGCGGTCATTCTGCTGATGTGGCTGGGAGGAACGACATGACGCCGATGCAAGACGCCCTTCTGGCCGCCGGCGCGGCGCTGCTGCAAGCAGGCGGCCTCCTCGCCGCTGCTCCGCTTCTGAAGACCGTGATCAAGAAGATGAAAGCCCGGCTTCAGAACCGTCAGGGGCCGCCGCTCCTGCAGGGGTACTACGACCTGGCGAAGCTGTTGCGGAAGGAGCCGGTGCGATCCGAGGTGGCGTCGTGGATCTATGTAGCCGGTCCGCGGATGTACTTCGCCGCAGCCCTGGCCGCCACCACGCTCGTGCCCGTGGCGTTTGCGGCCGCGCCGCTCGAAGCGGCTGGTGGAATCCTGTTGCTGGTGGGGACCCTGGCGCTGGGTCGCTTCGCCCTCGCCACCGCCGCGTTGGACACCGGTAGCCCATTCGGCGGCATGGGCGCGAGCCGCGACATGACCATCGCCGCGCTTGCCGAGCCGGCCCTCATGCTGGGACTGTTTGCTTCCGCCCTTGCCGCCGGCTCCATGAATCTCGGCGTGCTGGTCAGAACGCTCGTGCAGGAGGGAGTCACCCTGCATCCGGCCGACATTCTCGCCTTTGCCGGCCTCTTCATGATCGTCATCGCCGAGACGGGTCGCATTCCTGTGGACAACCCCGCGACCCACCTCGAGCTGACGATGATCCATGAAGCGATGGTCCTTGAATACGCCGGCCCCGACCTTGCCCTGGTCGAATGGGCTTCCGCCGTCAAAGAGCTCCTGTATCTCACCCTCCTGGTGGATCTCTTCATGCCGGTAGGAATCGCAACCAGCGCCGCGCCGGCGGCCGTGCTGGTCGCCATCGTCGCGTGGGTCGGCAAAGTGTTCGTGCTGGCGATCGCGGTCACAGTCGTGGAGAGCACGAATGCGAAGCTGCGTTTGTTCCGGGTCCCGGAACTGGTGTCGATTTCGCTGGGTCTCGGGTTTCTGGCGCTCGCGATCCGGTTCCTCTGAGGTCCTTTGCTCATGACCGCAAATGTGCTGATTCTCTCCGCCGCCGGGATGCTGGTGAGCGCGTACCTCATGGTGGGTCAGAAGGCGCTGTTCACGACGATTCGCCTGTACGGCCTGCAGTCGCTACTCTTGGCCGTCGTCGCCACGACGATTGCGATCTCCGAGTCGCGTCCAGAGTTATTCGTCACGGCCGCGCTGACCGTCGTGCTCAAAACCATCCTGATCCCCTGGTTCCTCATGCGGACGGTAGACCGCATCGGGATTCACCGTGAAATCGAGCCATTCCTGAACGTCCCGGTCTCTCTGCTGATCTGTCTCGGTCTAACCGTGGTCGGGTACCGAGTCAGCACGGGCTTTGAAGAGGGTGCTCAGCAAGTCACCCACCATCTCATCGGCGTTGCGCTGTCGCTGCTCCTGATCGGGCTGTTCCTGATGGTGACGCGCAAGAAGGCCATTACGCAGATCCTGGCTTTGCTGACCGTGGAGAACGCAGTCTTCCTGGTGGCGGTGGGCGTGACCACGGGCATGCCGCTTATCGTTGAGTTCGGGATCGCGTTCGACGTCATGCTCGCCGTCCTCGTCCTCGGCATTCTTGTCCAGCGTATCGTCGGCCGGTTCGAATCGATGGACGTCAGCCGGCTCTCAAACTTGAAAGGATAGGTGTGAACCTGCTCCTCTGGACATTGGTCGTGCCGTTGCTGACTGCCGCGATCGGCGGACTGGGTGGCCCGCGGCCTTTCAAGGAAGCCACCATGGCCGGCGGTTTGGCGCTGACGTTCGGGCTGTGTCTGGCCACGGCGAACCAGTTCCTTGGAGGCGGAACCCCGGCCGCGTTTGCTGACGCCTTGCGTGTTGACGGGTTGTCCGCGCTGGTTCTCGTGCTGTGCGGATTCGTCGGCCTCCTGTCAGGGGTCTACGGCATCGGGTATCTGCGCCGCAACGAGGCGCGCGGGCTGGTCACGGCACGGATGCGCCGTGAGTTCTACGGCCTGATTCCCGCGTATGTGTTCGCGATGCTCCTCGTCTCGGTGTCCAACAACCTCGGCATCATGTGGATCGCGGTCGAGTTGACCACGCTGGCGTCGGTGTTCCTCATCACGTTTCACGATCGCGACACCTCGCTCGAGGCCGCCTGGAAATTCCTGGTGCTGGGCAGCCTGGGCCTCGCCTTTGCGCTGCTGGGGACGGTGCTCGTATTTGCGTCCGGTCAAGGTTCGCTCGGAGAAGGCATGGGAGCGCTCCACTGGACGCGGTTCATGCAAGTGGCGCCAGAGCTTCATCCATTTACGCTGCGCCTCGGCGTCGTGTTTGCCCTCATCGGCTACGGGACCAAGGCTGGTCTTGCACCCATGCACACATGGAAGCCCGACGCGTATCGTGAAGCGCCGTCGCCAGCCGTGGTGCTGATGGCCGTCGGTATGTTGAATGGCGCGCTGTATTGCGTCTTGAGGATCCATCTGATTTCGAAGGCCTCGTTGGGACCGGAGTTCTCGGAGGGGCTGCTCCTGGCGCTCGGCCTGCTCTCCGTGCTGATCGCGACGCCGTTCGTCTTGATTCAATGGAACATCAAGCGGTTGTTGGCATTCTCCAGCATCGAGCACGTCGGCATCATGGCCATCGGCGTGGGGCTTGGTGCCCAAGCGGCGGTGTTCGGGGCGTTGTTGCACATGACGTATCACTCACTGGCAAAACCCGTGGCGCTCTTTTCTGCCGGCACACTCGCGCAGTTGCATAGCTCCTCGAACTTCGATCGGATCGGGCAGGGGACGTTCACGCGTGCGCCGGTCACGAGCGCCCTGTTCGTGCTCGCCACCGTGATCATCACCGGCTCGCCCCCGTTTGGGATGTTCTTCAGCGAGATGACGATTCTCAGGGCCGGATTTTCGGGCTCGCACCCGACGGCAACAGCCGTGTTTCTCGCCGCATTGATCGTGCTGTTCTGCGGATTCGCGTACCAAGTGGGACACCTCGTGCTTGGACCACCGCGGGACCCTGCCGACAGGAGAGTGCCGCAACCTGAACGCTTCGACATCGGGATGGCGACGGCCATTGCGGCGGCGGTCCTTGCTGTGGTGTCCGCATTCTATTTACCGGCGCCACTGATGGCGCTCATCCGTGCGGCAACGCAGGTGGTGTGGGGTGGTGGCTGATGTCTGTCGTGACAACCGTGTCAACCGCGCTGGAAGTCCCGGAGCGGGCCGTTCGTGCGACACGCCCAGGCGAGCTCCTGCTCGAGACGACCAGCTCAGCGTTGTCGGGACTCGCCGATCGCGTGACAGGCAATCTGAGCGGACGGCTCCTGTCCCTCTTCGCGAGCGACGAGCGCGATGTCAGCGGGCGATTTGTCCTGCACCATCTGTGGTTCTTGCCGGGCCTCCGGACCTTCCTGAGGCTCGCGGCGCCCGTGCTGCCGGCTGAACCGTCTTATCCGTCGATCGCCGCGAAGTACCCGGTGGCCAACTGGTTCGAACGCGAGGTCATGGATCTCTTCGGCCTTGTTCCGGAGGGCCATCCGAACCCGACCCGTGTCGCTCTCCATGACGACTGGCCCGATGGGGCCTGGGCGCTTCGCAAGGACTTCCCGTACGACGCTGCGGTGCCGCGCGTACCAGGTGACTATCACCCATTCCGACCCGTGACCGGCGAAGGCGTGTTCCAAGTGCCCGTCGGACCCGTCCATGCGGGGATCATCGAGCCGGGCCACTTTCGATTTGGCGTCGCCGGCGAGCCTGTGTTGTACCTTCAGCTCCGGCTCTTCTATGTGCACAAAGGGACCGAGAAGCGCTTCGAGCGGTTGCCATGGCGTCACGGACTGTTCCTCGCGGAATCCATCTCGGGTGATACCGCGGTCGGTCACGCGCTGGCGTACGCGCACGCCATCGAGCGTTTGGCCGAAGTGACGGTGCCCGCGCGCGCCCGGTCGCTGCGGGTCGTGTTGCTGGAATTGGAGCGTCTCTATAACCACACGGCAGACATCGGTGCACTGGCGACCGACGTGGCATTCACCGTGCCCGCGAGTCGGGCGCAGGCACTGCGCGAAGGTCTCGTCCGGTTGCAGGACGGACTCTTCGGTACGCGACTGCTGCGGGGGACGATCGCCCTTGGCGGCGTGACGCGCGACCTGCCGCCGGAGTCGTGCGATGCGCTTCGCGCGCACCTGCATGAGTTCGAGAAGCAGTTCGACGAGCTGATCCGCTTGCTGGTGGACGCCGGCACCTTTACGGATCGCGTGGATGGGGCCGGTGTTCTCAGTCAGCAGGCCGCGCGAGATCTGGGGATTGTCGGGATGGCCGCTCGTGCGTCCGGCGTGGATGGCGACCTGCGCAGGGACCATCCGACCGATGCCTACGAGGGGCTTCATTTCGACGTGCCCGTCGAAGACGGCGGAGATGCCAGGGCACGGCTCATGGTGCGTGCGCGGGAAATCGAGCAGTCGTTGGTCATTCTGCACCAGGTCCTTGCCGCGCTGCCCGACACACCGCTCGCGGCGTCATTGCCACACCGCTTGCCCGCCAGCACCGGGGCGCTTGGGTGGGTAGAAGCCTGGCGAGGGCCGTGCACACATTGGATTGCGACGGACGACCGGGGTGACATTTGCCGCGTCAAGATCACGGACCCGAGCTTCTTGAACTGGCCTGGGCTCGTGCAGGCAGTACCTGGCAACATCATCCCGGACTTTCCGGTGATCAATAAGAGCTTCAACCTCTCGTATTCCGGCAACGATCGCTAAAGAGAACCACAGGACCGAATCAGATGCTGGGAATTCTCATCAAGAGTCTCAAGACCGGAGTCATCACCGAACCCGATCCGCTCGGCGTCCCGGCGTCGTTCGGGTTCCCGGTGATCGATTTCAGTCGATGCACCGCCTGTGACGAGTGTTCCCGCGCGTGCCCGACGGGCGCCATCCAGACGACAATGGCTGGTGCGGACCGGAAGGTCGTCTCCTTGTCGTACGCCGCCTGCATTCAGTGTCGAGCATGTGTGACCCAATGCCCGGAGCAGGCCGTGAGTGTCTCGCACAGCGTCGAGGTGGCCGCTTACACTCGACAGCAACTCGCGCACAGCGGATCGTTCGATATCGATCCGGCCACGGGACGTGGCACGCTCGTGCAAGTGGAAGCTCACCAGGGCCCCACCCTTCACGAATCGGCCGATCGCCTACGTGAACGGATACGGGGTCGCCTCGGACGCTCGCTACATGTGCGCCAAGTCGACGCCGGAAGCTGCAACGGGTGCGAGCTCGAGATCGCGTCGACGACGAACCCCATTTATGACCTGGAGCGCTTCGGCGTTCACTTGGTCGCCAGTCCGCGGCATGCGGACGTGCTGCTCGTCACCGGTCCGGTGACACGGAACATGGAGATCGCGCTGCGAAGGACCTATGAGGCGGCACCGGAGCCGCGCATCGTCGTGGCGGTCGGTGCGTGCGGATGCAGCGGAGGGATATTCGGCGAGGGCACCTACGCCGCTGTCGGTGGCGTCGATCGTGTGCTGCCGGTCGATGTGTATATTCCCGGTTGTCCGCCGCGTCCGCAGGCGATTCTCAACGGCTTACTCGTGGCGATGGGGATCCGCGAGGCACGCGTTGCCGCGGGCGTCGCGAATGACGCGACCGGTGGGACGCCGTGATCACCGTCGGACCTCGCCAACTTGGCCGTCCCCAGAGTCGTCATCGGCCAGTCAACTGGCGACACGTGTTTGAGCTCTTCCGGACGGGACTGCGAAGAGGAAAGCCTCCCTCCCGATGCCAGCCGAATAAGACGGTCGCCCAGCCCGAGCAGCCACTTCCTTAATCTGCGTTGCGGGGCTTTACGAAATCGGCGAGCTCGTCCATGTGTTGCTGCTGGTCGGTCTTATGCTGGCGATGTTGGCTTTCCTGAAAGCGCGGGACGGCGTGCGGCGAGCGGGCGACGCGCCTCGCGACGAGTGACGACCCGCAGGATTCGTCGTGCGTCGCAGACCGTTCGTCGCCGTGGCTCGTCTACATCTGGCATGAAGTCTGACGTGTCCTCCAGCCGGCGTGCCCTGCCAAAAGGGGATCTTCGCCGCCGTGAGCGGTGTCTGGCGAAGGCTATCGGAGTCGTTGACGGCGATCTTTTGGCGAACCTGCGTGTCGCCGGTTACACGCCCGAGACCATCGCGCTGATCGAGTTCGCTCCTCTCGCAACGCTGGCGTGGGCGGACGGTCACGTCTCGCATCGGCAGCGCTCCGCCATCGTTCAAGTCGCGGTGCGCGAGCATCTCCACGACGACACACCAGCTGGTGCCTGTCTTCGCGCCTGGCTGGAGTGTTGCCCCTCGGACGACGTGTTCGACGTGTCGTTGTCAACCATCCGTGCGAAGTTGGACAGGCTGCCCTTGGATGTCTGTGAGACCGCTCAACGACGGTTCATCAGAGACTGCACAGCCGTCGCACGGGTCGCCGATGGAGTAACCGGTGACAGCAAGATCGCTCCTGAAGAGGGGCGAGTTCTCGCGAGAATCTTGGTTTCGTTAAGGCCAAGCCAGCGAAGCCGTTAGGCATCGCGGCGTCGAGACCGTGGTCGCCAAGTCGAGCACACGTTTAGCGCCTGAGGTCGCAGGGCAGGAGCGATTGGGATAGAGACGCACCATGCGAATCTGCTCGGCCTCCCGGCGTCCGACCGCTATAGTGGTCCCTCGCGATTGTGTCCGCGTCGGTCGCCGTTCTGCCCGTCTGGGCACAGTTTCGGGCCCAGTGTTCGACCACCAATCAACCTCGCCGGCGGCCGCCTCCGCGCTACGCTGAAGGCACGATCATGAAGCTCGATCCGGATGAAAGGAAGCTGCTCGAGTCAATCGAGCGTGGAGAGTGGACGTCGGTCGAGGGCGACCGCATTGCGGTCCGCGAGTACGCGCGACAGCAGCTTCGTCTCCACGTCAAAGCCGGCTTCGACGCGATCGCTCGCGACACGGGACGCAGCCACAACCCTGCCTCCGGCCGGCAACTGGCCAAACGCATCAAGACGGCCGGGCGAGCCCGGCGCCGAGCGGCGCGCTGATCGCTCGAGGTCCACCGTAACGGGCCGATCTCGAGACGCCGGACACGTTCTCGCCGATGGGTTGATCGGTTGGCAACATCGTGCGATCATCAAATTCAATGCAAATTCGATGAGGACATGATGCTCGATCTTGCCAACGACATCCGTTCGCTCAGCGATTTCAAGCGCAACACCGTCCACCTGCTGGATCGCATTCGAAAGACGGGCAACCCGATGGTCCTGACCGTCAACGGGAAGGCCGAGCTCGTTGTGCAGGACGCCGAAGCGTATCAGGCGCTCCTCGACCGCATCGAAACCATTGAGGGCATTCAGCGGGGGCTGGCCGACGTGAAAGCGGGGCGTACGAAGCCCGCGACGCAGGTCTTTGCCAGGCTGCGTCGCAAGCATGGCATATCGCGTTGAGATCGCGAGGCACGCGGAGGCTGAGCTCGAAGAGTTGTACCTCTGGGTTGTAGCACGAGCACCCCCGGCAGGGCGCCAAGTGGTTCAATGGTCTCGAACGGGCGGTGTTGTCTCTGGATGCGCACCCAAAGCGCTGTCCCGTGGCCGCTGAGAGTTCCGATCGGCATCGACCGGTCCGCGTGTTGAGCTTCGGGCGGAAGCCTCACGTCTACCGAGTCTTCTTCACTGTCGATGACAGCCAGCAGGTCGTGCACGTTGTCCACGTCAGACGTGGCGCTCGGCCACCAGCGACTCACGAGGAGTTGAAGGGCGGGTAGGACCTGGCGGAGGGCAGCGACGACAGGTCGTGCGTGTTCAGCCAGAGGACATCCTAATTGGAGCGCCGTGTGCGCGCGCCTTACGAAGAAGATCGGATGACCCTCAAGGGACTTGCAGCCGTAGACGTGGTCGCCCGACGGCTGAGTGCACGCAAGACAGCATCGAGCACCGAGTCGAGTTCCTTGCCGACGTCTTCTGCCAGAAAGCGAAGAACGAAGTAGTCGCTCTCCTGAAGGAGCTGGTCCTTCCGTCGATCCCTGCGGTACGCCACGGGGTCCGCCAGGTGTTGGGCACCGTCCAGTTCGATCGCAACGCGCGCGTCGGCGCAGAGCAAGTCGATCTCCAGGCGGCTTTGGCCGTCGAACGGAATCGGGAGTACGACGTTCAGCCGAAATCGCCCCTTGGTCTCGGGCAGTGTCTCGAGCCGCCGGACAAAGAACGCCTCTGTCGCACTCCGCGCGCGGCCGACGCCGTCAGCGTCCTCGGGAAACGTTCGCGCCGCGTGCACGAACAGGTTCGCGAGTGGCGTATCCACTCCATCTCGGACCAGTCGGCGGACGCTGCCTGAGTAGTCGCGCTTCCACACCGGATCGGACGGCAATACGACGTCGGACGGCCAACCGGGAATCGCGCTGGCTGGCAAGAGGACCGTATAGCCCACGGCCTCATAGCCCCGACAGCGGCGGTCGAACATGCGCGCCAGCATGGGGACGTTGAGGTCCGCGTAGTCATAGATCCGCACTTCGCGCTTGCTGTCGTAGAGCCGGTGCAGGCGGCCGGCGTATTGCGCAATGGTGCCGCGCCACGAGACGGGCAGCGTCAGGAACAGCGTGTCCAGTCGAGGGTCGTCGAATCCTTCGCCGACGTACTTGCCAGTCGCTAGGATCACCCTCGCCTCGTCCCGAGGGATGGCCTCCAGCCGTTGGCTGATTGCCTGTCTCTGCTTCTTGCCCATGCCCGCGCGCAACACGACCAGATGGCCAACGCTCTGGACGAGCTCGCGCTCCAGGCGGTCGAGATGATCGTTGCGCTCCGTGAGCACGAGCGGCGAGCGCCCCGCGTTCACCGACTCGAGGACGTCGGCGCAAATGCGCCGGTTGCGCGCATCGTCCTCGACCAACTCTTGATACAGGGTCTGGAACTCGACGCGCTTGTCCGCGGCCGGACCCCTGGCGGGCTGAAACGACGTCGGTTGCACGAGCGCGAAATGTTCAAACGGTCGGGACGCGGCCTGCACCCGCGCATTCACGCGGTGCCGGACCGGTCCGCATTGCATGAAGATGATCGGGTGGTGACCATCCTTCCGGGCGACGGTTGCAGACAGCCCGAGCACGAACCGCGCCTTCGCCTGTCGTGCGACCTGTTCGAAGCTGTGCGCCGACAGGTGGTGGCATTCATCGACAATCAGGTGACCGTAGCTGGCCACACGGTCATCGACGACGCCCTTCTTGGCCAGGCTCTGAATCACCGCGACATCCAGGCGCCCGGTCGGCGTGTTGCGGCCGCCACCGATGCGCCCAATCGACTTGGCAGGGACGCCGAGGAATGTCGAAAGGCGCTCCACCCACTGATCGAGCAGCTGGCGCCGATGGACGAGCACGAGCGTACTGACGCCACGCTTCGCGATCAGCCACGCGCCAACGACCGTCTTGCCGAATGCGGTGGTGGCCGCCAGCACGCCGGTGTCGTGTGCGAGGACCGCGTCGGCCGCGACCTGTTGGTCGCGCCGCAGTTCCCCCTGAAACGTCACCTCCAACGGTCGACCGGAGTGGCGTTCATCGCGAACAGTCGGGCGAATTCCAAGCTCCTGAAGCGTGTCTCGCAGCTCGTCGAGGCAGCCCCGTGGAAGACCAATGTGATGGGCGTGGTCCTCGGCGCAGGCGATGACGCGCGGCTTGTCGTACGTTGACAGCCGCATCGACTGCGCCTTGTAGAACTCCGGGTTCTGAAAGGCCGCCAGTCGGAGCAGGCGGTTCCGCAGCCCGGGATGGAGCCCGTCTTTGGCTATGTAGACTTGGTTGCCGACGACCAACTCCAACGTCGGAGGGAGGTCGCCGGCGATGTGGGGCTCTCGGCGGTGACGGGACGGTGGCATGGTCCACGGTTCGTCTTCATCGTCTTCTTGAGGCGGCAACCGAACGCCGAGAATCCGACCTCGACGTTCGGCCTCTTGAACGAGGTGTTCGACCTGCGAGCGTCCGACCTTGCGGATGCGTGCCAGAAACGCCCACTGGTCGGCCCATGGTACGAAACGCTCATCAAGAAAGACGCTGTGGCCGCGATCGCGCGGCCCTTTCTGCAAGGGCAGGGCGATGAGATGTCCGAATCCTCCCTGCGGCAACGTGTCCTGATTGGGAAACAGCCGGTCGTAGGAATCGAGGCCGACGTCGGGACGTTCCTCCATGGTTTCGGTCAACAGGTGCGCACCGAGCCGCCTCGCGAGCGCAGCTGAAATCGCCTGGTCGAAGAAGATCCAGACATGGCCGCCCTGCCCCGACCGCGACCGCTCCAGGGCGGCATCGACATTGAGGCGCCGACACGTCTGCAGAAACGCCGCGGCGTCGTCCTGCCAGTGTGCTTTGTCGAAGTCGGCGGCAAGGAAGTAGCACGACTCGTCCAGGAGCAGTGGATAGATGCCAGCGACGAACGGCTGGCGATGTTCGTCCTCGCCCGAGAGGTGCCGGCGAATCACGTCGTCGGTCACCGGCAGAAATCGGCGATGTTGACACTCGGCGCACTTGATCCGCGGCTTCTCTCAGATGCCGCGCACCCATTCGTTCGAGCAAGCCGGGGCATAGCCTGACTTGCCAGTCCTTCGACTCTCGAAGCGACGAGGGTAAACGTCCTCGCGGCCGCGAAACAACGAGCGGAAGAGGCGAATCTTCGCCTCAGGGGGAGACTGCTGATTGACGGTAGGGAGTAATCCGTCCATTGGGGACAAGCCGAGACCGCCCCGATCGTAGTCGGTCCAGGATCGCGCAGCGCAGGCGGAATCGGGCGGACGTTGCCCGATCGGCTCCGCTGCCATTGCCCGGGCTATTCTGTGCACGCCATGAAGCGCCCCGATACGCGCCGACTGAAGGGCCTGAGGCCGTCGGACCCACCGTCGCGGGTCCTATTGGACGCGGACGAGCGGGCGCTCTTGTCGTCTGTGGCGCGGGGGGAGTGGATCGCCGAAGGGGGCGTGTCGGTGGCCAGGCCTCGCTACGCGCAGATCGCGACCGCCACTCGCCGACGGCTGTCGAAGACGTCTTCGAGAACGCCGTGAGCGGTCGCAGTGGGCGCCCGCGCCGCCGTTCGCTGGCCGCGGACCCGGATATCGACCGGGCGCTGGAGGCCATGACCGCGCCCGAGCTTCGGGCCGCCGTCCGCGCGGCGATCGGAGCGCTTGACGAGGAGACGAGGGCGTCGACCATCGACTTGTTCGTGACCCGTGCCACGAAGGGCCCCGCCGGCTTTCGGCCCGGTCGCCCGTCTCACCGGCTGGTCGAACAGGCGCAGTCGTTCGTCGAGGCGGCGAGCCATCTCGGCTATGCCGATCCGGCCGACGCGACCGAGTATCTGCGCGGGGCCATGAAGGCATTCCTGGCGGGAGATCATGTCGGTGCCCGCGCGGTCTTCGAGGTGATCTTGATTCCCATGGCGGGTGCCGAGATCGACCTCGGCCAGCACGAGCTCGTGGAGGAAGTCCTTGGGATCGACGCCCACATCTGTGTGGCGCAGTATGTCGCCAGCGTCTACACCACCACGCCACTCCCCGAGCGGGCGGCTGCCGTACTCGCCGCCATCGAGCACGCGCAAGGGCTGAGTTCGCTCCTCAGTCCGATCAAGGACATGGAGGAGGTGTCGGCCGGTGCGCTGCCGGATTTGAGTGCGTTCCTCCCATTGTGGGTGAAGCGCCTGCGACGTTTCAAACCGTCGACGGACGAATGGGAGAGCGACCAGGAGCGGTGGCTCCGAGAGGCTGTGTCTCGTTCGGATGGTGTGCACGGTCTCGAGCGGCTGGCGCGGTCGACGAAGCGACCGCAAGCATGCTTGGCGTGGTGTCAGGCGCTGGCCGACCAAGGTGACTGGCCGGCCGCACTCCGGGCGTACGAGACCGCCGCCAGGTTGGTGGGTTCGTCTCACTGGCGCGGGAGGCTCCTCGACGGCGCGGCACTCGGGGCCCAGGAACTCCGCCGCACGGACCTGCCTGCGCGGCTGGAGAACGCCTGGCGCGTGGATCCGACGCTCACTCGACTCCTGCGGTGGCTCGTGGCGCGTGGTGATGCGCCTGCGCTGGCGCGTGCCACGGCGAAGAAGGCGCTGGCGCGCTGTCCCAAGAAGGCTGGACGGCAGATGGGACTGCTCCGCCCTCGTCGGCGACGTCGCTGGAGCGGCCGCCCTATTGTCGAAGGCCTCGGGTCTGGGCTGGTCAGATCCCAACCACCCGGGCCACACCGTGTTTCCTCTCTTGGCCATGCTGCTCTCCAAGGGAGCGACGGGCGACGCCCTTACCGCGGAGCTCGATGCGTCCGCGCGCGATGTGTTGGAGTCGACGGCACTCGCGGACGACGAGCGCAGACCGACCCTGCGCACGCCGTCGGCCGGGGCGCTCGTACGAGCAGTGCGCTCCAGCCTCACGGTCTCCGCCGCAGACGCTGACACCGCAATCAAGGCAATGCATGCCGCGGCCGAGAAGCGCGTCGAAGGGATCCTCGGCAATTCCAGGCGTCGGCACTACGGGCACGCCGCGGTGCTGGTGGCGTCGTGTGTCGCGTGCGCGCCGAAGGGACAGCACGCCGAGGCTGCGCGCTGGGCAGGCGAGATCCGCCAACGATACTGGCGACGTCACGCGTTCAGGCAAGAACTGGCGAAGGCGTTCGATGTGCTCGGCGTGCGCGAGGTTGCGTGATGCCGTTGGGAACGGTCTGGCTACTCGGTGCGAGGCTTTGCCGTTGACTTCCGACCACGTGGCGTCGGCGGTGGCGACACGGCGGTGCCCTTCCAGTCTTCCACCTTCAGGCCAGGCACCCGCTTGAACTCCGTTGTGTTGTGCGTGACCAGGGTCAGCTTGCGCGCCCTGGCCTGCCCGGCGATCAGTACATCGTACGGCCCGATCGGCGTGCCCTTCAACGCCAGGTGTGCACGCACCTCTCCGGCATGGCGAGCGTCGTCGTGGTCGAACTCGAGGACGGGGAACTGAAGCGCGTCCACGCGGGCCACGTTCTGGTTCACGCGCTGGCTCTTGAAGGCGCCGTAGTACAGCTCGTGGACAACGATCGCAGGAAGACCGATGTCCCGCGGGGCATGCCGCCTGGTCCGACGCGCAATTGCGGACGTTGTGTCGTTGATGAGGGCAATGACCGCGTTGGCGTCCAGCAGATATCGCATTACCGGAACACCTTGTTGAGGCCGGAACGTTCAACGGCCTCGGGCTGTTCACGAACGGCGGACACGAAGTCCTCATCGAGGTCTCCGGCCACGGCGTCGAGCCACGCCCACGAGTCGGGCACCGGTTCCAGCACGATCGCGCGGCCGCGGCGCCGGATCCGAACTTCTCGACCGTCGACGCGAAAGGCCCGCGGGAGCCTCACCGCTTGAGAGCGACCGGACCAGAACAGCTTCGCCGTCTCCATCAAGCTCCTCCGACTGTCATATCTCAAACGAATATATCACCCGGCCCCCGCGATGGCCACGCCCGCCGCTTCGAAGGGCCGCAGACGCATACTGACTGGGCACATTCCCGGGCACAGATCCCGACGCGGGACGCGCTACCCGCAAATCGCGAGCCACGGATCGAGGCCGGATTCACGAGCGATCGCGCGCTGGCGACCGACACTGTGCCCAAAACTGTGCCCACCGAGTTCCCGTTTGCGGTGGGTGGAAGTCGTGCTGCGTCTGTGATTTACAGCTGAAGGCGGCGGTTTGAAAAACCGCTCGACTGAAGCGCTGATGCGATCTTGGCGGTCTCGCAACTGCAATTCCATCCTATACTTAGGGCTGTCACGGTGAGGTGGCCGAGAGGCTGAAGGCGGCGGTTTGCTAAACCGTTGTAGGGCCTTAAAGTCCTACCCAGGGTTCGAATCCCTGCCTCACCGCCATAACTCCTTGATTCGAAAGGGTCGTTCCCCCGCCTGATCCTTTCGTTGCCTCAATGTTGCTTCGAGCAGCGAAATCCTGCTGCGCGAAATGTGAAGAATTCGCCCGAAATTCGTACTGCCGCGTGAAATCCACAAAGGGCGTTCCCTGCCGAATGGCCCGGCCATGCGTAAGCGTTCGACGGACGGCGTCTTTACCGCAAACTGGCGGTCTGGCTCTGACGTCCCCGCGATTCTGAGTAGCATTTCGATCTAGGGTCCGCCTCACTCCTGCCACGGAGTTCAGCGCAGCCGTGAGGTACACGAAGATCGAACCGGCCGAGACGACGCTGTCCGGAAGCGCCGCCCACCTCTGCGCCTTCGTCTCCGCCTGAAGTACTTTCCGCGTCACCACCATCGCCTTGGCGGAAGAGGCCGCTCAAGTCACACGGAGTTAGTGCACAACCGGCGCCGTGAGCGTTTGGGTTCGGCTGCGTTACTGGGCCGCGAACTCCGGCCGCGCATACGATTCCAAGAATCCGCACGCCGAACACCGGAAGGTGCCCACGGGGACGCACTTCTCCTTCGGGACCTCCGCGCTCCCGAACCAGGACTTCTGCGGCGCCCCCTCAACCCAGGTGCTGACCTTGCGTATCGGCCCATCGATTTCGAAGAGGAATCCCTGCACCATCTCGCCGTTGCACTTGGGGCACCGATTGGCTCCCGCGCTCATGTGTGAACCTCTCTTGACGCTCACCGAAAGCTGACCATCCCTGCTCAGTGAAAAGTGACCAGGGCCAGAAGCCGGCAGGCGGACGGTGATTCTATAGCCGGACACCCAGGTCGTCATCGAGACCTGGCGGCGTGAGTACGAGGAGCGGCCGAAGAAGGGGCTCGGCGGGCTGACGCCCGCCGCGTACCGGCGGCAATTGACGGCGACGATGAAGACGGCGAAAGTAACCGCCGGACTCTAAAGCGATCCGCTACTGAAGGCGGGGGGACGTCAGCCCCCCGTGGACCCGGGAATCATAGAGGCGCAGGCCTGTCCATATGGCCGGGCGCTGGATAGTTGCGCTACTCTTCTGGGCTCAATTCAGAAAATAAAAGGGGTAATCGCCATGGGTGCACGATCTCGCTCGGTCTTTCTTGCATCTCTGGTTCCGGCAGTCCTGCTCGGCGGCGTATTCGCTGTCGTCCAGGCCCAGAACGCAGTAGCGCCAGCCAGGGCGACCAAATGGTCGGATCCGGCCACCTGGCCCAACAACAAGGTGCCGGCCGCGGGTGACAAGGTCGCCATCGCCAAGGACAAGAACGTGATCCTCGACGTCAATACGCCGGCGCTGGGCGGCGTGACGATCGACGGCAAGCTCTCCTTCGCGGACAACGCCGACGTGGAACTCACCACCGAGTGGATCATGCTGCACGGCGAGCTGGCCATCGGCACCGAAGCCAAGCCCCACGCCCGCAAGGCCACCATCACCTTCACCGACAACGTGAAGGGCGAGAACATCATGGCCGGCATGGGCGACCGCGGCATCATGATTTCGGGCGGCACGCTCAACCTGCATGGGGATCGCACCCACACCTGGTCCAAGCTGTCCGCGACGGCCAACGCCGGCGCCACCTCGATCCAGGTGCTCGATGCCAAGGGCTGGAACGCCGGCGACGAGATCGTCCTCGCCTCGACGGACTTTGATCCCCGCCAGGCCGAGCGCCGCACGATTGCCGCCATCAGGGGCAACAACATCACGCTCGACAAGAAGCTGGACTACATGCACTTCGGCAAGATCACTTTCGACGTGGACGAGCGCGGCGAAGTGAGTCTCTTGACGCGCAACATCAAGATCCAGGCATCGGAGGACGCGGCGCAGTCCTACTTCGGCGGCCACATCATGGCGATGGCGTCGAGCAAGATGTTCGTATCGGGTGTCGAGCTGAACCGCATGGGCCAGCACATGACGCTGGCTCGCTATCCGATCCACTGGCATCTGGTGGGTGACGCGAAGGGCCAGTACATCAAGAACGCTTCCATCCACGACACGTACAACCGCTGCGTGACGGTGCACGGCACGAACTTCCTGCGCGTTGAGAACAACGTGACCTACAACATCGTCGGTCACTGCTTCTTCCTGGAAGACGGCATCGAGCACGGTAACGAGTTCGTCGGGAACCTCGCCATCCAGATCAAGTGCCATCCCACCAGGAATTGCATCCCGTCCAATCTCGCCCCAAACGGAGAGATCAGCGAGAATCGCCAGACCATCAGGCAAGCCAGCATGTCCGGCAAGGACACCCTGCTGCCTTCGGACAACACGGTGGCGGCTTACTGGATCACCAATCCGGACAACATATTCATCGACAACGTGGCCGCCGGTTCCGATGAGAATGGTTTCTGGTTGTCGTTGCCGGAGCACCCGCAAGGGAAGTTCGAAGGCACGGAGATCAGCAAGGCCACCTGGCCGCGCCGAACGGCATTCCGTGAGTTCAAGGGCAACACCGCCCATTCCAACTTCGATGGCTTCATGTTCGACCGGAACATCAATGTGGAAAACGTCTTCGGGTTGGCCGGCCCCTCGTACATGCCCAAGGAAAACCCTGCTGA
>Ga0184628_10000185_pt1 | contig 37089 bp, 24 predicted proteins | sample PLM4_5_b1_FD_133149 | JGI IMG/M metagenome (GOLD analysis project Ga0184628, IMG submission 133149) | Groundwater sediment microbial communities from an aquifer in East River, Colorado, USA - PLM4_5_b1 | ecosystem: Environmental > Terrestrial > Soil > Riparian zone | place: USA: East River...
ACAGGCAAGTGAACGCAAACAGCGTCACCAGACTTCCCGCAATCGGGACGTTGAACCAGAATGTACCTGCCGCAAGAATCATGGCGCTGTCGGCCAATCCGATCAGGACGTAGGGTATTGTTTTGCCGATCAGCATCTCGGTTGCGCGGATGGGCGTCACCGTCAGCTGTTCGATGGTGCCGCGTTCACGTTCACGCACCAGGCTGAAGGCGGTGAGGGGCATCATCAACTCCATCAGAAGCACGCATATGATTCCCGGAACCATGTAATTGATGGCCCGCAGCGAGGGATTGAACCATACCCTGGTTTCCTCGCGGATGCCGGCCTGCACAATGCGAAGCCCTTTCTGATTGAAATTCTCGCGCAGGCGATCGTCGTTCTCGACAGCAACAATTCCATTGGCATAACCCAGAGCGATGGTTGCCGTGTTCGAGTTGGTGCCATCGACCAGCAGTTGGATCGTCGCGGTCCGGCCGCGACGAATGTCCCGTGCATAATCGATCGGAATGACGATGGCCATGATGGAACTGCCGGAGTTCAGATGTTCGGTAACGGCAGCCAGTGAGGCGGCGTGCGCTTCGAGTGTGAAATAGCCGCTGGAAATGAATCGATCAACCATCCGGCGGCTCTCTGCGGACTCCGACTGGTCGAAGACGACGACAGGAAGCGCTCGGATGTCGGTCGCGACGACGTAACCATAGATCAGGAGCTGGACTAACGGAGTGAGGACGACCATCCGCATGAGGCCTTTGTCGCGACGGATCTGGATGAACTCCTTGCGGATGATGTGGAGAATGCGTTTCATCTGCGAATATGGGGGAATTTTGAGGAAGGATCCCTCTCCTGAAGGGAGAGGGTGGCCCGAAGGGCCGGGTGAGGGGTAAATTGTTTGACCCCTCACCCGCCGCTTCGCGGCACCCTCTCCCTTCAGGAGAGGGATCTTTCTTCAATCCTTCAATCCTTCAATCCAGCTTCTTTCGGAACCGGTGCGCCGCAAGCGCGATCATGACAATTCCAAACACCATAATGTACAGCGTCTCCCGCCAGAACGATTCCAGTCCAAGTCCCTTCAAGTAAATGTCTCGCAGGATCTCAATGAAGTATCTTGCCGGAACGACGATCGTGAGCACCTGCAGTGCGGCGGGCATTTGTCGTATCGGAAAAATGAATCCCGAAAGCAGAATCGACGGGAGCATCGATGCCATGATCGCCGCAAACATGGCCGAGATCTGGGTCTCGGTGACGGTTGAAACCAGAATCCCGATTCCCAGCACTCCAATCAGATAGAAAAACGCCGTGACCAGCAGCAGGGGAATACTTCCCTTGATGTGGATTCCAAACATGAGATTGCTCGCCACCACAATGATCAGGAAGTCCAGGTACGCCAGAACCGCATACGGTACGGTTTTGCCGATCATCAACTCATATTTCTTAATCGGCGATGAAACGATCTGCTCGATGGTCCCCTGTTCCTTTTCCTTGACGATGGTCACTGCCGTCAGCAGCGTCCCCACAATCATCATGATGACCGCGATAATTCCGGGGACGATGAACTGAACGCTTTCGAGATCCGGATTGAACCAGATTCTCGGCTCCGCAGACACTGCCGGTACCGGCAGGTTCATGTTCCGCAGCACGGCTTCCATCTGTTGCATCACGATGCTGGTGGAATACGAGCGCGAGATTGCAGACGCGTAGCTCATGGCGATCGTCGCCGTGTTGTTATCGGCCCCATCGACCAGGAGCTGCACGACCGCTTCACGATTCGATGTCAGCCGCTCGCTGAAATTCGGCGGGATCACCACACCGATTCGTGTTGTTCCGCGATTGATGCCACTTTCCAGTTCTCCGTAATTGCGTGCGTATCGCAGCACTGTAAAGTACGGCGATCGCTCAAATCGCTCGATGTACTGGCGAGAAGCCTGAGTGCCATCCTGGTCGAAGATTGCCATCGGCACGGATTTCACGTCGTAGCGAATTCCAAACCCGTAGAGGATCAGCATCATCAGTGGAAAGATGAAGACCATGTAAATGGTCGCCCGGTCGCGGCGTATCTGGATGAACTCCTTCCGGGCAATGGCCAACAATGCGGAGCGTCGCTTCATTGAATACGCACCCTTCCGTTGACGTTGACGATGACGCGCAGGCTCCGGCCCTGGCCGTTCCAGACCGTTATCGTTGCTGTTGGCGCCACATTTCCACGCTCATGAAATTCCGGACGCGCACTGGCCGTGACTGTGATGCCGCGGGGCACGGAGACGGTCTCGACGGTTTCCCACGAGGTCCCCTGGCATTCCACTACATAAGACGACGGTGAAGTGATGTTGAGGCGGCAGTCTCGATTGCGAGTCACCGCATGAATTCTGGCGGATTGCAAACGGGATTCAACCATTCGAGCCGCCGATTGAAGTTCGTAGGTTTCCCGTGCACGAAGCAGTGAAGGTGTTGCGATGGCCGCCGATGTCACCATGATCGTGACGGCGATGCAGGTTTCCGTGAGTGTCATGCGCCTGATTCCTTGAAGCGCAAAGGGCAGATTTCATCCTACTCGCTGCCTCGACATTACAGACACAAAAATATCTTCCAGTGACGGCGTAATTTCGCGCAATGAGAGAACCTTCAGGTTGCGCGACTGTCCAATCGTGCGAATGTACTGTTCTGCATCCCGGGGATCGTCCACCGTCAGATGGAGTTTGTTTCCGTACATTGCAACTTCCCGGATTCCGGGAACCTTTTCCAGATCGTCGATCCACGCGAACATCGTCTCCACGTCGAGCTCCAGAAGACGCGCATCGAAGTGCTTTCTGCGCAAGTCCGCGGGCGATCCGGATGCCACGATCTTTCCGGCATTGATGAGTGCAAGCCAGCCGCAGTGTTCCGCCTCATCCATGTAGTGCGTCGACACAAACACCGTGACGCCTTCCTGCGCGAGCATGTAGATCAATTCCCAGAACGACCGCCGGTATCCCGGGTCGACTCCCGCAGTCGGTTCATCGAGAAAAACAATGCGCGGTCGATGTACGACCGCACATGCGAGAGCGACGCGCTGCCGGAGTCCGACGGAAAGGGAACTGCACAGAGTGTCCAGCACTGGTTCCAGGTGGCACACCTTAATGGCCCAGTCGAACGCCGTTGCCCCGTATATACCCCCGAAGAAATCCAGGTTCTCGCGCACCGTGAGGTCTTCATAGAGCGAGAATTTCTGAGACATGTAGCCGATGGCCTTTTTGATCTGCCGGCGTTCGGTGAGCATGTCGAATCCCGTAATCCGGCCGGTGCCGCTGCTTGGAGAAAGGATGCCGGTGAGCATTCGGATGGTTGTGGATTTTCCGGCGCCGTTCGGGCCGAGGAACCCGAAGATTTGTCCTTCGCGCACGCGAAAACTCACGTGATCCACGGCGACGAAATCGCCGAAGACACGCGTGAGGTTTTCGACTTCAACCGACCAGTTGGGCATCTGTCAATACTCTTAGTAGTTGAAGGAGGGGAAACTGCCCTCCTGAGTCAGGAGGGCAGCGGGATCGCGAAGCGGATCCCGCGAGGGGTGGTTCCGAAGCGGCCAACCTGCAAGGCCGTCGCTTTGGAACCACCCCGGCCCTTCGGGCCACCCCTCCTGACTCAGGAGGGGAGCGTTTTTTCATTTCCAATTTACTCATGAACAGAACCAACAGTCGTCAATTGAAAGAACACGTCTTCAATCGAAGGAGAAACTTTCGTTACGGACTCAACCTGGATGCCCTTCCCTTCCAATGCGGACCGCACATGGTTTTCGGCAACCGCGGAATCTCCGTCTTCCAGCGTCACGTGAAGTCCCTCTCCAAATAGGTTGACGCTGGTTACCCGTTTCAACCCGGCCAGCACTCCCTTTGCGATAAATCGCTGGTCTGCCAGGACTTCAAGTATGGTGCCTCGAAAGCGGTCACGAAGATCCTCCGGCCGCCCGACTGCGATCAGTTTTCCGTGATCGAGAAATCCGACTCGGCTGCACCGTTCCGCTTCGTCCATATATGGCGTCGACACCACAATCGTGACGCCCTCCTGCCAGAGATCGAACAGCAACCTCCATAGATCCCGCCGCGACAGCGGATCGACTCCCGTCGTCGGTTCATCGAGAAACAGCAGCTTCGGTGTGTGGATCAACGCACAGGAAAGCGCCAGCTTCTGTTTCATACCGCCGGACAGATTCCTCGCCATTCGGTCGCGAAACGGTTCGAGCCTGCTGAACTGCATCAGTCGCTTCAAACGCGGGATGCGATCGCTTTCGGAAACGCCATACAGATCCGCGAATAACTCCAGATTTTCCTGGACGGTAAGTTCTCCATAAAGACTGAATCGCTGCGAAACATAGCCGGTCAGCGTGCAGATGGATTCCGGTTCGCGAAACAAATCAAAAGTTCCGACGCGTCCGTTACCCGAGTTCGCTTCGAGTATGCCTAACATGATCCGGATGGCGGTGGTCTTACCGGCGCCATCGGGACCGATGAGGCCGAAGATTTCGCCTTCCTCGACGTCGATGCTCAATTTGTCCAGCGCAATGACGGAACCGAATTTTCGCGAAATGTCGTGGATGGAAAGAATGGTCACGGCTTATTTCAGCAGTATCTCCGCATCGGCGGGCATGCCAGGTTTCAGACGCTGGTCGTTATTTTCTAGCGCCACCTTGACCCGATACACAAGCTTGATTCGCTCTTCCTGGGTCTGGATGGTTTTCGGCGTGAATTCCGATTCGGAGGACACGAACGAGATCTTGCCATTGAACGTTTCGCCCGGGAACGAGTCCACATGAACGCGTACCGCCTGTCCCAGCTTCACGAATCCGGTCTGGGTTTCAGGAACGTAGATGTTCATCCAGAGGGCGTCGATATTCGCAATGCTCACGACGGGAGTGCCTGGATTGACGACTTCGCCGCTTTCAACATTCTTCGTCAGTACCACGCCGTCGATAGGTGTGTGAATTTGTGTGTACGTCAATTGTGTGTTTGCCGCATCCAGCTGGGCGCGCAATTCCCGTTCGCGTGCGCGTAGCGAATCGAGTGCCTGACGTTCGATATTGATACCTTTTCTTCCGGCTTCCGCAACGGCAGTGCCGGCCTGCACCGCCCGAAGGCGTGCTTCGGCTTCGGCGAGATCTTCTCGCCGCGATCCTTCCTTTGACAGCGCAAGGCGTTCGCGTGCGGCGGCAAGTACTGTTTCTGCCATACGATATGAAGACTGAGCGGCGTCGAAATCCTGTTGGGAGGCCACTCCCTTTTCCAGCATGCTCGAGATACGTTGAAAGTCGTTTTTACGGCGGGCAAGGTCCGCTTCGGCCTGTGTGGCGAGCGCTTCGGAAACCCGGATTTCTTCCGGCCGCGAACCGTTGCGGACACGCTCGACAGACATGCGAGCCGCCTCGGTTTCGCTGTGTGCCTGATTGATCTGGCTCTCGACGACATCGCGCCGCATATCCACAGTGGACTCCTGCTGGAGAATCTGACTGTGCACCGCTTCCAGCGATGCCTGGATCTGATTGACGTGCGCCTGGAGTTCATTCGGATCCAATCGTGCCAGCGTGTCGCCGGCTTTCAGCGGCTGCCCTTCAGTTGCGGTAACTTCGGCGACACGTCCACCGATTTGGAAGGCCACATCGACTTTCGTGGCTTCGATGGTGCCGGAGGCACGAAGTATGCCGTCATTGGATTGCGGATTCCTGAAGTGGATAATTGCGGCAACTGCGACAGCGAGGAGGACCACAAGTGCAAGCAGCCAGCGTGAGCGCATAATGGACATTGTGAAGGAACCAGGGGACATTGAGCAATCGGGGAGAAATTGGGGACGTTCCCAATTTCTCAAGCATCACCTCGATGCGTTTCTGGAAGGATTTCAAAAAGAACGTCACATGGATAACGATCCCGTGCGGCATGTGCGTCGTTATGACGATCCGCGCGATCGCGAAGTTGCCGGGCTGATCACATCTGCATTGTCCTACGGGAATGTGAAAATCATCCTGGCCAGCGTGGAGCGGGCGTTGTCCTTTCTCGGTGCTCACCCTGCAGAGGCGGTTGCAGCGTTCCATCCTCAAACCGATATGAAGCGGCTCCGCGGCTTCTACCATCGATTCAATACGAGCCGTGATCTCGCTGTGTTTTTCTGGATGATCCGGCGAGCTTTGGAGGACTACGGTTCCATCGAAAATGCGTTTCTCAGCAGACTGTCGGGCTTGCCCGCCGATGCCCTTGATACGGGTGCCGCCATGGATCATTTCAGTAGTTTGATGCTGGGGTTCGGGCACGAGCGTTTCTACCCGAAGGGAGAGTTGGCGCGGCGTGCTGCAGTGCGTTTCTTCCTTCCGACTCCGGTCGATGGCAGTGCGTGCAAGCGAATGAATCTATACCTGAGATGGATGGTTCGCCGGGATGACGGTGTCGACTGCGGTGTGTGGACAGCGCTCACTCCCAGGAGTCTCGTAATTCCGCTGGACACACATATTGCGAGAATCTCCAGCTACATTGGATTCACCGACCGAAAGAGCCCCGGATGGGCGATGGCCCTCGATATTACCCGTCAGCTGCGGGCGCTCGATGCCGAGGATCCCCTCCAATACGATTTCGCCCTTTGTCATCTTGGGATTGCGGGGGATTGCCCTCGGAAACGGGACCCCAAGAAATGCGTGAAATGTCCGATCCTTCCCGTCTGCCATTTGTGAGCTAACCGTATTGTTTTTTTAATGTTGCATACAGAATGGCGTCCCTAGACAATCACTGGCTAATCCCAAGAGGGATGGTTTCGGAATGGAGTGCGAATGACCAAGGATGGTTCAACGCCCGCAAGGGACTCGATGCATTTGATCGCATCGCTATTTGCGCTTCTTCCAGTACCCGTCGCAGTGGCCGATGATCAGGGTCGCATTGTACTTTCCAACTCCAGTTTTGCCGATGTATTTCCGGGTTACGCCCACATACCCGGCATGTCCCAGCGAGAAGTGCACTCTCCCGGCCACGGCACCTTTGAACTTCATTCGATTCCACTGAACGATCAAGACTTCAAAATCCTCTACGCAACGGATGTGAGTGTCCAGAGACTGCTCGGACAGCAGCTCGAACAGCTGGAGAAAATGGCGGCCATCGGTCGTGTCGTCACTGGGATTGCGCAGGAACTCAATAATCCACTTGCGGATGTCCTGGACTACGTCCCGATGGTCGAGCAGTGCAGTATGGATTCGACGGCGCGGAGTATCGTCGATGCCGTATTTACCAAGGCTGAGCGAGCCGGTCACCTGGTTCAAAATGTACTCGTTCTTGCCGGAACCGCAGAGTCGCAGCATGTTCCGTTTGATCTGAATGAAATCGTGCGCAATGTCGCACTACGACGCGGAGCGCGCCATTGCGGTTTGGAGCTGGATATTACGGTGGATCTGGAATTGAACTTGCCAAGAACCCTGGGATATCCCTCGCAGATTGAACAGGTGATCACGTCTCTGATGGCCCATGCCGAAGACGCCATCGCAGGCACCGTCAACGGACAGGGTTCTATTCAGGTTCAAACCGGACGAAGAGCCGGTCGGGTTCTGGTGCAGATCGCGGATAACGGACAGGCCCGAGATTCCATACGGATATTTACTCCTGGCTCCACCGGCGTCGGCCTGAATGTTTGTGCGGAGATTGCGAAGGACCACGGTGGAGATCTCTACGCGTGGAACGCCAACGGGAATGGGTCGACCTTCACGCTGGAGCTTCCGGTCTTCGGTCAGGAATCCGTGAGCACTTCGAGTTCGGTCAGTCTCGGGAAACTGCTTCAGAACAAATCTGTGATGGTCGTCGACGACGAAATTCAGATTTCGGAACTTATCTACGATGTGCTCATGCGGTATGGCGCGAGCGTCCAGGTTTCCAGTTCGAGTGTGGATGCCTGCGAGCGTCTGCACGAAAAGGACTACGATCTCATTATTTGCGATCAGTTCCTGCCTGGACTCAGCGGAGAGAACCTCTATCGCTTGATGAAGAGTGAGAACCCGGCCAGGAGTCCGCTGTTCCTGTTCATCACCGGTGAGGCGCTTACCGCACAGGTGCGGCAATTTTATGCGCAGTCTGGAGTTCAGTATTTGCGAAAACCCTTTCGAATTCAGGATCTGATTGATGCTGTCGAAGGACTGCTCAGTCGGAATCCACAACCGGGTTGCTGAGCATCCCTATGCCTTCGATTTCAATTTCCACGACGTCGCCGGGTTGCAGGTACACGGGAGGCTTTCTCGTGAAGCCGACGCCTCCGGGGGTACCGGTGGAAATGACGTCGCCGGCTTCGAGAGTCATCACTTTTGAGATATGAGAGACGAGAGCGGGTATTTTGAAAATCAGATTTCGGGTGTTGGACTTCTGCATGGTCTGGCCATTGAGCCGGAGTTCAATGGCAAGTCCGTCCGCATCTCCGAGGGAAGATCGCGTTACCAGACAAGGCCCCATGGGGGCGAATGTGTCGAAGGATTTTGCACGGAGCCATTGCCCGTCGGAACGTTGCAGATCCCTGGCCGAGACGTCGTTCACGATGGTGTACCCAGCGACATGTGCCAGCGCTTCGTCTGGACTGACATGACGGGTTGTGGAGCCCATGACAACGGCGAGTTCGGCTTCGTAGTCAATTTTGCGGCTCATTCCGGGAATCACGATGGGTCGATTGGGTGCGGCAATAGCGTTGGAATACATGGCGAACATCAGTGGCTCTTTCGGAAGTTCCATTTTGGTTTCTTCCGCATGGTCGCGGTAGTTCAGTCCGATGCCGATCAGTTTCCCGGGACGCAGTATGGGAGCCTGCAGAACGATGGTCGAATCATCGAAGAGAAATTGCCGGAGTTCCTTCGACGAGACAGGGGTTTCGGGCAGAAGGGGACGCAGCTGATTTTCAAGAATTTCCAGTCCGGACTCGACCTGCAGCACGTCTTCAATTCGGGAAACGCTGCGGGGAAACATCAGGACGTTGTTTTTAATGGCTTCTGTAACATCCAGGCAGAGGTTCCCATGCGGACAGCCCACGCGGAATTCCGAAGGGCTCGACAAGCGGGAAAAGTTGATGAATTTCACGAAGGGCTCCTTTAAATAATGGAATCTCCAATAGTCATGCCTGCTGCAGATTCCATTCGAAACTCCCGGCCGGAATCTGAACATCGAAAGTCTTTGATCCTGCTGCGATGGCTGATGATCATCATGGCGGCATACCTGACCGTGTTCCGGTATCTTCCCACATCGAATATCACATTCGCTGTGATGTTTGTCGCTGCTTTCGCTCTGACCAACATCCTGCTGACGGTCATGACATCGCAGGGTATGCCGTTTTCAAGAATTCAACACGCGCTTTCAATAACGGATGTGCTGTTCGTTTCCGCCACGTTCTTCCTGCTTCGCGCACCGGACACCTATATTTACCTGGGATTCCTTGTGGTTTTCATGATGGCGGCAATCTGGCGCGAATTCATGGTTCTATTCTTTTCCCTGGTGATTGTGAGTCTGCTTTACGGAGCATGCTCTGCATTCCGGCTTTACGGTTTCGGAGATCTGGGCACTGTCGAACAGTTTCTGACACTGGCTCTGTTCTTTGTCGTTTCGGTCTACTATCTCTTTTTTTCAGATCGCATTCTCAACGACGCGAAGCTTACCGAAGCCCTGATGGAGGAAAAGCGAAGAGCGGACGTGATGTTCGAAATCACGCGTTCCATTTCATCGTCTCTCAACACGCAGGAGATTCTTTATCTCATCGTCACACGACTGTCAGAAGTATTCGGAGCCAGAGATTGCTCGATTGTTCGAGTCGATGCGCAGACGCGGACTGCCAAAATGATGGTTAAATCCGCAGAGCCGAAACTGCCGGAGACCAATATCGACCTTGAACAATATCCCGAACTGCTGATGGCATTTGACACGCAGGAGATCGTGTTTGTACCCAGCCCGACTCGCGGAGGATCGACGCAGTCGGTGATCGCCGTGCCCATGCGGGTAAAGAACACCGTGCTGGGGCTCATTTACCTCCGGCTGAATGTGAACTGGCTGACAATTTCCGAAGGTGACGACCGGTTCTTTCGTGTGATGTCGGCCACTGCTGCCAATGCGCTCCGGAACGCCGAAATGTTCGAGGAGATGGAGCATCGGGCCCGCACAGACTTTCTCACCGGTCTCCCCAATCACCGTTCGTTTCAAGCGACCCTCTCGACGGAGCTGGGGCGCGCACAGCGTCACAACCATCCTTTGTCGCTGCTCATCATCGACCTGGATTTTCTCAAGGAAGTGAACGACAAGTTCGGCCATCCCACAGGAGACATGGTCATCCGGGCAATAGCCGAAACCATTTGCAAAGGGTGCCGCGAGTTTGATGTTGCCGCCCGATACGGCGGAGAAGAATTCACCGTCATCCTTCCCGAGACTCCTCTTGAAGATGCCAGCCTTGTGGCCGAGCGTATTCGCGAGATGATTGCGGAATACGATTTCCCGGGTGTCGGAACAATCACCGCTTCGATTGGCGTTTCGAACTTTCCCGTGAATGCCCTCGGAAAGGAAGACCTCATTCGGGTCGCGGACCAGGCGCTTTACGTTGCCAAGAACAACGGGCGGGACAAGGTCGCGTTCTTCAACTACCAGCTCATCACAAGGTAGTTTCCACAGTAAGAAAGATGTAGAAGCGCGACGATTGCCCTCCTGGGTCAGGAGGGCAGCGGGATCGCGAAGCGGATCCCGCGAGGGGTGGTTCCAAAGCTGCTATTTGCAAGCTTGCTGTTTCGGAACCACCCGGCGCACCTTCATTCAAAGCTCCACTCCTCCTGATTCAGGAGGGGAGCTTGCATCTCTCCAACCGTCTGCACCTTGCGGCAAATTCACACCTTCATGTACGCCATCCGCGTCTCCAGGAACCGCGAGAAGCGTGCGATCGGCAGTCCCATGACGAAGTAGATTGCGGCCGTCAGAAGTCCGAGTCCGATGTAATCGAAGTATGTGGACGCGAGTTCACCGTAGACCTTCGTCAGTTCCACCATAGTAATGACGGAGACCAGGGACGAGTCTTTCAACAGTGCGATGAAATCGTTGGTCACAGGGGGAATGACGAGACGAATTGCCTGAGGTAATACGATCTTGCGTATCGTCTGCAAGCGGGTCAATCCCAGAGCCGTGGCAGCGTCATGATGGCCCCTGGGTATCGACTGTATCCCGGCCCGGTAATTCTCCGCTTCGTAAGCCGAATAATTCACCCCAAGCCCGATGACGGCTGCCCAGAATGGCGACAGCCGTATTCCGATGGTCGGCAGGCCGTAGAAGATGATGAACAGCTGAATCAGCAGCGGGGTTCCTCGGATAATCTCGATGAAGGCAACGACGGGCCAGACGATCAATCGCGTTCCATAGGCGCGCGCCACCGCCAGTCCCAGTCCAAGCGAGACGGCAAGCAGCATTGCGGCACACGAGAGTGCAATGGTCATTGCCGCTCCGCGCAGCAGCAGCGGCAGAAGCGACCAGTACTGTTCGAGTCTTTCGATGAACGTGCGCTGGGTCTTCTGTGCCTGCAGGTACTCCTCGTAGCGAATCGGGTTTGGATTTGTGACCGGTTGCCTGTCGCCCAGATAGTCGGCGGTCGCAGAGTTGTACATACCCCACTGCTGGTAGATGGATTTCAATGTTCCATCCGCCTTCATCGATTCCAGAGCCGTATTGACCTCTGCCAGCAGAGCCGTGTCGGACTTTCGAATGCCGATGGCAATCGGAAATTTCACGGAGGTGAGCTCCACGTTTCGCATCTGGGGGCTGTAGGCGTAATAAAGCGCAATGGGTGTGTCGAGTACGACGGCATCGAGACGCCCCAGCATGAGGTCCAGGTAGGGATGCAGTTGATTGTCGTATGTGGGGACGTCAACGTTGACCATTTCGTTGAGATATCGCTGGGCCAGCGTTGCCTTTAGTGTTCCGACCCGGTGTCCGGTAAGATCCTCCGCCTTACGGATCCTGGTTTCATCCTGGCGCACGGTGAGGCTCAAAGTGGAGTAGTAGTACGGCGTTGAAAAATTTATTTTCGCGAGCCTTTCGGGCGTGATCTCCAATCCGGCGATAACCATGTCGTATTCACTGCGTTCGAGGCCGGGCACCAGACCATCCCACTGGTTCTGCACGAAGTTCGCCGTTCGTCCCATTCGCTTTGCCAGCTCTTCGGCGATATCCACTTCGAATCCGATAATCTTTGATGGATTGCGCGGATCGGGCAGTTGATACGGTGCTCCGCCTTCCGCATCTCCAGCCCAGTTCATGACAGGCATTGCAGATTTGGTTTGTCCGAACGCGGATCCCGCAACAAGGAATACGACCAGGAAAAGGTATGCGATGACTTTCATGGTTTCAGAAATCTACAATAGGCGTATGTCCGTTTTCATAGAATTTATCGACGTGTTCAAATCCTTCGGCGAACGGCAGATTCTGAACGGAGTTTCGTTCAAAGTGGAACAAGGAGAATCCTTCGCCATTCTCGGTCCCAGCGGGATCGGAAAAACCGTCACGCTGACTCACATAGTCGGACTGCTCAAACCGGACTCCGGGCGCATCATTGTGGACGGCGAGGACGTTACCGACATGAATGAGATCCAACTCGCGCCGATCCGCAGGAAAGTTCAACTGGTGTTCCAGTCCGGAGCACTGTTTGATTCCATGACTGTTGCCGAAAATGTTGCTTTCCCATTGAACGATATCGGATTGCCCGACGATGAAATCGATCTGCGCGTTCAGGAGAAACTGCGTCTTGTCGACATTGAAGATATTGCAGACATGCTGCCTTCTGAACTGAGCACCGGAATCAAGCGTTCGGTCGCTATTGCGCGAGCCCTGGCCGCAGAGCCCCAGGCCATACTTTACGATGAGCCGACGACAATGGTGGATCCTCTGATCTCCAACACCATCAACAATCTGATTAGAAAAATGCAGACTCAGCTCCGCATGACTCAGATTGTGGTGACGCACGACATTGCCAACTGTGCGGAGAAGGTTGCCGATCGTGTGGCGTTGCTCGACAACGGCAAGTTCGTATTTATCGGAACCATCCCGGAGCTGTATGCCTGCACGATCCCGGTAGTCGCCGAATTCGTTGAAGAAGACCGGATTCGGTTCGATAAAGATCGGGAATACGCCTGATAGTGAAGCCAGTACTTATATTTGATCTTGATGGCACTCTTGTGGACTCCAAGAAGGATCTCACTGCTTCAGTGAATCACGTGCGGGAGAAGTTCAACCTTCCCGCGCTGAGCGAAGAGCAGATCGCCGGCCTCATCGGAGGAGGGGCTCAGGACCTGATCCGGAAGGCTCTGGGGCCCGATGTTCCTGAATCCGAATTGCAGCCGTCGCTTCGGTTGTTCCTGACCTACTATCGGACGCATATGCTCGATCGCACGGTGCTCTATCCGGGCGTCCGTGAAACGCTGGACCGGCTGCAGGATTTCCGCCTTGCCGTGCTCACCAACAAGCCGGTGCATTTCAGCTGTTCCATGCTGGATGGACTTGGGATTTATCGCTATTTCTCTGCCGTCTACGGCGGCAACAGTTTCGAAAATAAGAAGCCCAATCCCGTCGGAATATTCCAGATACTTTCGGATACACGAGGGCACCGCGAAAAAACCTGGATGATCGGGGATTCTTCGGTCGATGTACTCACAGGCCGAAACGCCGGAGTGATCACCTGCGGCGTGACGTACGGCTATGCGCCGGATACATTCAAAGAGACTCCGCCGGACTTTGAGATCGATCGGTTTTCAGATTTGGAAGAGCTCGTGCGAAAAGGGGGCGTTCCCTTTTCCCCATAAATGCCGAATGAGAATTTCATTTGTTATTTTTGGGAAAAGGGTGTCCAAGGCTTGCTTCCCACTTCCGCGATAAAACTTTTCAACGCGGCCTCGAATGTCGAGTTCTGGATATCGAGCGTTTTCTGTTCGGGAAGGTCCGTCCATGCAAATGGAACGATGACGTGGGGACGCCAGGCATACAACGATCGAAGTTCTCCCAGGTAGTAGGACATGTCCATACTCGGCTTGCCTCCTGCGGGTCCTACAGGCATAGATGGGTTGTACTCGAATACTCCCCAGTTCGCGCTGGACAATGAAAGTTGTTTGAACAATTCCGGCACTCCGGTTTTCTTGTGAACATTGCCGTCGTAGGTATTGAACACTGTGATGCCAGAGGAACCAATTGGAGAGATAAAAGCGGTATTCGCCGGGCTTGCGGACGTTTTCAATCTCAATCCGTCCTTTTGCTCAAAGAGAAAATCTGCAGGAATCTGATGGGAAAAAAAGTGCGGCGCAGGCACGCGGAAATTTCTGCCCGGCGCCGGCGATGATGTAATCCACGTCGCGAAGTCACGTTCGTAATTTGCGATGGATTGTTCACGGAATTTCATCCACAGGTCCCAGAGAGGATCTTCCGGCTGGGGAACTCGAGGTGCGTCGAATCCGCTTTCGATGAAGGACGGTCCGCTTGTCGGAAGTTTTGCCGTCAGCTTGATATAGCTGGAGAATGGAATCGGTCCGCTGGAATCAAAGTATCGCAGCCGCCAGGTTGTAAATGCAGTTTTGAAGTCGCGATTGAAAGTGTGGCCGTCCCGGTTGTCATCGGTTGAAGGACTTTTGTCGCCTTCGTATCGGCTCTGTTGGATCCAGTCCCGGAATTCTTCAATGCTGAAAGGGCTATAGTCGGCATAGATTGGATGATCTCCCGCAACGACGTGTTCTCCACCCGAGATACTGCGCTCGTAATTGAGTTCGACTTCTCCATCACCGCTTATCGTCAACAGGGTTTCGGGATGTTCGGCCATGCGCGCCGCGAGACGGGAACCCACCAGACGTATCGCTTCTTCCATGCGGGCACGCAAAGGTCTGGCATAGCGGGAGGGAGTAATCCAGACTGTAGCAGGGACAGATATTGCGGCAACGCCAGCCGCCTCATTGAGGCCGGCCAGCGTTGCCGGCTCTCCAATCCAGCCATCCGCATACCATTGCGCATTCCGGACATCCTGCTGAATCGCGGCCGGGCGGAGTTGGTTCATGCCATGGAAAAATCCGGACATCAGCGTGATATGGACGATCACCCGGCCTTTGCGAGCGCGTTCAACAATTCGATCGACGGTTTCCAGCGTGCTGGCCATCTGTTTTTCGGTCAGCTTCTGGCCGAGGTCCGTTGCGGGAATTTGAATTGGGAGAGAGGCCGCGAAGCCCACAAGCACATGAGGCGCAGATCCCAACCGGCGTTTCAGCTCCGCCGCCTGGTGGACAAACCGTTCGTTTGTGTCTGTGACAAATTCAACGTAGTGCGGCGCAAGGACCAGCGAATCGTCATAGACTCCGTTCGGATGACGGTCGGATGGTTGCGGAGAGGTATGCCGGTAAAGCAACGCCGCGGCAGCAAACAACGCAATGAATGCGGCAATCCCCAGCCGACGTTTTGTCATGGCCGCCATTATAGGGCTAGTGTGTGCAGTACCGAGACTGGGGCAGTTTTGCAGGCCGGTTCCGCAAACTCGTCTCAATGTTCAGCTGGTGCGAGGAGTCAAGTATCGAAATCCAAAGGGAATGCGTTTGGACAGTGACGTGCTTCACATACGAAACAGAGACGACCTTGTACCCCCAAGGTTCTCTGGTTGATCCACTCCGCGGCGTGAGTCTTTTTCGGTTTACCGGAATTCGGCTCACGCCGCTTTATTTTTGTTTTAAGACAAGTTCGGATAAGCTCTCGCCATGTTCAAGTCCTGGTCGTTCGGCGCGCACCGGATTCAGACCCAGCTTGTGGTTTGGACCGCGCTGATCCTCATTCTTTCCTTGGTTGTCATTTCCGAAATTCGGATGAGATCCAGCGTGCGGCTTCTTCAAAACTATCTGCAGGATCGCGCCGAGAGTGAAGTACGCACGGTTGCCAATGCCTTGAATCTGACCAGGGTCCGCGCGGCAGCACTTCAGATTCCGATTATCGATCGGCGATTACGCGAGTTTGTGGAGGGTGATCCGACGCTGGATCGAATGGATATTCTCCAGTCCCGCGAGGGAGCCCTCTCTGTTCTGTGCAGCAGCTCGGAAGAAGCGCAGGAGAGAGTCTCGTCGGTTCCGGAAACACTGAATTCAGAAGTGAGATTGGTCGATTCCCAGCAGATGATGGTAACCAGCCTGCCGATTGAAGATTCCGATCTGGTTCTTGTGGCGTATTCTTCCCTGAAGAATATCGAACAGTTTCAGGATTTCAACCGGCTGCTGACTCCGGGATTCGGACTCATATTTACTCTCATCGCCACGGGAATGCTGTACATCATGTACAACCGGATACTTTCCCGCAGATTTGAGATCCTGCTCTCGGGTGTACGCCGTGCGGGATCCGGTGAGAGTGTTCACATTCCGGATGATTCCGCCGATGAGATCGGTTTGATTGCCAGGACACTCAACGGTCTTCTGGCGCAGGTTCAGTCCTTCAATGATGAGTTGCGCCGCGAAGTGGCTGTTGCGACCCAGGACCTGAACAAACGAAACATTGCGCTCGAAGAAACGACTCGGCAGATGGTACAGATGCAACAGCAGCTGCTTCAGGCCCAGAGGCTGGCGACCGTAGGTCAGATGGCAGCGACTTTCGCGCATGAAATCGGATCGCCCATGAGCGCGCTTTCAGTTCAGGTTCAGTTGCTCCTGGAGGATCCCGGTCTGACCGAAGAGCAGCGGGAGACGCTGGGTATCGTCCGCCAGCAGATTCAGACCGTTGTCCAGATCGTCAATGACCTGCTGCGAACGGCCCGAAGAGGGCCCTCGGATTTTGTGCTTACCGATCTGAATGAAACGCTCAGTACCGTGATGAGACTCGTGCAGCCCAAGTTGATGTCCCAGCACATCACCGCAAATGTGGAACTGCAGCCTCTGCCTCTGGTGCGAGGATATCCGCTGTATCTTCAGGAGGCATTTCTGAACGTCATCAACAATGCCTCGGATGCGATGCCCGATGGTGGCCGAATCGAAGTGAAGTCCTGGTATGACGCCGGATCCGGGCTTGCCAATATCCGGATCTCAGACACCGGACCTGGAATTGACCCGTCCGTAGCCGAGCATATTTTCGATCATTTTGTAACGACCAAGGAGATAGGACAGGGTTCAGGTCTGGGCCTGGCTATTGTGAAAGAGATTGTGGAGAACCACCGTGGAAGCGTTCGTGTGGAATCCAGCAACGGTTCCGGCACGGCCGCACATATCACATTTCCTGCAGATGCGAGGGTGACGCGGGCATCATGAGCGAACCGTTGATTCTGGTGGTCGACGATGAAATTGACGCACAACGGGCGCTAATCCAGGCCCTCAAGCGCGAGAAGTACCACGTTGAAGGGGCGACGTCCGCCCCGGAGGCCCTGCGCAAACTCACAGAGAAAAATTACGATCTCATCATTACCGACATTCGCATGGAGCGCGTGGATGGCATGGAACTCATGCGCCAGGTGCGTTCGCGCTGGCCAAACACTTTGGTCATTGTCATGACGGCGTTTGCCAGTATCGATACCGCGATCCGCTCGATTCACGAAGGCGCCTACGATTATCTCAGCAAACCCTACGAAGTGGATGATCTGCGGCTGACCGTTCGACGTGCCCTCGAACAATCCCGCCTGGTGAGGGAAAATCTGGAGCTTCGCCAGAGCATCGTCGAAGAAACAGATCAGGGCGTCGAGATGATCGGCATGAGCCCGCAGATGATCGAGGTGTACAAGATGATCGCGCGCGTGGCGCCAACCGGCGCGACAGTGCTGATTGAAGGAGAAAGTGGCAGTGGCAAGGAACTCGTTGCCCGCGCGATTCACGCCAACAGTGAACGTTCGGCCTTTCCGTTCATTGCACTCAATTGCGGCGCCGTTTCGGAAACGCTGCTGGAAACGGAGATGTTCGGACACGTGAAGGGGGCATTTACCGGTGCCTCTTACTCAAAGCAGGGAATGTTCGAATCCGCGAACCGGGGGACCGTTTTCCTGGACGAAATCAGTGAGACCAGTCCCAGCATGCAGACGAAGCTGCTTCGCGTGATCGAAGAACGGGAAGTTCAACGCGTGGGAAGCATGGAGCGAACGTCTGTAGACATTCGAATTATTGCCGCGACCAACCGGTCCTTGAGGAAGCTGGTGATGGAGGGTTCATTCCGGGAGGATCTTTTTTATCGTTTGAATGTCGTCAATATCACTGTTCCGCCTCTTCGAGAGCGCATCGCGGACCTCCCGCTGCTGTTTGATCATTTTCTCAAACGTCATAGCCGGCGTATTGGCAGGAGAGTTGCTGCACATCCTGAAGTCGTGGAGTTGCTGTCCAATCACGGATGGCCAGGAAACGTCAGGGAATTGGAGAACATGGTGGAGCGTGCCATCGCGCTCAATACTTCCGGGATGCTCACAGCTGCGGATTTTGGCGAATACATGACTAAGAAGGAACCACGTTCGGCCTTATTCTCCGGAGACCTTGTTTCCCTTGAGGAAATTGAACGTCAGTACATCAGCCATGTCATCGATCGCTGCAGCGGAAATATGAGCCGGGCCGCAGAAGTTCTCCAGATTGACCGCCGAACCTTGTACCGGATGATGGAACGATTCAGCAACAAGGAAGCCTCGCAGACCGTCGATTAGCTCGCGATCCAACGCCATATTCTTCACAAAAAGTGGGGCATTTTTGCGAGTCCAGCTTGCGCATCTGCCCCAGAACATGGACTCCATAAAGGCTAAATCCATGACACTACTGAATTTTCGGCTGGTGCCAATCGTGCTGAGACATCACCAACTGTTCTGACGCAGTCTGAAGAGTGGCTCATTCTTGTGCAGTTCAGTGGAACGTCCTAACTTGGGGGGGAAATCTGATGAGGAGAATTCTGCTTGCAGCAACCTTGCTGCTGGGTATTGGTGTGTCTGCTTTCGCTCAGACCAGTTCGATCAGCGGGACGGTATCGGATCCGACAAACGCTTTGATTCCCGGTGTAACAGTGACGGCGACGAACACCGGAACGGGTGTCAACACAACATCGCTGACGAACGACTCGGGGGCATACAACTTTGTGACCTTGCCTCCCGGGCCCTACAAGTTGACGGCCACTCTGGGTGGATTTCAGACGGCAAGCGTGACCAACATTACTCTGGGAACTGCGGAGACTCAGCGATTCAATATCACCATGAAACTGGGGAACGCGCAGGGAACGACAGTCGACGTTGCGGTCGATGCCAGTCAGATTCTTTCGCAGTCTTCTTCCTCCATCGGAGAAGTTTTGTCTGTCGACCGGGTGCGGGATCTTCCATTAATTGGCGGAGATGTTCTGAGCCTGATCAACATCATGCCGGGCGTGAACGGTGAGACTTTTGCAGGAATAAGTTCGAACGCCGTTAATACTGTACGTGACGGTCTCAGCGTCAGCGATGGGCGATTCCAGAATGGCGTGTATGCCACGACCGTCATCAATCCGGACCTGGTCGGTGAAGTGAAGATCATTCTCGCGCCTGTGGATGCGGAACTGGGACGCGGAAACGGCCAGGTGATTATCACCACACGCTCTGGAACAAACCAGTACACGGGAAGCGTGGTGTACAACATCACCAACAGCGGTCTCAATCCAAACACCTGGGCTGGGAATCAAATTGGAAATTTCCGTCAGAGCGATGGTTTGACCCCCTGCGAGGTGCAGCAAGCCAGCGACGATTGCAAATGGACGCTCACGAACAAGCCGAATTGGTTTACGAATCATCACATCACCGGCAGTTATGGCGGACCGATCATCAAGAACAAGACATTCTTTTTTGCGTTGTGGGATCAGCAGCAGAACTTTCAACGCACGTTGACCTCTGCCCTCGTCATGACAGAGCCGGCAAAACAGGGAATCTTCCGGTACTGGGACAATTGGAACAACGGATATGCGTTGCAGGCGCCGCCCGCGACCGCAGTCACGGCGGCCGCTGGGGGAACCATTGCAAGCGTCGATCTGAACGGAAATCCTCTCGCACCACCATTTAATCCCGATTTGAGTACGCCCTACACGGGTGGGCTGAAATGCATCAGCGTGTTTGGCAACATCAAAGTGGACGGCAGCGCGTTTGGTCCTGCGGATTGTCCCGGAGGTACCGCAATCATCGGGCCTGCATGGGATCCGTTGCGGCCCGCCTTCGATTCGACCGGATACATTCAGAGAATCCTGAAAGAAATGCCGGTGGCAAACAACTGGGGCACGGCGATTGGTAACCCTAATCAGGTAGACGGATTGAATACTGCCGCCTACCGATACGTTCGCGGTCGCGAAGGAAATACCGGCGCCAACGTGACCACCGGGCAGGACCTGAACAGCAACCGGTGGCAGTTCAACTTGAAGCTCGATCACAACTTCAGCGCCAGTGAAAAGATCAGCGGAAGCTGGTCTTACGAAAAGAACGATACTTCCAGCGACCTTTCAACCTGGCCGGATCAAGTGAGCTACAACATCTTCCGCTACCCACAGGTATTTACCGTCAACTTCACGTCGACGCTGTCCTCCTCACTGCTCAACGAAGCAAGATTTGGCTTGCGGTATGCGAATGAAGGCGCCGCCGCTCCATGGGAATCTCCGATTTCTGACGTTAAAGATCGCGCCCTGAGCTGGTTTCTTCCGGGACCGGGGGAATACAAAACTCTAGTGAACCCCGGTGCGGGTAACTACGCATATGGAGGTTCGACTAACGGCGTGATGGTCACAGGTCCGGGACAATACAACGGGAACAAGAGTCCGTTGTGGAATTACGCAGACACCTTAAGCTGGACGCGGGGCCGGCACGCCCTGAAGTTCGGAGGTGAAGTCCGACTGACTCGGTCTGACGGATACAACAACATCCCGCAGTTCCCGTGGCCGCGTGTGAATGGCGGCGCCGGGGGAAATCCATCTCCACTCGGTTCCCCGATTACAGCGCTCGGCACTCTTGCCGGTGGAACTCCAAGCGCCACGGTAACTACCGGCAACAAGGTTAACGTTTCGAACATGTCCTACTTTCTGAACGGATCCATAAACGGCGCATCGATGTTGTACTGGATTACGTCGCAAGACGATGTGCCCACGCAGTACGGCGGAACCAGCACCGACCCTAATGGTCACTGGCAGGACGTCACGACGACGCCTCCACTCGGGCGGAAATTCCGGAAGACCATCCAGAACGAATGGGACGTTTTCGTAAAGGATGACTTTAAGGCCACCAAAAACCTCACACTGAACCTGGGGATGCGTTACGAATATTATGGTTCGCCTTACCTTGGCGATGGATTCACCGTGACGAGTGTGGACCAGGGTGCAGGGTTGTTTGGACCGGCCCGCGTCACGACGGGAAACTTGTTCTCCAACTGGCTGGTGCCGGGCAACCTTTATCTCAATGGCTATGGTTCCACCCCGTCGACGTTCCTGCAATGCTCAAATGGTGTGGCGCAACCCGGATTGTTGACGGGCATCACGTCCAATTGCGATCCGGCATTGTTGACGACTCCGGAGTTTGTCGGACCGGGAACCAATCATCCGGATAAGCAGGTGTTCAAAAACGACTTGAACAACTTTGGTCCCGCCGTCGGCTTTTCCTGGAATCTGCCGTTCTTCGGTGAAGGCAAAACAACCATTCGCGGTGGATACCAGATCACGTATGGTGGCAGCGGCCGTCTTGTGGGCGGTGGCGGTGCGACTTCGACCGAAGTGATCATCGGTGGAATCCCAGGGGCACTCTCGCAAGCGAACACGGTGTTGTCCGACTTCACAGCGCTGACAACAGGCCGGGCCTTAACGCTGGCCGACGTTCCGGCTCTCCTTCCGGTGCGTCCAACAAATCCCGCGATTCCCGGAGGTATCATCAACGTTTACGGTCGGAGTGCAGCTTTTTCGTCCGTTGCTCCGGATCATGCGACTCCTTACACGCAGAATTTCACTCTGTCCATGCAGCGCAATGTGAACAGCCGCGTTCAGGTGGCTCTCAACTACGTCGGGACAGTGGCGAAGAAGCTGGAAGGCAGTTTGAATACGAACGAGACCAACGTCTACTACAACAAAGAGCTCTGGGACGCGCTGGAGATGACACGCGAAGGCCTGGATGCTCCATTGTTCGATCAGATGTTCGCGGGACTCGATTTGCACGGCACCGTTGGAACAGGCTACGGTCCGGTGGGAACAATCGTAGGTGGAGTCCTGCAGCACGGCTCGGCGCATTTGCGGCGCAACGCCACATATTCACAGAATCTTGTGAATGGCCGATTCGACACGGTGTCCGCAGCCCTGAACACATTGAGCGCGACATCGTCGACGACTTCGGGATTGCTTCAGCCTCTACCCATCGACCCCGCCACCGGACAGGCCTATACCGGTGTTCTTGGGCGCGTGCTACGCAATGGATGCGATCGTCTGGCAAACAACATTGCCAACATCGGTTCTGGTGGAACGGCGACCACTAATCCTCTCTCGGTTACACCGAACCGGTGTTTCCCGGAGAACTACATCACGATGAGTCCGCAGTTGGGAAATACAACAACGTATGTCGACAATACGGGTCATTCTACCTACCATTCGGTCCAGGGTCAGGTGACTCTACGGCCGAAGCAGGGAATCACCTATCAGGCGACCTACAGCATCGTCAAAGCACTCGCGTTGCCGGGCAGCGGGTATGCCGATTACCGCAACCAGAATCTGGACTACACCGATACCAACAGCAGCCACAATTACGAGTTCCGCAGCAACGGCAGTTTTGAACTGCCGTTCGGTCCGAACAAGCTCGTGCTGGGAAATAGTACCGGCTGGGTCGCACGCGCGATAGAGCACTGGCAGACGAACATCATTTACAACTTTACATCCGGGAACTGGACGAACATCGCGGCGTCCACCGGGATGTACGGGGCCTTCGTGCCAGACGCTGTAACACCGTGGACTCACCTCAGCGGCGACGCCAAGTGGAACGGCCCTGCTGGTAATGGACCCGGCGGCGCGGGAACGGGAACGTCGTCGACCGGGACGTACTTTGGTCAGGCCCAGCTTTTCACCAAGGTGAACGATCCGCAGTGCCAGCTTTCCAACCACGTTGACACGATGGGGTTCAATCTGCTCAGCGGCAACAGCACCACCAACGCCTTCGCCAACTGCACCCTTCAGGCACTGGCGGATGCGAAGACGGGAACCATACTGCTTCAAAACGCTCCAACGGGAACTCCGATGGGAAATCTTGGACAAAACAAGATCCGTGGCAATGGGACATGGACCTTGGATGGAAACCTGAGCAAGACTTTTCGGATTACAGAATCCAAAAGTCTTCAGGTCCGTGTCGATGCGACCAACGTTCTGAATCACCCGTGGCCGGCTCAACCGAACCTCTCGTTAGCTGGCAACGCGGATTTTGGATCCATCAACACCAAGGGTGGAGCGAATAACGGTAATCCCCGGTCGTTCCAAGGTCAGGTCCGGTTCAGCTTCTGATCGATTGAACCCATTCGACTCTTCAAACGCCCCTGCGGAGATCCGCAGGGGCGTTTCTTTTTTGAGCAGAAATCCCTCTCCTGAAGGCAGGGTGCACCATCAATAGACGGGCGGCGGGTGAGGGGTACAACAAAGATTTCTATACGCCTCTTCTCGACTTCCCGTTCCCAATTGAAATCCCTGGTCCGTGCCCTATATGCTTCCGCTGCTTTGAAGAAGTACGATTGGCTATTCAGTCTCCTGCTCGTTGCTGGAACACTTCTGGCATATTGGCCAGCGTGGAATGGACAGCGGATCTGGGACGACGAAAAGCATCTCACCTCGCCTGCCCTTCAGTCGCTGACCGGACTGTATCGGATCTGGACGCAACCCGGCGCCACACCTCAGTACTATCCCGTCACGCATAGCGTATTCTGGTTGGAGCACCTGCTATGGGGCGACGCAACACTGGGCTACCACCTGGTGAATATTGTATTGCACGCGCTCACCGCGCTGATCCTGCTCCGAATCCTGCGCCGGTTGGAAGTTCCGGGCGCTCCACTGGCTGCGGCTGTTTTTGCGCTTCACCCGGTGCAGGTGGAATCCGTCGCGTGGATCTCTGAGCTTAAGAACACACTCTCGGGTCTCTTCTGCCTGAGCGCAGCATTCAGCTTCCTTCATTTCAGGTTTCGCGAAAGACTTCGAAGAACTGCTTATGTTCTCAGTCTCCTCCTTTTCCTGCTGGCCCTGCTGTCCAAGGCGGTGGTTGCAACCTTGCCAGCCGCGTTGCTCGTCGTGCTCTGGTGGAAACGTGGAAGACTATCGTGGAAACAGGACGCTGTCCCGCTTGCACCATTCTTTGTCTTCGGAGCAGGATTCGGAGTTGTCAGCGCATGGATGGAACGAACCGTCGTTGGTGCCTCCGGTACAGACTTTCAATTTTCGTTTGTCGAGCGTGGCCTCATTGCGGGGCGCGCCATCTGGTTCTATCTCGCAAAACTGGCTTGGCCTCAGCCGCTGATTTTCAATTATCCGCGCTGGAAAATCAGCCAGGCGGTGTGGTGGCAATATGTTTTCCCATTGGCTGCATTCGGATTGCTGGCTGCAATCTGGTGGCAACGGAAACGACACCCCGGATTGCTGGCTGTGTTCCTGCTGTTTGCCGGTACGTTATTTCCAGCGCTGGGTTTCCTGAACGTCTATCCATTCCGCTATTCCTTTGTGGCGGATCACTTTCAATATCTGGCGTGCATCGCGCCGTTGTCGCTGGCTGCGGCCGGTGTAACTCTTGCGATCGAAAAAATGCACCGTGCAAACTCCGGCGGGATGCCGACGTTGTACGGATTCCTCCTGGCGTCCATTCTCGCCGGGATTACCTGGCAACAGGCGCACATGTACTCCGACATGCTGGTGCTCTGGAGAACAACCATTGATCGAAACCCCAATAGCTGGATGGCGCACACGAATTTGGGAGCGGAACTGGATGACCAGGGACGATCGGATGAAGCCATGGCGGAGTACCAGACTGCGCTGCGGATAAATCCTCGGGAAACAATGGCACGGAACAACCTGGGCATGAGCCTGGCACAAATGGGCCGCGTTCCCGAAGCAATCGAGGAATGGGAACGCGTATTGCGAATCAACCCCGATCATGCGGAGGCGCACAACAATCTGGGAAACGCACTGGCGCAGAAGGGAAGGCTACCGGAAGCGTTCCAGCATTGGGAGAAGTCGCTGCGAAGCAAACCGGATTTTGCGGATGCTCATTTCAATTATGCCGTTGCCCTGATGCAGGCGGGCCGGTTCGATGAGGCGATTGTGCAATACGAGCAGGTGTTGCGTTTACAGCCGGAGGATGCCGATGCGATGCGGGGTTTGGAGTTTGCGCGGAAGCAATCGCGAGTCGATCAACCAGGACGGTAAACGCTGTACGCGCGGTCGGTGAATGTGCGAATTAATTGAATTCGCTTGCGGTGAGATGACTGCACTCCTGAGTCAGGAGGGCACGTGATTGCGAAGCAATCACGCGAGGGGTGGTTCCCAAGCCGCGCTGCTGCGGGATTTCGCTTCGGAACCACCCCGGCGCTTCGCGGCGCCCCTCCTGACTCAGGAGGGGCGCCGCGCTCCTCAAGAATGAACTTAGTCACACCTTCTATGACCGCGAGTTTGCCATTTTGTCTGGCGTCGCCGACTACATGCGCTGGGGTATCTGCATTCCCATCATGTCGAGTGCGCGTTCCAGAACTTTTCGCACCAGCTCCACGACTGAGAGATAAAACATCCGCCGTTCCAGATCATTCTCTGAGAGGATCCGATAGCGGTGATAGAAGAGGTTGAATTGCTGCGCCAGTGTGAACGAATATTTCGCCAGGGATGCCGGCTCGAGTGCGGCAATCACCTGTGATGTGATCTCGTCCAGGCGTGATGCGGTGTAGAGCAACTCCCAGATATCGTCAGCTTCGGTCAGATGCGCTTCAAGCCCCGGTCTGGCGATCCATCTCTGGATGCTTGCCGTTCCGACTTCGTTGCCCGCCTCCGTGGCTTTCTTGATGATGTTGTTCGCCCGAACGGCCGCGTATTGAAGATAAGGCCCGGTTTCGCCGTCGAAGCTCAGGGCTTCCTTAAAGTCGAACGCGATAATCGCCGTCCGCGTGAACTTCAACAGAAAGTATCGCAGGGCTCCAACCGCGATCTGTTGTGCGATGGCAGTCACTTCAACGTCCGACAGCTCTTCATTTCTCTGTCGAACCTCCATCCGTGCGTCCCGTTCCAGACGATCGAGAAGGTCATCAGCCTTGACGCCCTGGCCCTTCCGTCCGGAAACCTCAATGTGGGGCCGCTTCTTGTCTTCCGGCGAAATCTCGATGCCAAGTTCTTCGGCGCATGCCGGACTCAACGCGACCACTTCGTAATGGAAGTGAACCGAGTTGCGTACCTGCTGTTCGTAGCCGAGGCCCAGCAAGCCCTGCCGGACAACGTTCTGAAGATACGATTGCCTGACGTCGATGACGTTGTACACACGCACTCCATGTCCGAACTTTGGGTGCGAGGCCTCACCTGTGGCCGACGTCGTCATCCATAGACTACCGGCAGGTCCTTCCAGCCGCTGATAGTGGAAGTCCTGATCCAGAAGCCCGAACTTCCAGAGCTGGTATGCAATGTCTTTTCCGACATACGTCACCGTTCCATTGGAGCGGACGATGATCTTATCGTCATCGTAGCCTTCCGTATCGATGCGCATGACCCAGCAGCCGCTGTTCTTGCCTTCGGTCTCAAAGAAAATTGCGTTCCTTGCCTTGAGCTGTTCAAATGCCCGGTCCCAGAATTTCAGATGGAGAATGTCGCTCTCTCGCGGCAGCAGGTCGTAGCGCACACCAATACGGCCCATAGTCGCCAGGTGACAACCGACGATCTTCATTGCAACCAGTTCGGCCAGTTCGGAAGTCTCGTTGCCGCTCTCTTCGATCTCCTTCATCGTCTGGCCCCGAAGCGCGTGTTTCGGGTCTTCGGACTCATAGAACGCGCTGACTCTTGCGTAAAGATCCCAGCAGTAGTAATCGAATCGCACTGCCGGATCTGCAACCAGTGCTCTTACATCCGCAACGGACTTCTTTTCCAGATACCGGAAGCCAACAATGACATCGGCCACCTGTACGCCTGTATTGTCGATGTAGTTCTGAACTTCCACCTCGCGTCCGGCTGCTTTCAGAACCCGGACGAACGTATCTCCTATCGTCGAGTTCCGCAGATGACCAATGTGTGCGGCCTTGTTCGGATTGATGTTGGTGTGTTCGACAATCGCTTTGCCTTCCGAGCCAGAGCGCGGAGCCTGAGGATTTTCGACCAGCAGCTCCTCAACGCTCGCACGCATGGTGGCGGCGCGGTCCAGATAGAAATTGATATAGCCCGCGCCGGCGATCTGGATCTGGCGGATTCCGGCAATGCTGCCTGTGGCGGAAATCAGCTCTTCGGCAACCGCCTTTGGGGCCTTTTTCAATCTCTTCGCGAGCTCAAAGCAAACCGGGCTCGCCAGTTCGCCCATCGCAATTTTGGGAGTCTGGTTGAGAACAATATCGGGAGGTTCAATATTCCATAACGTCTGTATTGTGGCTCGAAGCTTCTCCTTGATACGCGCATGAACGTGCAATTGCATAGCCGGAAATCTTACCATTTCCCGGCGTGGTAGTATTTCCGCGTATGAGGACGCTTTACTTCGATTGCTTCTCCGGTATCAGCGGTGACATGACGATCGGAGCTCTGCTGGACCTGGGACTGGATCTGGAGTATCTGAGAACAGAACTTCAGAAGCTGCCTCTGAATGGATATCGCATCACGTCCTCGCGTGTGGTCCGCGCAAACATCAGCGCCACGAAGTTCGACGTGGATATCGATGGCGATACCGGACACACCCAACACGAGCACGCACACGCTCATCCCCACGCCGGCTATCATCGAAGGGCTTCGGAAATTCTGGAGATGATCGGTTCGAGTGCGCTCAATGCAAATTCGAAGCGAATGGCGACGGCGATATTCACGAAGCTGGCCATATCCGAAGGCAACGTCCATCATGTCTCGCCGGAGGACGTGGAGTTCCATGAGGTCGGCGCCGTGGATTCCATCGTCGACACGGTTGGAGCGGCGATCGGATTTGATGCTCTGGGCGCCGAGCGATTTGTCTGTTCGCCAATCAATGTTGGCGGCGGTTTTATTCACTGCCAGCACGGGGTCTATCCCGTGCCAGTTCCTGCCACGGCGGATCTGTTGCGAGGCGCCTCGATCTATTCAAAGCACGTTTCCTCGGAACTCGTGACGCCGACGGGTGCGGCCATCCTTGCAGCGATGGTGGACGATTTTCGCACGGTCGATGGATTTACAGTCGACCGAATTGGATACGGTGCCGGGACAAAGCAGTTCCAGAACTTTCCAAATTGCCTTCGGCTGCTTGTCGGAGAGGAAAGTCCTGTCGCAATCGGTGGTCTGCTTCAATCGCCAGTCGACGGGTTCAGCGACATCATGGTGATGGAGGCCAACATCGACGACATGACGCCTCAGAATTTTGCCTACGTCACAGAACGCCTGCTCGAAGCCGGGGCGCTCGACGTCTGCACGATTCCGGTTCAAATGAAAAAAGGCCGTTCCGGATTCATCCTCCAGGTACTGTCTCCCATGAATCGGTGCGACGTACTCTCGACGCTGATTTTCCAGGAGACGACCAGTATTGGTCTTCGGCAATATGTCGCGAAGCGATCGGCGCTGGAACGGAAGATTGTGCCTGTGGAAACGCGATACGGACGCGTGATGGTGAAGGTGTCGATGCAGGATGGCAAAGTCGTCAGTTCCGCGCCGGAATTTGAAGACTGCGCCCGAATCGCTCGCGAGAAAAATGTCCCGCTCAAGGAAATACAGGCGCTGGCTACCAAGGCTTATCTGGAGATGGGCTAGGGGCGATGGGGAACGGAGAAAGCGGTAATGTACCCCTCACCCGGCCCGCTGGCCCGAAGGGCCGGATGAGGGGTACGTCTCGGATGACAATTGAACATCGAACATTGAACATTGAAAAATTCCCCCTGCTCCCCTTGAACCCCGGCCACCACTTGTACCAACTCCGGCTATACTAAGCGTTATGCCTAAACCGACTTTTTACATCACGACCCCGCTTTACTACGTGAATGCGCCGCCGCATTTCGGCGGCGCATTCACCACCATCGTGGCGGACACGATTGCCCGCTACAAGCGCATGATGGGTTTCGATGTGAAACTTCTCTCCGGTACCGACGAGCACGGTCAGAAGATTGAACGCTCGGCGAAGGCGCAGGGAATTGAGCCCAGGGCGCTGGCAGACGGTGTGTTCCAGCAATACACCAAACTGTGGGGCCAGCTGGGAATTCAATACGACGAGTTCATTCGAACCACGGAACCTCGTCACGATACAGCCGTCATCGAACTCTACAATCGCTGTAAGGCAAACGGGTTCATTTACAAATCGGAGTACTCGGGCTGGTACTGCGTATCATGTGAGGCTTATGCGCCCGAAACCGATCCCACCAAACCCGCGGATTGCCCGGATTGCGGGCGCAAGACGGAATGGATGTCCGAAGAAAGCTACTTTTTCAAGCTTTCAGCCTTCCAGGATCGTCTGCTCGCCTTTTACGAATCCAACCCGGATTTTGTGAAGCCAAAGACGCGTCTTAATGAAATCGTGTCGTTCGTCAAGGGTGGTCTGAAGGATCTTTCGATCAGTCGTGCGACGCTCAAGTGGGGAATTCCTCTCCCGGACGATCCGAAGCATGTGTTCTACGTGTGGTTTGATGCACTGACGGGATACATGAGTGGCATTCAGTTCAAATCCGACGACGTGAAGTTTTCGAAATACTGGCCCGCCAATGTGCATCTGGTCGGCAAGGATATTCTGCGCTTCCATGCCGTCTACTGGCCGGCATTCCTGCTCGCGGCCGGTCTCGATGCGCCCAGAACCATCTATGCTCACGGCCACTGGATGAGTCAGGGCGAAAAAATGTCCAAGTCCCGAGGTAATGTTCTCGATCCGTATCAGCTCGATGCGGTATTCGGTTCGGAACTTCTGCGCTATTTTGTCCTGCGCGAAATGGTGTTTGGCCAGGACTGCAATTTCAGTTACGACGCCGTGATTCAGCGCGCAAACAGCGATCTTGCCAACGACCTGGGCAATCTCCTGAGCCGCACGATGGCCATGATCGCGAAGTATCGAAACAACGCCATCCCATCGCCTGGCGAAGCTCCAGGTGATGCGGACGTTCGCGCGCTTGCAGGCAAGGTCATTGCGAACTGCATCGCCCAGTTCGAGGAGTTCAACTTTTCCCGGGCGCTTGAAAGCGTGTGGGAACTGATTTCGCGCGTCAATAAGTACATTGTCGAAAACGAACCCTGGGCACTGGCCGAGAAACCGGGCGAGGCAGGACGACTCGACAGCGTCTTATTCCACTGTGCGGAATCGCTTCGCATCGTCGCGGCGCTGCTCGCGCCAGTCATGCCGAAGAGTTCACAGACGATCTGGAATCAGCTGGGCCTGGACGGAAACATCACCGATGTGAAATTGAATGAACTTCAGTGGTCGAATAGTCTGGCAGGAAAGGCCGTCCGTGGTGGCACCGCTCTGTTTCCCCGCGTGGATGCGAAGGAAATCTACAAGAAGCTGGAACCGGTGGTGGATGCCGCCGCGCCCGCAGCGGTTTCGCCTTCTGCCACTGGATCGAATGGCGCCTCGCCATTGGCGCCCGTGATTACGATCGATGACTTCGTAAAGGTCGATCTTCGTGCAGGTACCGTCGTGGAGGCTGAGCGCGTGAAGGGCGCCGACAAGCTGCTTCGCCTGGTGGTGGATCTGGGGTTTGAAAAGCGGCAGATACTGGCAGGTATTGCCAAGGTCTACGAACCTGAAAAGCTCATCGGTCGGAAGGTCGTAGTCGTGGCAAATCTCCAGCCGCGCAAGCTTCGTGGCCTGGAGTCCAACGGCATGATTGTCGCCGCCTCGCTGGGCGACGGAGATCCGCCCATTCTCGCCGGATTCAACGAAGAAACTCCAAATGGCGCACGGTTAAGGTAATGCTGGTTGACTCTCACGCACATTTGGATGACGCACGGTTTGGTGACGACCGGGCCGGCGTGATTCAGCGCGCCTGGGATGCGGGCGTGCGCCGCATCGTCACCATCGGGACCGGAAAAGGGCCGGACGATATGGGCTGCGGAATTCCAATCGCGGAATCCTACGATTGGATTCATACCAGTCTCGGCATTCATCCGCACGACGCTGCAAAAGTGGAAGACCGGCACCTGGATCTCATGAAGACTCTGTCGGCCCATCCGAGAGTTGTCGCTATTGGCGAGACCGGGCTGGACTATCACTACGACCACGCACCGCGGGAGACACAGCGTGCCGTATTCAGGCGTCAGCTGGAACTTGCTTCGACACTGGATTTGCCGGTAATCGTGCACACGCGCAACGCCGACACCGATACAGAAGACCTGTTGCGGCAATTTGCTCCGCGGCGAGGCGTTCTTCACTGCTTCACATCCGGTGCGGCCCTGGCGGACGCGGCGTTGGAAATTGGATTAATGATTTCCTTTTCCGGCATCGCGACGTTTCCGAATGCGAAGGAACTGATAGACATTGTGAGAAAGGTCCCGTCGGATCGTATTCTTATCGAAACCGATTGCCCCTATCTGGCGCCCGTGCCCCATCGGGGAAAGCGTAACGAACCTGCATTTGTTGCCGATACGGCCAGATTCATTGCGAAGGCTCGCGATATCGAAATGGAACAGCTGGTATCGGAGACGTATCGCAACTACACTCGGCTCTTCTCGCTGGAGGATAATTGACCCCTCAGGAAATCTATCAGCTGGTGCTGCCCGACCTGGTGAAAGTTGAGGAAGAACTCCAGAGTTATTCGAGCGGCTCCATCCGACCTATTGCGGACATCGGGGAACACGTACTCATGGCCGGCGGCAAACGGATCCGGCCGGCGCTGCTCCTGTTGACGGCAAAGATGCTTGGCGAAGTATCCCCATCGATGATTCGTCTCGCCGCGGTGGTGGAGCTGATCCACAATGCGACGCTTGTCCACGACGACATCATTGATGAAGCGGATACGCGTCGTGGGAAACCTTCAGTGAATGCGCAGTGGGGAAATTCCATGACGGTGCTCGCGGGAGACTGGCTGTACATGCAGTCGTTCAACGTGGCACTGGGCGAACGGAATCTCGACATCCTCAGCACGCTGATTGAGATCACGCAGCAGATGGTCGAAGGTGAAATGTTGCAGCTGACGCTGCTTGGCAAGTCCGATGCCGGCAACGATCAGCTGCTGGACGTAGTGAAGCGGAAGACTGGATATCTCTTTTCCGGTTGCATGAAATTGCCAGCCATTGCCTCCGGCAGGGACTCGGGCACGACGAACCGCCTTGCGGATATCGGAATGAATCTTGGCATGGCGTTTCAGTTAGTGGACGATATGCTGGACTTCACTTCAACCCAGGAGACCCTGGGCAAGCCGGTTGCGAGCGATCTTAAAGAGGGGAAGATGACCCTGCCGGTTTCCCTTGTGATGCACGATAGCGGTCCGGATGAGGCGTCCATGGTTCAGACCGTGATATCCGAACGAGAGTTTCGATCGGTGGAAAGCCGGGACATTCTGACTTTCGTGGAGAAGTATGACGGGCTTGGACGGACGCGTCGGATCGCAGAAGACTATGCGCGTGCAGCCACGACTGCGCTTGAAAAATTCCCGCCATCACCATATCGGGAAGCCATTATTGCCATCCCCGAATTCATTATGAATCGAAATGCGTGAGGACTGCGTTTCTGGTCGGAAGAAATGTGAGGGTGGGTGAGACTGTCCTCCTGGCCAGGTACTGTTGTCCACGCCATTCGGAATGAGGATTTCAGCTGATTCTCGTGCGTCCTCTCCTGAAGGGAGAGGGTGCCGCGCAGCGGCGGGTGAGGGGTAAAAAGAAGATTCACGTGATGTACCCCTCACCCGGCCCTTCGGGCCACCCTCTCCCTTCAGGAGAGGGATGCGCCCGAGACATTTTTCCAATTTGGACAACAGTACCTCTACATCCGAGCGCTGCCGTAAGTCTTGCGAATATTGTTTCGAATTGTCTCGACAGGCAGCCCCTTGCGGTTCATTTCCTTTGCTTCGAGCGCAATGGTCTGGCAAAGGTCGCAGATCTTTCCATGCGAGTCCGCAAAACAATAAAGGTTGTTCTTGTGTCCAAGCTCGTCCATACATCCGCAGAAGCACGGCAGCTGGACGAGGATCTCCGGTATTTCCTTCGCGGCCTGATAGGCGGCGCGAGCTTTGCCCTCGAACTGTTCCGGAGCGAGTGTCGCAATCAGCGTGACTGGGCCTTTGGTACCGTCGAACCGTTCGGCCATGGTTTTACCGTTCGACGTCGCAGAGTCCGTGGTATCAGTATTCGTCGTTCGCAGAGTGGCCCACACGATAACGATCATGATTGCGGCGCCGCCCAGAATCAGCCACAGGTTGTTCTTCCCGGACTTGCTTATCGTATTCGTTTTGGGCTCGTTGTTATCCGCCTTGGCTCTGGATTTCTTTCCCATTGGGTTTCCTCGCAAACGATGAAATTACGGTTCTCAGCACGAAGAAGACTTCGCCTTTCTGTTCATCTTCCAGAAGCGTTCCGTCTTCGAGTGGCTGGTTGAGTTCGGAGATGACGTATTGAACCAGGAATGGTTCAGAATCGTCCGGTACCAGAGCGTTCTTGTCATCCTGAGCCTGCTCGATGCGTTCGATCCAGGATTCACTTTCATGGAAGGCGGATTCAATTCGTTCAGCCGAAACTTCCACAAGATTGCCGGCAGAGTCGCGTTCCGCGGCCTCGGCCGCCTTGAACACCATATACGACAGGAACAACGACAACTCCTGTATTTCGGAAGTGCTTTCACTGGTCAGTTCCGCAACGAAGTCGCAAATACCGGGCTGCTTTTGAAAGAAGCGATCGAACTCGCTCATCATCTGATCGTCGGTGTACGCGCCCACTTCGGAGCAGGCTTGCTCGACGATGTCGTTCGTGATCATCATGTCATTGTGGCACACGGTGAACGGGCTTGAAAACATGCGAATTGATCCTGAATCTGTCGGCGGTTTGCCTCGTGGGGGAGGTCCGTCACAGGCACCTCCGCCCCCGTAGTTTACCTTCACCGATTGGCTCAAACCTTTGCTATACAAACCGCGCTGAAGATAGGATCAGCTGGCGACGACAAACCGGGAGTACTCCGACGAGAAGGGTCAGCAGAAGATAAGGGTCGGCACGCCGACGAACGCGGGAAAATAAATTGGAGGCAGGCTCCGAAATCGCTAAGTGTTTGTCGAAAATGCGCTGCTTACGTTTCGATTCGTCGTCGGTCACTGGCATCACGCAGAGACGCGATATTCGCATCAGCGGAAAAGTCGCGAACGCCTTGGTGGCCGCCACCGTCACTGTGCCCGCCGGAGCCTCAGCATCGTTCCCACATAGGATGGTTTTAGGTGACGCGAAGCCCTGCTTGGACCCTGCGTTGACCGTTTATCCTACTTATCCTCCGCTGCGCAGATCGGTCACTCCTGCAGCAATCCAGATCCGCGTCCCGTTGGGTAATCCGATCATCGAATCAAACCTTCCACCGCCGCTCGCACTCAGTCTGGGTCTGCGGATCCTTCAATGCGTATGCGCGCATGTCCAAGATCAATGTCGATGATGCCTTTTTTCGTCGGCTTGCTTTCGCGATGGGATCTGGCCCGCAGTTTTCCTACAGCCTCGGTGATCTTTACCGGTACCAGTGCGCTGGAGCTTTGCGGAATTTCGAGTCGGCCTTCTCGGTAGAGCTTCCGCCACGCGAAAACCTCATTCTCGTTCCGAGTGGCGGGCTTACCGATGGGCCTGATTGTTGCCTTTGACCACGCCGGACACGCTGACCACTACCGAGCCTTGACGGATAACGATCGTTGCAGTGTCATTCGAGCCTGGTTCGCCGGCATCCGTGAACATCCATTCAATCGTGGCTGACTTTCCGTTCACCCTTCCGATTCCGGAACCTACTATCGTATCGAAGCCTGCGTTCGGTTTGTCTTCCGAGATTCCCGCGTCGTCGTAGCAAGTTACGCTGGTCACTTCGTCCAGCTTGAACTGGGTGTCCTCACTCTTCTTGTTGTCGGCGTGGTTTTCCTCGCTCTGATCGCCATTCTCATCAAAGCGACCTTTCTGGCCAACTGGTTGCTTCCATTTGATGTCGAGCTTTTCCGAGCGCGCGAGCTTGTTGCAACTCAGATCCATTTCATACTCGACGCGGGTACCATCCGCCATGAACACGCTGCCATTGCCCGTCATCCGTCCCGTTGTGGAAGTGCGAACGAATGTTGCCGTAACATTATGATCTTGATTCACGGCCACGGTGCACGGTCCCGATCCCTTACAGTCTCCGCTCCAGCCCAGGAACACGGAGCCCTGAGCCGCCGTAGCCTTGAGGGTTACGTTGACGGTGGAGCTCGGGTATCTCTCGCTGCAATCGGTGCCGCATGAGATCCCCAATCCGCTCACGACGCCGGTTCCGGTACCCGCCAGTTTTGTATTCAGCGTGTAGGTTGGCTTGACGTTGAGCGTCACGTTTGCCGGCTCTGGTGCGTTGAAATTCCCCGTATCGGTCGGCGTGAAGGTCACTGCCAGCGTATGCGAGCCTGGCGCCAGCACTGTACCTGCCACTGGTAAGTAATCGAAGGTGCCTCCAACAGATTCGCCCATCGAAGAGGCGGTTGCGTTCAGTTGAGTGCTGCCCAGCGGCGTGGGATAGTCGATGTCGGCTGGGTTGGTCCAGATGATCGCCGGAGTCGCCTTGTCGACGGTCTGTATCAGCACCGGCGAGACGCTCGGGTTGAAGTCCCCATCTCCGTTATACTCCACCTTAATCGGATGCGACCCCGCCGGGAGCACCGCCGCGCCGGACGCCTGAGCGAATCCGTTCAGCGGAACCGTTCCCAGCGTGAGATCCCCATCTTTGAAAATCACATTTCCTGTCGGCACGCCCGCCCCAGCCTCTGTGGGACTCACTGTCGCGGTGATGGTCACCGGCTGTCCAAACGTCGACGGGTTCAAGGTCGACGTCACGACGGTCAATGTGTTCGATTTGTTGGAGCATATCTGAACCCTATCGACGACAGTAATCGAATCGACGCGCCAGCCGACACCACCGACGGTGAGCCCGCTGCCCATGCGCCACCGCAACTTGACTATCTTGCCTTCCGCTGCCGCGGGAAGGTTGACTATGGTGGTGATATAACCGTTCGAGGATCCAGTCCAGACTCGTCGACCGTCTAGCGGGTTCAGTTCCCCAATCGTGACAGAGCCGTTGTAGCCACCTTGGACGAAACTCCCTCCAGCGGCCAGGATATCCGTGAATGAACCGTCGTCAAGGCTGATTTCCAGTACTCCGCCGTCGAAGTTCAGGTCCATGTTGTAGTTGTTCCGGAAGGTCAGCTGAGCTGCTTCGGTCAGGATTGTGAAAGCCGGCGAATCCAGCCGCTTGTCGGTCACTCCCACCGGGTCCGCTACGAATGCCGCGTTGGGTGGAGTGTCCGGCGTGGTCACCGAAGTGACCCACAATACTGGCGACGCGTCGCCGTTTGTCGCAGCCCAGCCCGCAGGGAACAACGGGGCGGCGACGCTGTCAAAGTTGTCGGTGAACCGCGTTGTCGACTGGAGTTTACCCAGAGTGAAACCGAAATTCACGATCCCGAGATCGATTCCACTTTCAAATATTTGTTGCGTGGCAATCAATGGACCGCCACACATCCTGGCCGGATCGGCTCGGAACGTGAACGACTTCGTACCGGTTCCGCCAGTGCCCGCAAGCGCTCCATAGAGTTGCGGACCGCTCGGGCTGGTCACGCCGCCGAGGGCCAGCAAATTCGCTACGGTGCTGGACGTTGCCTGAGTCCCGGCGTTCATCAGCGTGAAGTTGACCGACACTTTTTCGCCAGGGTCGATGACACCGTTTGCCGGTAAGAAACTTTCTGAGGTGATTGAGGCGCCCGAAGCGAGGATGTTGTAGTTGCACGGGAACAGAATATCGGTGACCGATACGGTATCCACGCGCCAACCGGCGCTGGTGACGCTGCTGTCATTGGCATAACGCCAGCGCAGTTTGATCATC
>Ga0184628_10000186_pt1 | contig 36786 bp, 57 predicted proteins | sample PLM4_5_b1_FD_133149 | JGI IMG/M metagenome (GOLD analysis project Ga0184628, IMG submission 133149) | Groundwater sediment microbial communities from an aquifer in East River, Colorado, USA - PLM4_5_b1 | ecosystem: Environmental > Terrestrial > Soil > Riparian zone | place: USA: East River...
CACATGCAGCTTCGAGTCCGGGTTCGTCGTCCCAATGCCGACGTTGCCCGATTTATCAATAACAAACTTACTTACGCTATTAATTAATATATTCATTAACAGCGAATCAGCTGCGCTGTTGGTATCAGTCACATTCATTTTAATTGCTGTATACGTGGTAAGCGCGTTATTCCACGTATCCGTCATATTATAAATGAATGACATTTATGTTATCTCTTTAGGTTCTAGTATATATTAAGGAGCCGTCACGTAAATGTATAAATGTATTATCTCTCTGCTGCAAAGCTAAAGACCCGGGAGGGCCGCCACCGCCATAGGTGTCACGCCAAATGTTTATAGCTATGCCTATAAATGAAGCTAGTAAGAGGGTCATTTACCCATCCAACTCACTACGTTCGTTGGCTGCACGTTCGCTTCGCTCACTATCTTATACCCACCATATCTGTGGCAGCTGTGTTGGTTGAATTAACCCTCTTACCTATAACTGGTATGATAGACCCCGAGATAGCATTCTTAAAAGTTACAGCTACGTTATCCAGCCCCACTACAGCTATATCTCCGCCCACCCCAACAAAAATAGCCCTAAAGGGGCCTTTAGTTTCGTTTACAGAATCAGAGGGGGAGATGGCAGAGAACTGATAGCCCGGAGCAGTTATATTAGGGGCTGACCAACGAGATTCATAATCAACCATTTTGAGGCCTAACTTCTATAGCTGGTGTATTTTCTCTAAACTTATTAGTTAATTGTTCTACTTCGGCATTGTGACAACTATTAATAATACTAGACATCAAAGAGTTAGCCAAAGTAGAGAATACTTCTTGTGGTGTAGGCTTATAAGGCGCAGTGTGTCCGTTCTCTAATATCTCTTGTGTATCCAACATGGGCTTATATATGTAACTTAACGCTTCTCGTATACGCTTAACTTCCTGCTCTGTGAAGTTGAAGGAGTTATTTATAACTCCATGTTCGTTGTCAGTTACCATGATTGAGATAGAGGCCATAAGTTGCTCCTTACTTTACTCTTTTGCTCCTCGCTCTGCACCTTTCGCAACCGCTCGTTCGCAGAGTTAAATTATCGCAAATACGTCTGTACAGCTTACACTCACGATTGCACTTAGATATGCTCCACTGATCCAAATGAAAGTATTCTTAGGTACGTTATCAAGAGGAAGAGAGTTACCATTATTTCCAATGATAGTACAAGTAGAGCTAGCCTTAAAAAATAATCCTCTGAACGGCCCTACACCTGCTGCAACAGCTGATCCGCTAGAAGATACGGATACGGATACTAGAAAGAACGCTTGTACAGCTAGCGCATGATTAGGATTAGAGTAACTAGCCATCAGTTCACACTCCTATAAGTCTTAATTTCATCTTCTATACTATCTTCTTCGTCTCGCTCTGCACTTATGCGCAACCGCTCGTCGGAAGCAAAATCATGTATAGACGGCGCTGGGGGTGTTAATTGTTTAAGTTGAGGATTCATTTGATCTGAGTTAAGCTTCTCTGCGCCTGTTTGCTTGGCCCATTCGTCCATAGAGACTATCTTGGCTGGTGCTCTGAGAACAAACTTATGCTCTATTTTATTACGTACTTCTATAGACTCTAATTTGGGACTCTGATACGGCGCTAATTTATGCGCGCAATCTATAACTATTTCGTCTGCCTTGTCCATAAGCTGATAGAGCGCTTTCAATTGAGGTGAACTTTTATTCTCTGCTTGTACGAGTTCTATTAAGTATTTTAATATAGTTTTAGCTTCATTGTTATAAGCGTGCATCTTTTGATAGAGCACATCTGTAGCCTTGAGTGGAGTTACGTATATTACTTTCTTACGCTTACGTATATATTTGAGCATACGAATGTGTAGGTCTTAAGTTGTTGGTACAAGTAGTGATTGTTGTTGACTTTGATCTAAGACTATGCTAGTGTCAATGGCGAAGATGATTCGTAGAGGTATACAACTATGCCAAAAATAGAGTGGAAAATAATGAAAAATTTTATAGGAAATCCTCAACTAAACCTCAGAGGGGAGATAGTCACATATGGGTATGTAAAGAGTAAAAGTGGACCGTTTAACAAAGATAGAGAGATGGCTAGGCGTAAGAGACAGATGGAGAGGACTTAAATGAAAACCAAAGAAGAACTGCGTAATCAAATAAGACTGCTAAGTAACGCTCTACACGCTATAGAGGACTTAGCGCTAGAATATAAGAGAGACACTGATCTTTTCCAAAGGAAAATGAAAGAATTAGAGAAACTTATCCAGGAGTACGCGAAGAGGTTTTTGTGATATGGCTAATTTTGGAAAATTGACCCAGGGAGTTACATTTATTGCTGGGCAAGATTTATATAAGGGGGCTCTATGTGTGTTGATAGATACCTCAGTTATGTATCTTGCCCAAGCGGGGGACGAGAATAGTGTAATATACACAGCTCTGGAGGATATCAAATTCGAAGACAAAGTAGAGTACATAGTGGGCTATGTGAGTAACAGCACAAGTAGGATGCGGTTTGTGAGGAGAGTAAGATGAAATATATTTGGGGAGTAATTATAGTTTTTATAATTGTGATGCTAGGATATTCTGTGTGGGCGAGGTACGTGTGTAGAAGTGATTTGGTTGAGAGTTGTTGGGAATATAAGTAAAAGCGAAAGTGTTTCGTAGGGGGGAGGGGTGGTTTTGCTGAAAGTGTGACTAGGGGGGGTATGGGGGGGATATAGTACCATACCTTTTTTTCTTTTTCAAGTTATATATGTGTCAAATCAATTTAATGTGATAATAATTAACGCATAGTTGTATATACACTGTGTTACATATATATCACGTCCTAATTAATTCTATGTCAAATCACATTATTGTGATTGTGTTATATATAACACTGTCAAGAGAATAATTATGGCCGAGTTGTATATACATTGGTGTGCTGCAATATATTAACCTAATCTTAACGTATTATTTTCCATAACATGTATTATGCGAATGGGCATGTGTTATGCATAACGCAGATGCAGCATTGTATATACATAACGAGATAGTGCGACACTGTGTCGCATTGACTCAAGTTGTATATACAAACAAAGGACAACATTGTTGTATGACGTACCAAGAGCAAATCAACTCTGTGTGATACGCTAAGTTATATATTTATTAAGTGACAAACGAACCACACTTTAAGTTTACATATCAACCAATTAAATAGTGATTAATTTCAAGCTATGCATTTTTGCTGTGCGTTTAAACCGCCAAATTTGCCCCGTGGTAAGCGTTTATACCCCAAGCTATAGGGGTAGCTTGAGGGTGATTCGAGCGTGTCAAGTGTGACAAGCTACTGACATTGTAAAATTAACGTGATAAGAATTGATTTGACAGTGTATGTATATACAACACGAGAGACAAATATACATAACGGCAAAAAGGAGAACAAACCGCGAAACTGTGGCAAAAATACAGTGACAGCACCACTTTGTAAGCGTCACCTTTTTTGTCACCTTCCGTCACCTACCCTGGGTTGGTGTTGTATAGGAATACACGCATAGGTTAGACCAAAATGACGCATCGTGTCGCGACGTGTCACCCACCCCTTCCCCATCCGTCACCTGCTCCAGGCCCAATAGAATAAGGCTGTTATCAAAGAAAACACTAGACAGTGACAGATAGTGACTTATTGATTTATATTCTAAGTGTTTAAAAGTGGTATGTTATAATGTAACAGTGAACAAATGATGAATATATATAGAACATTGATGTTATATTATATGCCTCTGAAAACTCCTGTCACCATCCGTCATTCCGTCACCGATGCAACACCACAACACCCCCCACCGACCACACAACACACATTTTCCCCTTTACCTATATTTTCCCTTGCAATCCCTCCTATATCTGTTATTCTATCTTTGTCACCAGTTACGACTAACCAACTCGCACCAGGATATACAACAATGGTCTCGGATCGCAACTCTAATCTTTCCGATCGCAACGATCTCAAAGGCAAAGGCCGCGGCCGCAAAGGCATCGGCAAAGCGCTAGCCTATCTCTCTCGCGTCTTTTGTGTGGAATATGACTTCAACGGCGCAATCGAAGCCTATGGCGTAGATTTCTGCCATTACTTGTTAGACGAAATTGCAGCTGGCAGGGTCAACTGTAAACAGAATGTTGAGCGCTGGTCTGCTCATAAAGCTCTTCACAACGTTCCCTTTGCAAGCGTCCGAAGTGACTACGAAAACAACGATAGCCTTCCCGTCTAGAGTTATCTATAACCCCAACACACACAACCAGAGGCACAACGTATCATGACCGCCATCGTTCTAGACCAAATCGCCAAGCCCTTCCACCAAACTTGCTACAGCAAGCTAACCCATCGCGAGCAAGAAATTGTTAACTTTCTTGTTGGCATAGATGTGTTAGTTATCACTGGCAACAAAGTCACCAAAAGGAGCAACTAAAATGTTGTTATTTCTTCTTATCTTCTTCTTTGTAGTGTGTGCGCTTAGCGGCGAAGCTAAGAGCTAATCTATCTTCCACCCACAACCTAGTCTAGGAGCAACTAAAATGGCCAATCTTCTCGCGGTTACGTTTGCAATCGCAACCAACTCTGTTGTGGCGTATCTCTTACATAGTGATCACCCCTATTTGTCCGGTATCTGTTCTGGAATAGCATTAGTATATGTAACGTCATTTCTATCTGGTATCGTTGAGGGTATAATCGAAGACTACAGAGCTACAACCAAACATCGGAGCCACTAAAATGATCGCTACAGCTGCAATCGCATATCTCGCAATAGCACTCGTTATTTTTTGGCTTGGCGTAACAATAGACCATAACGGCATGCGTGCATGGTATGTTTGGATAGCTGCAGCCTTGTGGCCTCTTCTCATTGTGTACGTTCTATATATTAACTATCGCGCGTAACTCAGTTATCTCTAACCCAAACAACCTAACCCAGGAGCAACTAACATGGCCGTCGCTAGACTTCTCTTTGGATATCACTCTCCCGAGCATTCTTACCTAGTTGAGGACTATCCTTATGGGTTTCGCCTTCGTTGCCAAATACGCTATTGGCTAGATACACACCCTAAGCGTGGCGTCCGCTTTATGTCCCAAACGTCTAACCCTAAAAAGCCTTTCCTCGTTTGGAATAAGCCTAAAGCCTCCACCTATTGCGCCATCGCTGGAGTTATGTATTTGGACGGAGACAATCACGTTCAGTTTCATGGCCTCACCGAGTACAGTGACACAGCCGAGGCTATCAGATTTAGGGATATCTTTGGCGCAGCTGTTCCCGAGTCTCGTAAGGCTTATCTCGACAAGTGGATCAAAGCTAAGCTTGCATATGATGCCTTGAAAGCTAGCAAGGGAGATATTATTTAACTCTTTCTTAACTTCTCTGTGCTCTAAATAACCCCGGAAACAACCGGGGTTTTTCTTTGCCATCTACAACTCAGAAGGGAGAAGTTATGTATATAACACTCATCTGTTTAATAGCAGTTAACTTCCTGTTACTTGCTCTTGGTTGGGGTATGCTTAAGCGTATGGTCCAGCTAGAGGCTCGCGTTAATGGCGCTATCAAGCTGATTGATCTAGTTGGGCAACGTATGGACGTGATATCCCGCACTCATACGCTTCTATTAGGCATGCTCAAGCGTTTGCACAAGGAGGCGCAATAAATGTATATAACACGTAAAATTGCCATACAGCAACAGATATTCCGTCTAGAGCGACGCATAGCTGAAAAGGAAAGGGTTTCTCTTTGGTATCAAGGATATATGCGCAAGCGAAAAATAAGGTCATATCCTAAATATAATCTCTCCATAGACCTAGAGAAGCTAAGAAATTTGTATATAAAACTAGAGCTACTCAGTTGACATACAACTAAAAATATGCTAGAGGAGTGTTATATACAAAGCGAAGCGCGTGCGGCGCCAGCCGCTAAGTAAACATAGTAGTGTAGGGGTGACCAATGGCGTTCAATGATAAAAAGAACTATGAAATACTTAAAAATTATATACAACAACGAATAACCGCCACTGAAGCCAAAAAGGCTCAAGCTAATAACGACTTATTATATACATCTTTAAGCCCAAGCTCAACACATAAAGAGGTTAAAGAATGGTTAAACACTGGAGTAGATATGTTCTTAGAGAACAAGATAAAAGAAGATCACTTTTTAAGAGGCATAGAGGCTAGCTTGCGCATAGTCGGTGAGAGAACCACTACAGAAGCATTAAAGGATATATGCTTAGAAGAAAAAAATACAGATAGAGCCAACAGGTTATATACAATCATACGTAAAGTAACAACTCGTTATCAATATAATTTTGGCTATTCCTACAATATATATGATGACAACCCTGAAAAATGCTATATTATCCCTAGTGAGAGTTCTAACACGCTAGAATCTAGCGACGAATCAGACGAATCACTGGGGGATGACATGCTAGGCACTGATTATATCCACAGCGAGAAGCGTACTTTCAAGCATATGAAGCTCATGCTTGATAAGCTTTGGGATGTGCGCCACACTATGCCTAGTAATCGTTTTGATGCTTATACTAAATTTGAGTATAAAGAGGCCAATATAGCTAACCATATTAACGATTTCTACATGCAGCACGAAATAAATGACGCACATCGTGCCGTCATCGAAGACTATCGCCAGGGCAAAAATACCCGTGGTCGCCCACGTGGCGCCAAGAACAAGAACAAAGTTATTCCACAATCAACAGAGAACACTTTTAAGGCTAAGTCTGATCCTATCCTAGATGGTCTCCCTACTAGTGAGGATGATGCTACTACTATTGACGATAGCTCTAGCTCTAGTAAAATGTTAGACGCTTCTAAGTTTGTCACGTATGACAATCTTACTACAATTTTATATGATTATCCGCGTGCTGCTGAAGTTACGCATAATTTCACACTCATTAAATCATGGGGTAATGAAGTAGACGCTAAGCTGCTTGCGCTAGAGAATCGCCAAGCTACAGTTATCTCTCTTGAGAAGGCGCCAGAGTTACCTAAAATTGATCTAGGCATACAACATAAAAGTTTTCCTCTTTTGGTGAATACTGTACGGTCTATTTTGCGCAACGGCACGCGCGTTATACCGTGGGTGTATGGCCCTGCTGGCACGGGTAAGACTTATGCTTGCGAGCAGCTAGAGCGAGTCTTTGATCTTCCCGTATACGTTAAGGGTAAGACCCTGGGGGCTCATGAAGTTATGGGATTTATCAATACTACTGGTTACCAAACTACAGCCTTTAGGCGCGCATATGAGTTTGGCGGTATCTTTGTGGCAGACGAGCTAGACAGCTGGTCCAATGATGCTTCTACTGCTTTGCTTTCACCTGTAGGCAATACACGTTGCGAGTTCCCCGATGGCTCCGTTAAGAGGCATCCTAATTTTATCATGGTATGTTGTGCTAATACTACGGGTTCGGGCGCTACAATGGACTATGTAGGGCGCACCAAGCAAGATGGTGCAGTAATGAATAGGTTTGTACACCTTCACTGGCCTCTCGATGAAGCTCTAGAAGACTCTATGTGTGCCAACAAAGATTGGCTTACCTATGTGCGCCACGTTCGCGCTAGAGTTTCTAAATCTTCTCTTAATCCGAAGCCTCTTATCACTCCGCGCGCGTCTATCTTCGGTGAAACCCTTCTTAATACTGGCATTGAACGGCAAACTGTGATAGCTATGACCCTGAGACAAGGCCTATCAGATCAGCAGTGGGCATTGATTCGCTGATCTAAATCTAAACCAAGGGGGACTCAAATGTCTAGGATTAACACTCATAACGTAAAAGAACATACTAACTTTGAGATATTTGAGTCTCCCGAAGAATATTTAACTTATCTTAACGAGCGCGCTTATGCTCATCGCTCAGAGAGTAGTTACTACTCGGATAAAGAATTTTATGGCGGAACATGGGAAGATGGTATTAGAGACTTAACCCATGGCACTAATAGACACGTTCAGCGTGCACAAGAGCTTATCAATAAGATGGCCGACCAACATGTGTTTAGCTCACATCAACCAGTGATCGAGGCTAGCGTTGTCGGTTTTATGCCGAACGTAGCAGCTGGGGTGGCGGGGCTTCCCTTGGATATGTATAACACTGCTATTTCGGATGAACAAAATATAACTACGCCTATTAAAATATATGTAGAGACCTTGGTTAGTGGTGGAGTGACTACTGAGGAGCTAGAATCTCGCGGCGTTTGTGTAATGGCGCTAGCTCTAGCTATGAATAACATTAGACCAGTAGAGTTATATACTATCTGCATAGGTAAACCCTACAGCGCTAACAAATCAGGGGGTATCGTTTGCCATATACCCACTAAACCACTAGACATTAATCGCGCGGCGCTTATGCTTTGTGATGCGCTCTATTACCGTATGCTAGCGTTTGCTGCTATCAAGCATAAAGCAAACTCTATGGATGACCACTTGCAATGGCCATGGGATAATGAGCCCACTCGCTCCGACCATGAGCCTTTGATGCGCTCACTTCTAGACATGTCCCCCGAAGATGTGTTTATTCCTGGAGGCTATCTTTTTGATAAGTTAATGAAAAAAGACCCTATTCAATGGGTCAAAAACATGATATCAAAGCACCAAGGCGAAGCCAACGCAGACTACTGCTAATACAACTGAGTTACCTACAACTCAAACCGGGAGACTAAGTTATGTATATACCAACATGGATCGCTTTTGTGTTCATCTATGGCTGTGTGTTTATCACTATGTTTACTATAGGTCACTTCTCTGTTAAGTTACTTATGCAACTGTTAGGGGGTTGACTTCTCACATAAACTATGAAACAGTGTAACTACACAGCTATCTATAGGGGATACCCATGTCCAAGAAAGAAACCTTCCCAAACGACGATGATAGACCCAAACTAACCCGAGAAGAAAACGACAAAGTAACCCAAACCAAAAGTGTTCTTTGCCGTATTTTGTATGAATTAGATGTGCGCCCATCTATTGGCATTATAGCTATGTTTGAATGTATAGACTACGCGGTGGCGCACATAGCTAGTGATAGAGAACACTACGATAAGCTAATACATAACTTAGCTCAAGAGTTTATTGAAATCGCCGCGCGTACTTATGAAACGAACACAAAACACAAACAAAAAATTAACGAACTAATTAAAGAACACCCTCAAGGCCTACATGGGGTTACCAACGATATTAAGGAAAGAAATAGGAATAGCTATACTGACCAAGACATAGACATTGTTATCCTTCACGCTGACAGTAAAGAAGAATTTCAAGAGCTAATCACTAAAGAACTAAAAACAAGGGAAAATATACCGCCATCGAAGAATAAACTACACTGAGCCGTCAGTGTATAGGGGAGTTACGCATATGTCTGACATCATGAACGAAATCATGAGCGATATGGGGATAAGTGACCCAGAGCCTCTTACTAACGAAGCTAGGTTATATGACTATTGGGTTAACACTAAACCCCATCCAAAGATATATAATTGCCAATATTGGTTAAAGCACGAGCTATATGTATATAAAGCTATAAAGGAAAAAGCTGGGTATATTATATCTAAACCTTGGAAACAAGGGGAAGCTAGGGTAGAAGTTACAAACACTGAGTTATCTAGAGCGCTACTCCGCTATTACTTTAACATGGTGACACTCACGTCCTTTGAAAATGAGCGAGCCTCAGAGCAAGGCAAGCTTGTGGACCGCGAGAAATTCTTGGATCTTGTGATGGGGTGTCCCGCTATAAAAAATCTGATAAATAATCCATATCAGATGATTTAGCACTTGACCAGGTCACTCAGACGGGTTAGTGTCTAGCTACAGTGAAATACACTGAGACACACTAAACCAACAAACTGGGAGAATATTATGGCTGAGACGCACACCGAGACTACCAAGACGCGCGGCGAGGGGCCTGTTGTTATTGGGTATACCGATGCCGAGGGCAAGTCACATAAGCGAGTGCCACTTGGGGGTTCTGCTCTTAACATTACGCCCAAGGGTGCAGAGAGTGGTAAGAGCTACAACCTTGCCGATCTGCCTGACAATGTAAAGACTGCCCTTATTCTGGCTGGTGCGGGCAACCGTATCAAGACTTACATTGTCAACCATGGCAAGCCTGACGGTAGCGATGCGCTTGCACTAGCTGATGAGGTTTGGGCGGAGTTTGTCTCCGGTAGCGTATACTCTAAGTCTACTACCTCTGAGGGTAAGTCTTCTCAGGGTAAGAAGTTTGACGGCACTATTTATGCCGAGGCATGGCGTGCAGCCTACTCATTCATGGCAAAGAAAGGAATGAAAAAGAAGGACGGTTCGGCTATTCTAGCTCTTAGCGATGATCAAGTACTTGACCTTAAGACCTCTTTGGAGGCCATGCAGGTTAAGACTACTGTAACCCCCGAGGGTAAGAAGATTATTGGCCGTACTGAGCGTTTGGCTGGTTTCAAGGATAACCAGTTTTATGAGAAGGCGCTTGCAGAGCTTAAGGCCAAGGCAGTCAAGGTTGACACTAAGGTTGAAATAGAGGAGATGCCTTTCTAAATCACACTTAAATCTCTCTTTCTCTCTAAAAGTAAAGTGGCTCGGAGAAATTCGGGCCATTTTGCTATTTATAGGAGGACTATATGCCTCCTGGATCTGGAGCATCAAAGGGTAACACGCTTCTCGGAATATCCCCCCGAGGGTTAGCTACCTTTGGTGCTCCTATATGTATAGGGGATATATAACTATGTCTAGGGCAAAGATAAAAGTATATCTCTGTAAAGAACCCGGTCAATGCGAACATTGTAGCACTAAAACTATACATTCTTTTTTAATTAAGTACAAAGACCAAAGATTGTATATAGGAAGAGCTTGTCTCCAAAATTTAACTAAAATAAATACTTCTGGTAACCCTTGGAGAGCTATTGCTAGGCTAGAGTTATACTTAAATTCAGAGGATAGCTCCAAAGATAAATGGGAAGAATTATTCAGTGAGTAATTATAATTTTATTCACACAGATACAGTGTTAGAGTGGGATTGGGACGCTGATAGGCCGCATATACAACCAATCCCTCATATATTACGTAAATACAAGCTTGTACATACAGACTTGACGGTCTGCGAAAAATCTTCTACTGTTGACGCCATAAAAAAAGAACAAAGGGAAGCACACACGATGGCACACACCCCCAGCCCCAGCCCCAAGGGTCTCACTCTGCAAGAGTGGCTAGACGCCTCAGAGCTGTCCTACAGCGCATTCGCTCGTTCGGTGCCCTGTTCTACCTCCTACCCGCGTTTGCTCGCCCACGGGCTTGCACGGCCCTCCTACGAGATGGCCACACGCATAGAAGAACTCTCGGGCGGTTTGGTTCCACGAACCAACTGGTACCCTGCCGGAGAGAGCCCCCAGAGCTACCAGCCTTTTAGCGATAACCTAGCGGAGGACTTAATACATGACGCAAGAACCAGTAAATACACAGACATCAAGGCAAGCTTTACAGTCAGCGTTGCATAAGTTTATGGACGCACTACGCTTAGATCTTAAAGCTTTCTTGGTTGAAGATGTGCCTTTTGTGTGCAAAGTAGACGTACACTTAGGCGCGCCAGATAAATATAAAGATCAAATTATGAAATATGGAGAGATACTTAGTGAAATAATGAAAACTGTACCTACTGAGTACTTTCCTCAAATATCTAAAGAAGAAATTAAATGAATATGCTCATAACGGGCGGCACAGGATCGCTTGGGAAAGCTCTAATAGCTAATCTATTAGAGTTACCTTCTTTTCAGCGTATATGCATATACAGTCGCGATGAGCACAAACAAGACCAAGTAAGAAAACTCTTTAAAGATAATCCTAAGTTAAGGTTTTTTATTGGGGACGTAAGAGATAAAGATAGATTAAGTTTAGCCCTCAAAGGGGATATACAAATAGTAGTACACGCTGCCGCTCTAAAAATAGTCCCCACCGCTGAATATAATCCTTTTGAAGCTATCAAAACTAACATACTAGGGGCTCAAAACTTAATATCTGCTTGTTTAGATATGCCTATGGCTCTGTATAACCCTGGATTCCCTAAAGTTTTAGCTATTTCTACTGATAAAGCTGTAAACCCTATAAACTTATACGGAGCTACTAAGCTTTGCTCGGAGAAGTTATTTATATCCGCTAATAACATAACGGGTTATAACGGGCCTAGATTCTCTGTTTGTAGATACGGCAACGTAGCTAACTCTAACGGGAGTGTTATACCTCTATTCAAAGAGCAATTAGAGAGAAAAGAAAATTTAACTATAACTCACGATCAAATGACTAGGTTTTGGATCACGCTAGGAGAAGCTGTACAGCTAGTTTTTAGTAGTTTAGACTTAATGGCAGGAGGAGAGACTTTTATCCCAAAGATGAGAGCGTTTAATGTTAAACAATTAGCTACTTTAATGATGCGCCAAGCTGGTTATGCGCCAGAGAATAATTGGCCTAAAGTTATTGGTATACGTCCAGGGGAGAAATTACACGAAATTATAATGACCCGGGAAGAATTACAAAAGTCCGAGTATAACTCCCAACGCCAGTTGTTTATAATCAGGGATAAAAAAACAGACTATGACCCTATTATGCCAGATACCTCCGACGTAACTTCTAACTTGGAGCAGTTAGCTATGTCTGATGACGAGCTAGCAAAGAAACTAGGAGCGCTAACGTGATAGAATACTCTAGGCGCAACGCTTTTAATATAGTGAGAAGCTTTGAGGGCGCTTTGTGCGAATATACGGGAGCACCTTATGCTGTAACAGTTAACTCTTGTACCAACGCGCTCTTTCTAGCTCTTAAATATCACTATACTAACCCTGTAAAGGGTAATAAAGATAGAACAATAGAGATACCAAAACTTACATACGTAAGTGTGCCTATGCAGATTATGTTATCTGGATATAAAGTAAACTTTAGAAATCAAATTTGGAAAGGTGCTTATAGATTAAAACCACTAAATATATGGGACAGTGCCAGGAGATTTACGTCTGGTATGTTTGATAATATGCTACTATCCTCAGATTTGGAGAAATCTAGTGTCTATGTTTGTGTATCTTTCCATTGGAGCAAAATATTGGGTATTCAACAAGGGGGAGCTATCCTACATAATAACCCCCAATTCGACGAATGGGCGCGCAGGGCTAGATTTGACGGTCGTACCGAAGGAGTCCCCCCCAGCCAAGATACCTTCCAAGAAATAGGCTATCATATGTATATGTCCCCCGAGATAGCCGCCGAAGGGTTAGTACGTATGATGCACTTACCAAAGGTAAACGAAGACTTACCCAATGACAACTATCCTGATCTGAGCAAGTTTAAACTTTTCCAGCAGGTGTAAAATATGTCTGAGATAACACGTCGCACAGGGCTAGGGGCTTTGCTTGGAGGTATCTTTGCAGGGCCAGAAGTGGCTAAGCAAGGAATTGAAACGATAAAAAAATATAATTACAAGGGGAGCCCTGTATCTATGGATGATCCGCAACCTGCACACTTTAATGCTGCCTATGACTGTGACTCCGTAAAAGCGTATACTACTTATCCTCCCACATACGGGATAGAGGAGAAAGAAGAATCCCAAATACAACATATGAGAAGTAGAATAACCGAAATAAAAGACAAAATAAGTGGGAAATGGTTCAAAGATAATAAAGATATGTTTGAACGAAATCACACAAAAAATTTGGACCGCATACCGGAGAAAAATATTAACAGTTTACGATCCGTGTCTGAAGTACATAAGTATCAAATGGTTAAAGATGCTAAACTTAGAATAGCTAAAGAAAATATGCAAGAATACGCTGAAAAAGAGCTAAGTGAAACATACACAAACTGGGCCAAATCTAAAATATGGGGCAAGATCAGTGATCTTTTTGAATAGCAAGCTCGGGCCGAACGAGTATCCTTATATAGTAGCTGAGATTAGCTGTAACCATGAGGGAGACTTAGCTAAAGCTAAGTTACTTATAGAAGCAGCTAAAGATAGTGGCGCCAACGCTGTCAAGATACAAGTATATACAGCTGATGATATGACTTACGCTAAACCCATAGGAGATAGTGGGTTCTTTATAGATAAATCTAATAGAGACTTTATTATACAGAGCGGACCGTGGAAGGACCAACACTTATATAATTTATATCAAAAAACACAAACAGACTTTGAGTTAGCTAAACAAATGATGATTTATGCTAATCAAGTAGGCATAGATTGTTTCGCCTCTGTATTCTCCAAAGAGAGTATAGATTGGCTAGAGACAGAAATGTGCCCCGCGTATAAAATAGCTTCTTTTGAAATCACAGATTTAGAATTAATTAAATATGCAGCCAAGACTAATAAGCCAATAATACTCTCAACGGGTATGTGCTCTATACCAGAGTTAAATAAAGCTACAGAGTGTGTAGACCCACATAACTCTATTCTTTTACACTGTGTGAGTGCTTACCCTACTAAAATATCTGAAGCTAATCTATGGCGCATAAGACACTTAGGAGGTATGTATCCATTTTTCCTAATTGGCTTCTCAGATCACACAAGGGGGGTCATGGCAGGCCCGCTAGCCGTCGCCGCAGGGGCTAGGATGCTTGAAAAGCATTTGGCGCTAGAGCACACCCATCCCGAAGACGAGCATTTCTCGCTGCATCCAGGCGAGTTTAAAACCTATGTCCAACGCTGTCGCATTGCTGCTGAAGCGATGTTTGATTCCGAGGTCATAGACGAGGCTTCCTCTATACAATTCAGGAGGTCTATTTATGTAGTAAAAGATATAAAAGAAGGAGAGTTCTTTACTCAAGAGAATATAAGAGTTATAAGACCTTCTTATGGGTTACACGGGCATTTATACAAGAGTACACTAGGTAAGAAAACTACCAAAGACATCAAAGCGGGTACAGCACTTAAAACGGAGCACATCAAATGAAACGAGCTAAGTTAGTAAAGAAGAAACAAAATATAATCACTAAAGCTGACGTAGACCAGATAGAGGCTATATACAAACTAAGACCTTTGTTTGCAAGTGGAGTATACCTTACTCCTATTATGCAAGAGAAGTCTACTGTGATTAGACTTACTTTCTCTGAGTTTAATTTTACGCTTCAAAAGCAAGTACCAGTTACAGCTGTTCTAACTACTTTAGAAGACTTACAAGTTATCTATAATGCTATGACACAGCTATTACAAAATATGAGAGAAATGAAGAGGATAGCGTGATATATTGTACTAAATGTTGGTACCCATCAACTAAACCGGACCTCATGTTCAATGAAAATGGTGTATGTTCCGCCTGTACTGCTTTTGAGAATAGAGCTAACATAGACTGGGGGGAACGAGAGAAAGAATTTAAAGAGTTATGTAATTTTATTAAGTCTTTAAAACATCAATATGATGTGATAGTCCCTGTCAGCGGCGGCAAGGACAGCACATATCAAGTAGTAAAGGCGCTCGAATATGGCCTCAATCCGTTGGCTGTTACAGCGACTACAGATGATCTATCTTACCTTGGCAGGGACAATCTTAATAACATCTCTAAGCTTGGGGTGGATCATATTGAAGTTACTACCAATACTAAACTAAGGAGGAAAATCAATGCTTACACTCTTAGGGAAATCGGTGATATTAGCTGGGCTGAGCATGTTACTATCTTTACTATTCCTATTAGAATTGCTCTTTTGTGGAATGTTCCTCTTATTCTATGGGGTGAAAACCCTCAGTCAGAATATGGTGGCCCGCATAAAGCTCAAGAGGCTAGGAAACTAGATAACCGATGGCTCCAAGAATATGGCGGACTGAATGGGCTACGAGTTTCAGATATAATAGAACAAGAATTTGGTACAGAGCGAGAATTGCAGTTATACACATATCCAAAACTGGACCAAAAAACAACAAGTGGAATTTTTTTGGGTCAGTTTTTCCCTTGGGACGGCCTATTAAACGCAATAACCGCAGGAAAATATGGGTTCAAAAGTTATTTCGGACCCGTGGAAGGGATTGGCTATGATTACGAGAATTTGGATAACTACCAAACAGGGGTTCATGACTATTTTAAGTACCTCAAGTTTGGTTTTGGCAGAAGTACCGACCTCGTTAATAACCACATACGTCGGGAAAGAATCACAAGGGCGCAAGGCAAAGAGATTATTCTCTTACACGACGGAAAATACCCTAATAGTTACCTCGGGAAACCACTAGAAGAGGTGTTAGAACCTTTAGACATAACTGTAGACGAGTTTATTGAGATATGTAATAAGTTCGCAAACAAAGATTTATTTGAGTGTAAGAAAGGTAAGATACCTAGAGCCCTCTTTAAAGAGGGGCTTAGAAGTGCTTAAAAATAGAATCATCCCTACTCTCTTATGGGACGGCGTACAGTGCGTTAAACCTGTTTCCTTTGAAAGACCCTATCGCAAATTAGGAGCTATGGAACAGTACATAAGAGTAATAGAGAACCGTAACGTAGATGAGTTAATTATTATAGATATAGAAGCTACCCCAAAAAAGAGAAAACCTAATTATGTCAGACTTAGACAGTTTGCTGATAATCTTTATTGTCCTCTTACCTATGGTGGTGGCATATCTACTTTGGATGATATTCGGGACGCTCTAAACAATGGAGCGGATAAAGTAGCTATTAAAACTAACTTTTATGAGCTATGTGAAAAAGCAGCCAATAAATTTGGATCACAAGCTATAGTAGCTGTGATGGATATAGATGATGATACTATATCAGACGAAGAATTAATATTTATATGTAAAAAATTAGAAGAACGCGGCGCTGGGGAGATATTACTTACTTGTGTAAAGAAAGATGGTACTTTAGATGGATATAATTTAAGTTTAATATCTTTGATATCAAAGAATGTAGATATACCTGTCATAGCTAATGGAGGCTGTGGGAGGCCAGAAGACATGTTAGAGGCTTTATACGTTGGAGCGAGCGCAGTTGCAGCGGGCTCTATGTTTTTATATACTGAGCATACACCTAGAAGCTGTGCAGAAGACTTAACTAAGTGGGGAGCAGATGTTCGGCTGGTTTAAGAAAAAAGAGACAAAAGAAGAAGAGTATACCTCTATTCTTAGGTTACAAGAGCTTATATACACTACTGCGAGAAATAGAAAACCTGTATGGGATCATAAAGGATTCTCATATAATTTTAATGACGTTGTGAATAACATACATAAAATAGTGTATATAGAGTTAGTAGAGAAAAATCAATCAGAACTTACTAGGGATAGAGTAATAGGTGCCATACAAATGGCGTTTCTTGAAGAAGAAGTTAAATTAGAAGACCTAAAAAGACTTTACATAAAAGAATATGGAATGTAACATGGCACAACTTATAGGCTTTAAGCCAAAGGTTAAGCCCAAGTCTAGACTTGGGTTAATAGTCCAAGCTAGAATGACTAGCACTAGGTTTCCTGGGAAGCCTATGGCGCTCTTAATGGGTAAGCCTGTATTACAATGGGTATTAGAGCGAGTATCCCTTGTACGTGGCCCTAAGAACGCACACCCTATTCAAGTAGTGCTAGCTGTGCCAGACGACCCTCTAAGCGAACCTATGCTAGAGCTAGCAGATAGTATGAATATAGGTAATTTCTTAGGGAGTGAAACTAATGTATTGGAACGTTTTTATCAATGTGCTGTGTTTTTTAATTTCGACTATATTATGCGTATTACCGCTGATTGTCCCTTTATTGATCCTGTTGTGTGCTCCCAAGTGTATCAGTTATTAACTTGGAGAAAACTAGATTACACCTCTAATGTATATCCAAAGAGAACACACCCTAAAGGCTTAGACTGTGAAGCTTTCTCTTTTGACTGCTTAGAAGCAGCCTATAAGCTCGCAGAAGACGACTACGACAAAGAACACGTAACACCTTGGATGCAGCGCAGTGAGATTATCCAAAAGGGTAACGTAGCTCAACAAATAAATAACTCAGAGAAAAACTGGTGCATAGATAATCCGTGGGATATCCAACGCCTAGAGGAAGAAATCAAAAGTAAAGATATAAAATTAGTAGGTATGGAGGCAAACAACAATGACCCAACAAGCTAAACTATGGGAAGGTATCTTCGGAGACGCTTACCAAGAGAGAAACACTCTAGATAAAAAAGAGATAGAAAGAAGAGAAGCATTCTTTACTAGAATATTTATGTATATTTACTCTATTTGTGGAGTTATGCCTAAAAGCGTATTAGAGATAGGTGCGGGGCAGGGGCCTAATTTATGTGCTATAGAGAAGTTCTCTTTAGCGCAAAGTGTACCTATTAAGTTATACGCTACTGAAATCAATCAAAAAGCAAGAATAGCTCTCTCAGAGAATGCAAAGACTGTAGAAATATTAGATGAAATACCAAAAGAGCCCTTAGCTGATCTAGTATTAACTTATGGAGTAATGATTCACACACATCCAGCACACCTAAGAGATTTAGTTAATAAAATGTATAATAGTTCTAATAAGTTCTTAATGTGCTGTGAGTACTTCGCTCCCCAGACTAGGCCCATTCCGTACAGAGGCGAGAAAGACGCCCTTTGGCTAGACGATTACGGCTCCAAGATGCTCGAATTTTACCCTTCCTTAGAGATTAAGGGCTATGGTTTCATGTGGAAGCCCATGAGTGGATTGGACAACATAACCTACTGGGTTATGCAAAAAAGGAACCCGTGATATGATTACTTTAGTAGACGTTTACGAAACAAGAAATTGGGAATTTCTATATAGACTTTTAGATGAGCGTAAATCTTGGCAAAGTATATCTCACAAAGAGATGCCTACATTTGAAGATCACGTTAAGTTTGTAAACAGTAAACCCTATAAACATTGGTATTTAGTAAAGAGAAATTTATCAGAAGAATATATTGGAGCTGTGTACATCTCTAAATACAATGAGATCGGTATATTTCTCTTAGAGAAACATACATACAAAGGCTTTGGTAAAATTATATTAGAAACTCTCTTTGAAAAACACAAAGAAATACCTATGTTCTATGCGAACGTAGCGCCTCTTAATAGTATGAGTTTAGCTTTCTTTGCAAACAACGGGTTTAAGCACTTTAGACCTACACTAGACAAAGAAGAGAATTATATAGTACAGTACACCTTCCTTAAGTTGAACCCGTGCTTCGAGAACGAGCACGAGTCGATTTCTGCGGAGGAAAGTATTCTACCACCCGATTAGATAGTTCTTGGACCCGTTCATCTATATGGTCCATACGTATTTGTTGTTTGACTATCTCTACAGTCGTAGAGGCTAAAGCTGTGAGTTTTCTATCTATCTCGTCAAACTTAGAGAGATTAGAGCTATGTTTGAGTGTAGTCTCTTGTATTAATAAATCTAATCTAGCACGCATAGTCCATAAGAAATATAATCCACCTACTCCTATTACGATCAATTGAACTACACTGACAATTATATGAAGATCAATAGTCATAGTATTAAACCTTATGTTATACTTTCATCATCTTCCCCAATAATATTTTCTTCTTTTATTTCTACTTCTATGTTAGTTAATCCTAGTAAATCGTCTGGAAGACTATAAGTATCTTTTTCTATTTCTTCCCTAGATAGTCCAGTATCTTTTTCTGCTTGGGATATAATTTTATCTAACTCGTAAACTCTGTCTTCCCAATCTGAATATTCTTGTTCTAACCTCTTATAGTGTGATTGTATTTTTAGTCCTTCAGCATGGACCTCTTTGACTAACGCTCTCACGTCGTCGAGGTTCATATCCCCATAAGCTTTCTTTGCCATGATCGCCCGTGCCCCGAATTTGCCCTGTGGTGAGCATTCGCGCGCTTCGCGGCACCGACCTAGCCGTGACTTTCCAAGCCTCTGTAGAGACCGCCAGGGATGCGCCAAGGGCGAGCGCAGTGGTCCGGTGAGAGGCAGCGCGCTGGACTAGCATACCGTGGAGCAACGCGGTACGCCAGCCCAATCTTGGGGCCAATCTTATAGTTGTATTTAAAACTTCCATTTGAATGGCCAAGGTAATTCTAGCTCTGTTTCTGGAGCTTCAGTTGGAGTTACACATTTATTTATAGTATAAGTATCTCTTATATGTCTAACTTCATAGCGAGCTGCTAAGCCAAAGTAAGTCATTCCACATATAATAATAACCGTGAAGATAGTAGCCCAGCTATCTAATATATCTAATATTCCGGGCCAGAGTACTGTGCTCCATATCCAAACTAAAGCAGAGAGCACACCATTAACAAGGGGGGCTATCATAGTGAGCCCCGCTGTAGCTATACTAAGTAAAGTACCTACTCCGGGTATCCAAGATATACCAGCTATAAAAGCAGCTAGAGCGCTAAGACTAGCGCCTAGCCCTAACCAGCCTATCCAGTTATTTAGGAGGCTCCACATTTGTTTCCTCCTCTTTAGCAGGCTCAGGCTGTGTAATAAGCGCATGTGGCGCGCGGGGGGTACGTGGGTTATCTTTGGCTAATTCGCTTGGCATCCAGCGCCCAGCCTTGAAATCATCCATAGACATTTTATCTAGGACGTTTACGAAAAGCCATATAAGTAATCCAACTACTCCTAAAACTACTAACGTGGATACAGGGATAGAGCCACTGCCTAGTCCAAGCCAAGTATTAGCTAGTCCAAAGTTATCCATACTAACCCAGCCAGCTACAGTAGCTGTAACTAACTTCATAAAGGCTCTAATATTAGAGAATAAACGCATCTTCTTTGAAGAGTCTCTAACTACTTTCTCTTCACGTGCAGTGTTAGGAGTATTTGCGGGAATAAATATCCAATCAACTACTCCTTTACCTTGTATACCTAGCGCTAATGCTGCTGCTGGAGTTAGGTCAATCCCGGCTTTATTTGTGGGTCGCCCCGTAAGGTCTTCTCCGCTTTCGGCTTGTGGTCTTTCGTTGGTTTCCCAATATTTGTCATTTGTATTCCATGGGCCAACGTCAACGATATTACAATCAACCGTGCGATCCCCATTAAACACTCTCACTTTCGGTCTTGTGCCGCTAATTCTAGCAGGCAGGGCTACACCAAACTCGTCATCGTCTATGACGTGGTTATCATAAGCGCTATTATTGGGGTCTTCAGAGCCACCGAACACAGTGGCTACGATAGAAGTAAATCTCTTAGTTTTATCCGTTGGCGTAGGAGCTGTATTAGGTTTAGTTGGTGTAACCTTAGAACTAGCCCCAGGGGGAACTCTTACAGCCAATACGCTACTAGCAGGATAGCGAGATATTTTAACCGTGTCGGATTGATTACCCCCACGGCATAAATAAGTATCCTCATCCCGGCCATCAAACATAGATACGTGTCCAGGGAATACTAATACATCCCCAAGCTGGGGCTCCCCCTCGCGTGCTGTGCCGAAGTCTTCCCAAGCTCTAGCCCAAAGAAATTTCTCAGTGTCGCTAGAGCCAAATATGGGCTTAATACCGTTGTGGGCCATAACATAAGCTACAGTTAAACCGCACCACGGTATACTATCGTGAGTATATTGGGCGCAGTAGAGTTTCATTTCAGGAAAACGTTCAGCTATTTCATCTGCCCAAGAGATAATAACAGGATTATCATCTGAGCCAGGCTCTTCAAGGGTACCCGTAATTTCTCGCATAGTTTTTAATGGCGCGGGGATTAGCTCTGTCATTGTTTGGCTCCAGTATCATCAACATCAGCGGTAGTAATAAACTCATTTATTCTTGCTACCATAATAGGAGAAGGATAACTATCATTGACTAACTTAAGTATTAATTCTTTCTCTTTCTCGGTTATCTCTACAGGTAGAGTTTTACCGTGTATTTTACAAGCTAGGTTAAATCTATCTAATTTATCTCCCATAGACAAACCTTTGTTTTGGCCCTCAAATACTCCATTGAGAGCATTAGTAATAGCCAGTCCTACAGAGGTATCTATATCTTCTGTAATGGGGTCCCCTTTTTCGTCTCGGCCTTTATATTTGGGGAATTTGATGATATCCCCTTCTAGGTTTTTTATCCATTCGTTTACTTGAATAAAAGTCTTCTTTACTATAGCCATTTATTTGCTCCTACGATAGCGTTATCGTTTTAGTTGTTCCGTTAACACGTATTTTATAGCCTGTGTTTGTGTTATCTTCTCTCCATACGTCTCCATCCACAGGGGAGGTAGGGGCTGTGCCTTGAGGGAAGTTACACGAAGCATACGCAGTTGTGGTAGCTGCGAAAGTAATTTGTCCCCCCGCTACCACTAGGCTATCTGCTGTAGCATTAGTTATAGTAACGGCTCCCGACGCAAAATCTATCTTTGCGCCAGTTTGTACAAGATAAAACCCATCTGTATGAAAATAGAAATAATCAGTAGAGGCTCCTCTTACTACAAATTTATTACTTACATAATCATCTTGAGTAAATAAAGTCCACGTTGTTCCAGAGCCACTTAGCCAAGTAGCTTTAACTGCTGTAGTAGCAGGAGTGGTTAGAGCTAATAAAGTATCACTAGAACTAACAGATAGTCTCATCTTTTCTATAGCATTAACTGTCCAAAGATGATAAGAACCTGTTACAACTGAATATCTTTGATAGGCTCCACTTGTGTATAGCTCAGAGTAGTCACCCGCAGCACTAGAGGTAGTCATCAAGTAGCCATCACTAGAATCAGCAGCCATACTCCACTTTGCTACGGCTGAGCTGCCAGCATTAGTATTAGCTACTCTAGCGTTTATTTCCCCATTTACACTTTTGCCTACTAAGAGAGGCATATTTCCGCTTGTATCTGGAGCTGTCCAAATACCTACTGATCCTGCGGTACTTCGTATATACATAGCTTCCCCGGTATTATCCGGGTGCCTGGCTCCTAAATCTATGGCGTAAACTAAATGATCTAATATATAAATACCTGTATCGTATTTACTATCTCTGTCTGTCATCCAGGCGCCAGCACGACCACCTATTTGTAAAGCATATTCATATGCTGACGTAGCAGTTCCAGAGTGTCCATCTGTAGTAGTATCATTAGGACCAGAATAACCAGTAATAGCTATTCCCCACTTTAATTGATATCCTGTTAGGCCATACCCTGATCTGTCTCCAGCGTTAGCGCCTCCAAAGGGGACGTTATTCATACTTATGCCGATGGAGCCAAAATGAGAGCTATCTATAGTGTTACCAGGAGCGTATTTGCTCATGCATATATTTAAGCCTGAGAGATATCCTTCTCTTACGCCTGCTGCGGCGCCTACAGGACCGTTAATAGTACTATCAAATCCCCAATAATTTACGTGGTCGTATGCGTTTGTAGCTGTCCTATTAGCTTGAACAAGCATAATAAGACCAAATGGTTCGCTAAAATTAGAGCCTCCCCCCGATGGTTGTCTACAATCTTGTACTAAGGTAGACACTCCAATCGCGCCTGGAGAACCACTAGCAGGGGCATTATATCCTACGAGCATATTAAGTTCTAACATATGCCCGCCGCCTGCTGCGTCAGGATATGTAGCGTCATAAAATTCAGCTATATCTACTAGGGATGGAGCTAATGATCCATTAGTAGAAAATGTTCTGTTTATAATCCACTTAGTACTTTCATTTAAGAATTTAGTATAAATACTTTTAGAATAAGATTGTAAATATACATAAGTAGCGTCAGAGCCTATACCAAATTCTTGTGTAACTCCATCCGGTTGAAATACATCTATAACATAAGTACTTAATACATCTTGTGTAGCATATGGGGTTTGAACAAAGCTAAATAAACCTGAGCTTGCGTTAGCCCATACCCCATCTTCACGGAGGAATTTGGTAGACCCCGCTACAGCGCCAGGATCAGGAACAAGCCCAACAGAATGATTAGTGCCGCTAGGGCGAAAGACGCTAGAAGTAGCGTCTATAATCGCTAGCGGCTGCCCCGTATCCCAATTAACGAATTTCTCAGAATATGTAGCTACCATACCTCGTATATACGTAGGTATATATTATAAGTCAACTACGAATGTAATTCACTCTTCTTTAGATAACTCTGGACGTATGCCGTGTTTGCGAGCGTACCCCATAAGTCTCAAAGAAGCGTCTTCCTTTTTAACAAAAGAGTTTACTAAGTATTTATCCATTTTAGATGCAAACAGATCATAGTAAGATATAGGTATTTGATTGTCTGCGTTTTCTGGTCTACTCTCGCATTGAGACCTATTTAACAAAGAGAAGTCATTCTCATAGAATATCATACTATCGCATGGGTTATCTTTATTTCCAGGTAGAGTATGGCCGTAAGCTAAACTTTGTAATTGACCTATAAGTACATCGCACTCGTCGCTATTAAACTTTCTTTTCTCTTCTTGGATATTTAATCCCATAGTTCGCATATGTTCGTCGCCCATGATTATAGCGCATTTATGGCCATCCCCCTCTAAGACCCTTTTGAGGTTTTTAATCGAGAGTACAAACCGGGCGGCAATGATGCATTTATGTTCGACTTCGTTGTCCAAGATTTCTCTAACAACTTTGATCCTGGGGTTATGGAACGGATCAACGAGATTGTGCTGCTGCCCCTCAATATCCCCGGCCACTCCGCTAGATATTTGTTGTAATCTAAGATATCTTGTGAGTGCAATAGGTGCTGTGATCTTAACGTCCGACGATAGAGCGAGTACAAGATCATCCTCCATTTGTTTATATTGACTCTCTAATTGACCTGTAAGGTGAACCCTTCGCATGGGCTCATAGACTTTTTCAAAGCCTTTAATGTATTTATCCGGCGCAATGTAGGAGAATGGCGCCATACTTTCCTTGAGGTGCGTAGTATTAATATTCTTGACTGTCTGTCGTCCCATATAGCCGCCCATAGTGCAGTAACGATGTTTATGCTGATAAAAATTAAGCTCGGTAGCCCTTGCGAACTTGAGCTGACCCCAAAGGTCTGCATTGCTATTGGCGTAAGGTTTACCAGTGAGTACGCGATTATATGCGCAGAGTTCTGCCAGGGCATGTGCGGCCTTTGTCATCTTAGCTGATGGGTCTTTAATCTTGGTGCTTTCATCCGCAACAAGATATACCCGTTGAGGGGAGAACATAGGATCATTTGTGAAGTCATCTACAAACGACTGTAAGCTCTCGTAGTTAATGATAAAGACGCCACCGCGTTTGTTTTTAGTAAAGTAGTTTTTAGTTTTCTTTTTGTTGGATGCTAAATATACATCTATGGGTATAAATTGGTTAACTACTTCTATTTGTTCTTGCCACTGCTCTTTGAGAGAGTTAGGGCAAATACAAAAGAACCAGTCTACTTTGCCTTGTTTACGTAAAATAGAATATTCAGCGAAAGCTGTCCAAGTTTTACCTAGCCTCTGACGCATAAAATATGCGAAGCCAGGTTTATCAAAGCCTTTCGCTATAGCTTCTAATTGGACTTCCCGAGGTTTAATTTGAAAAGGCCAAAGCTCTCTAGCTTCAGTAAGTGTTAATGCCATGTGCCTCTAAATCCTGTAGGGCTATCTCATTTATTACGGAGGGTGTACATAACTTAGGTATAGGTACTTTCTCAAACATTGCACTTACATCAAAGAGCTTAGTCTCTTTGGAACGAATACTATAAGCACAAGTAGTTAAGAAAGTGTTATCAAACTGAGAGAATATAGGAGTACCATATGCAACTAAACAAGCGTGAATATTTTTGTTGTATATAAAACCTATTAAACCCATAGCTGTATAGGGGTTAATCTTATGACAAGTCTCTATCCAATTAAGCTGCATAGCCGTAAAGGGTACTTTCCTAGAGAAGTTATCTTTATTTATTTCTCCCAGCCATTTAGCCTCTAAAAGTATAGCCATATAACTAGGCATAACAACAAACAAATCTGGAATACCAACCACCATAGGAGCAGCCAAAGAAAGACTAAAACCCTTCTGTGCGCGGACGCTCTTTTTAAATAGAGATTTAAACTCTGCTTCATTTTTCATTGCTTTCTCTATCCTTTATCTCCAGAGCCGCCAAGCAAGAAAAATGAGTATTGCGACCTGCATTCCCGTCAGTATATCGCTCGTACTTAACGAGTATGTCGTGTTCATCCCAAGGTCTAAGGGTTCCATCTGGGCGCCTTATGGTATCTATATATCTGAAGTGCTCGCTATTGTAAGCTTCACTTCTCGATCTACGCTGCCAGCTTAGTGGTTGTTTCTTCGCCATAGCTTGCGATACTCCAGTTTGATCCTTGTTGTACGGTCGCTACAAAGGGTATTTTAAGATTAAACGGTGGTACTTGTACACGCTCTAGTATATCTTTGATAATAGGTACTAAGTGTAAATAATCTTTGTGAATTTGAAATACTAAAGCGTCGTGAATACTTAATAACATCTGGCAAACTTCTTCCAGATTATTTTTAACCAAGTACCTATCGATTTCAACCATTTTATATTTAAGAATATCCGCAGAACCTCCCTGCACAATTCGATTAGCCGCACGATAAGCAAAACGAGGGTCATCAAAATGGGAACGACGCCCAAGGATAGTTTTGACATAACCTCTGTTCTCCGCTACTTGTGCTGCTTTCTCTGTGAAGCCTGGATTAGTTTTACTACGTCCTAACATTCTGGGGAAAGTCTTAGTAAGCTGTACTAGTATACTAAGAGCTTCATCGTAGGGTATACCAAGCTGGAGAGAAAGTTTTTGAGCCCCCATAGTGTACATAATTCCTAGTCCAATAGTCTTACAAGTATCTCTTCCTTTGTGTATGTGTGCAGCTATCACATCGTACATATCTATAAAGGGAGTAGAGTTATAACCCTTCAAAAGCGCTGGCTCATCCGAATAGTGGGTAAATAAGCGAGGCTCAGCTTGGCTATAATCATACTCAACGAGTACATAATCACGCATAGGCACAAATATTCGACGATAGATTTTTCCAAGTTGCTTATCTCTTTTAGGTACTTGTTGCAGATTAGGATAAGAACAAGAAAGGCGCCCACTGCGAGTTCCATGTGTTTCGCCTCTAGTTTGATTAAACGTTGTGTATATCTTAGAATTAAATATATGTGTGTCTAAGCTATCCAAGAAAGAGCTTCTTAGGTGTGCTAATTTCCTTACGTTTAATATATTTAAACCTTGTTGAGAAGCCGCTAAGAAATCTTTTCTAAAGCTAGGCTGTCCTTCTGGAAATCTCTCAGTTGGAGCAGTCATAGGCCAATCGTCTATTTCACAAGCTTCAAAGTATTCTTTTAAGTCTTTGCCTGAGCGAACATTCAAGGGTATAACTAATCCTTCGTCGTTTTCGTTATGTCGTATTTTTCCATAAGCTTCCCAATACATTTCATCGACTTCAGCTATAACTTTGGCGCACTCTGCTTGATCTACAGATACGCCTCTGCGCTCCATTTTCTGGAGCACATAAGTAAGTTCGCATTCTAAGTTATGCACAACGTCTAGCTGTTGAGCATATAGCTCTTTCTTTTGTTTCTCTTGAAGCTGTTTAGTCGTGAGCGTATCTCCAGCTGCATACTCAACGGCAAGGGGATCGTTACCAGCAAGGCGATGAAAATGGCCCATAGAAGAGCGATCTGGCTTGACGTCAAATTTTCTACCAATATGTTCATAAAGTACCTTTCCTAATTTGGGGGTAATTTCGTAACTCTTACATACATTTTCTAGAGAGTAACTAAAACGGTTTTCGTTTAAAAGACACTCGTTAACCATAGTGTCTTCTATTTTGTTACCTAATTTTACATTTACATTTTCAGAGAAGTGCATATCAAACTTAATATTATGTCCTACTATTCGTCCAGTATGTCTAGCGATGCTCTCACTAAGACTGCGTTCAAAAGCAGCGCTATCATTAATATTGCCCCCTCCAGTATGGCGGGTTGGGACGTAAACACTATCTTTGCCGTCAGAAATACTATAACCAATAGGTTGACAGCGCTTCCAATCGAGGCCAGTTGTTTCAATGTCATAAGCGGGCTCCTTAGTTTGGTTGAGTATTTTAAAGAATTTCTCTATTTGCTCACTCTCGCTCATATTTTACCCCTGCTTTTTTACACTTTTGTTTGTGAGCGTTCTTAGCCCACCATTCTCTATTTCTAGCATATACTTCTTCTCTGTTATTCTCTAAATATGTTTTAGCGTATTTAGCTCTTTCTTCTTTGTGCTCTTGGTAGTACTTTTTATATTTCTTTTTAGCTTCTATTGGATTACGCACTTGCCAAATTATAGAATTAATAGTCTGTCTGTTTCCTCCTATTACTTCTCTTATCTGAGAGTTAGTTAAGCCCATCCTTAAGAGCCTAGCTATGCGCTCTATTTTAGAGCCTTTACGGTATTTAGTGGTTGGCACGGCTGGATTTGAACCAGCGATCAGCCAGTTATGAGCTGGCGGCTTTAACCGGGCTAAGCTACGTGCCATTATTTGCTCCAAGCTGGTCTACAAAAGTATTTCACTCTTATAGAACCTTTCTCCATTTCTCTTTTAAATTTCTGGCCTCTTTCTTGACATTTAGAGTAAGAAGGAGTTTCTAAATTATATGCATGAGTAGGAACACCAAATACACTTACGTATATAAACAGTATCCATTTCAGAGGAGTTAGCATTATCATCACACCCTGAGGCCCTTTCTTCTATCATATAGTTTTTCAGCTAGCTTTCTTATGTTCGTTTTTCTCCCTCCGCCATTTGCTCCTATCATCCCGCCTTGAATGTACGACCCATATTTACCTGTGCAAGTTCTGCTACAAAAAGGCCCAACTTTTCCTCTTTTTTTATTTGTCTTTCTGTTTGAAAGTTTCCCTCCCACAAGGATAAATTTATATTTGCACCATTTGCATTCAACCATTTCAGGAGGGCTAATATGTCTCATTCTATGTTCTTTTTTAAGAACAACTTCAAAATTATCTAACTTATTATTAGAATAGTCTTCATCTTTGTGGTGAATTTCTTCTGCATCAGATATTAATATGCCTTTTTCCTTCCACCAAAGAAATTTGGGGTAAGATATAGTTTGCTTACGTTTATCTTTATATAAGATCACACGGCTGCGGCCATCCTTTGCAACGTAAGGGCCGTATACCGTGTAATCTAAAAATTTCTCGGTCATTCAGCAGCCATTAAAGTCTCAGGCTTGGGCATATCAGAGTGTCTGTGTGGTTTACCCTTTCTGTATAGTACACCTCCATGGAGGTAGTTATCTTTGTACCCTTCTCCATAAAAGAAGGGTTGTTTATTATATTTCTTATAAGGGGAGTTCCCCTTACGCTTACCTTGCTTGTTTGTGGGCTTACCCATGATGGTCCTCGTTCTACGTAGACGCTTTAGGCGATTTAAGATTGCTAAGAACATAATACACCTCACTCGTTACTAGTTTCTTAACAAGAGAAAATAGGGGAGCCCCAGCTCCCCTATTTATTTAATATTTTATTTCATCGTCAACTATAACATTTCCATTGGAGCTATCATCTGTATACTCGACTTTATAATCGGCATACTTATCAGAGATTTCTTTCACCGTTTCGTAAGTGCTCTTTTGAACCTTCCCAATGGGCTGAAAGTTCGGCACGGTCCATTCACCATCGTCATTGTGCATACTGTCAGCAAAACAGCGGACAGCAACAGCGTAAACGGGGGTGCCACTACGAACCAGCATAGCCAAACTGGTATTAAAGCTTTTACCATTGGGAAGGCCCGTTTTAGATACGCTAATCAAACAGGGACTTAACTCGGGATGCTTGGGGAGATAGGCCAAGTACTCGTATATGATAGTAGCTGCTGGAGCACTGTTAGCCTCGTCGGGGTCAGAGCTACCCCATTCGGTCAAACGAGAGCTGATAACATTTTTGCCTGTACGCCAAAGTACAGGCTCTTTCTTACCTTTGAGTTTGACCTTAAACTCTGAGTTAGCCCCCGTATCCCAATTTTTGCCGTCCCTAGAGAAAGCAATGATACCGCCGCCTTGATCACTACGAGGGCGAAAGAGAATTACTCTCTTATTGGCTACGGCAGGGACAAACACAAACTCAGGCCCAAGGTTAATGTTTAGCCCCGTATGCCAAAATTGGTCTTTCTTAGCTATTCCAGGGTAAGCCTCAAGCTCGGGGGATAGCCCCTGTAAGAGAATAATTCTAGGGGTTTTATAGTCGTCTTTGTCAAGGTTGCCCATACCCGAGTTATTCAAAGCCTCGGGCAGATAGTCTGGACGAATATCTAGAGGAAGATAATCGTTGTCAGACTGTGTAGCTACTTCGGTAGACGCGGATTTTGCCATTTCTAGACCCTTTCTTTAGTCGGTACATTTGTTCAAGCTGATCCTGCGGTAAAGGCAACAAAGACCTAACAGGGAAAGGAGACGCCTTCACCGCTATGTAGTCAAAATATCTCCTATCCTCTGCACATCTACGCCTCACTAGATAGATATTTCCTTTTACTGCTTGTTTATATACGTAACTTGATATCTCACTAGATACTATACTATCAGATGTACCATATCCAGTAAGATATATAAATATTTCGTTAGGTTTTCCGTTAACTATCCACTCTTTTAAGAGCGGAAACTCACAACATGTAGGTGTCATTGCTCTTCCTTGGGGTCCGCTTTCATCGTAGCAGCAGCCACATAAAGATTTATTCTTTCTAGTATTGCCTCGTCAAAAAAGACTTCATCATCTCCATGTAAACGAGGCGCCCTTAATTTAAATTCTACCCTGTCTTCGGTGGAGATATATAACCCGTCCCCTACATATAGCTCTTTCACGATTTCCTCACTTGGATATAGTTCTGTTTGTGTACTTTTATAGCGTCTTCAGGCGGCCATTCTGCATGAGTCTCAAAGTATGTTTTAACAAAAGAAGAGAGTTGCTGAGCATTAACTCGCGGTACAATAAGCTCTGGAGTTTTTGCGACTTCTGTGAGCCATCTATATCCAACTTCGCGTTGGTCTTCTGGAATGCTCGCGTTAATTCTCGTTGAGACAATAAAATTCTTTCCGCCAAGCTTAACGCTGTCAAATCCGTTTGCTTCCATAGCATTGGGAATGACCTCATATGAGAGATTTTGGTAAAGCTTAGATATTAGCTCGGCTAAGTCTTTAAGTTTATCGTTGTTCTCTTTGAGAAGAGCAAAAGACTTCAAAAGAGTATTTAGCTCGGATTTATCTATCTTATCAAAGTAAGATAAAGTGTCCCCTACGGACTCACTTAAATCGTCTAAGACACTGCTAAGTTTTCGAGTTGTGCCTGCATCTGACATTTAGTTTCCCCGATAGTTGGTCTTTCTTCGGGGCACGCTAGCACATTCTCAATAGGCTGTCAACAAAAAAATCACGTTCCTCCGTTAAGAAATAAACAACCGGGTTTATTATTTGCCAATATACAAGCGTGATCTTTCTCATCTAAGGCGGGTATTATAGGAGTATTCTTTGGAAACATAGCTGTCTTAGCTTCTCCAAAAGAAGTAACAATAGTAATTAATTTATCGCCACTAGGCAGTGTGTGGAGAGAAACTATCTCTCCACAGTCATAGCCTCCACAACACTCGTAGGGGTATTTAGAGTGAGCAGCTACCGTTAGTACAATGAAGATTAGACATATCAACGTAAGCGCCGCCAGCGCTATCATTTTTAGAACTGGGTTCATCTTTTTTAGCCTCTTTAATAACTGCGCCACGAAGCTCAGTGGGCCTATATACAGTAATACCTTTTAGACCTAATTTATGTGCTTGTTTGTATATACTCTCGTAGTCTTCATAAGAACAATTAGCAGCTACGTTTACAGTCTTAGATATAGAGCTATCACAGTGACTTTGAATAGTTTCTGCTACGCGCATATGATCTTCAACAGTACACTCATTTAGTGTCTTACCTTTGAAGCCTTTTTCTCTGTACATATAATCTTGAAGAGTTACATTTATCTTATTGTTCCCCTTCATATATACGTCTCTAGAGACCGAGTGATAAAATATAGGCTCTACACCAGAGCTAACATTACCAGCACACTGGCTAATTGTACCGCAAGGTGCGTAAGAAATAAGGTGGGAATTGCGGATACCGTGGTTGGATATTTCTCTTTGAATATCATCCGGTAAAGATTGTACAAACTTAGACTTAGTATAATCTGAGTGATACAATTCAAAAGGACCACGACTTTTAGCCAAGTTGATGCTTGCACGGTAGGCTTCCTCTTTGAGGGTATTACATAGTGAGTCTAAGATAGCGCAAAACTCGCGACTACCATAGTTTGGCTCACCACAAAGATACTCAATTGCGTTAGCGATCCCCGTGAAGCCCAAGCCGATACGACGCTTTGATAGAGCTTCAAATTTATGTTCAGGAATAGCATAAATAGCAGTGTCAAAAATATTATCGTATGCTTCAACCCAGTTATGTATGTCTCTTTTGAATGTGTCAATGTCGAATTTAACTTCACCTCTATCGGTGTTATGTACATAGCCGACGAGATTAAAACTTCCCAAAGTACATAAACCATAAGGGGGGAGAGGTTGTTCGGCACAGGGATTTGTCGCTTCCATTGTTTCACAGTAAAATAGGTTATTTTGGTCATTTAACCTATCTATGAAGATTATTCCGGGTTCAGCGCTTTCATAGGCATTATGTGTAATTTTCTGCCATAACGATCTTGCACGTATAGTTTTGTAGACTTGCCCGTCGAAAGATAAGTTCCAACTTTCGTCAGCGGAGGCAGCCTGCATAAATTTGTCCGTAACTCCCACGGATAAATTGAATTGTCTATATGCATCTTTCTGCATTTTAGCGTTGATAAAATCTTCGATATCTGGATGGTCAACATTCATAATCCCCATTTGTGCGCCACGACGATGCCCAGAGCTAGCTATAGTACTAGCCATAACGTCGAATATTTTCATAAAAGATAGAGGCCCAGAGCTTTCTGTCTTTAGCTTTTTAATTTCAGCGCCGCGAGGACGAAGATGACTAAAATTGTAACCAATACCTGTACCAAGACGAAGTATTTTGGCTGCGTTGGCCAGAGCAGCCATAATGCTATCCATGCTATCGTCAATGCGCTGAGACACAGAGCAATTAAAAGGGGAGACTTCACGCTCAGTTGCTCCTAACGCTGCTTGAATACGCCCCGCAGGTAAGAATCTATTTCTAGATAAGCTTTTATATAGCTCTAATTGATGTAGCTCAGTAGAGCCTAAATTAATAGCTATAGTAGAGTTATGTTGATCTTTGTCTTGATTCTCGTCTCTATATTTCTCACTATGTAATTGGTCGTAATACATAACTTCGGCGTTATCGGATACAATACGGGCGGGGGATATATGTGGGTTCATAGCCATTGTGCCTCTTAGTTGCTAGACATTGCTAGCGTTGTTTTAGTGTGGGATGACTAGCAAGCTACGGGGGGTGTCGCTTGCAGGCCCGTCGTCGATCCCAAGGGCAAGGCCCAGCCCGAAGGTCCAGTGTGCCACAGCTCGGGGGGCTTGCCAAGAGGGCTTGGGCGTCCCGACGTTGCCCGCTGGTGAGCCATTTGGGGCAGGCTGCTGACTCTACCTGGATCGAGACAAAAAAAGGCCCGCAGCGGGGTTTCCGTGCGGGCCAGTTAAGGGGAAACACACATCGCGAGAGGCACCACGCGAATATGTCTCTATCTATGTAATGTACCCCATCAAGGATGTCAAGAGACAAATGCAGAACATACAGGTAACTCAAGTGTATTTAATGCTAACTTGGGTTAGTGCATTTCACTGCTCTAGATTAGTGCTTTCTTAACGTAAGCTTGACCGTGAGCTTGACAGTATGAGGGGTTCCATGCTACCATAGATGTACACACAAGGGATAGTGTACCAGACTTTAAGAGTACACTACATGTAGTAGGGGAATGCACATGCAACTAGACCAACTCCGAGAGGTCGCATTAGCTAACTTTGAAATACTTCTAGACTACTGGGGAATTAGCTTTAGGAGGGTTTTAGCCAATGAATACGATATCCTTGCTACGTGGAGACAAGACACCAATTTTGGATCGGTTAGATTTAATACTGAAAAGGGAAGGGGTGCCGACTTCGCAGCTACAGGACTTACAGACAAAGATTATGCCAATCTTGGACCTGGGTTTGACAAAGGAGATTTTGCTGGATTTTCAAACGGACAACAATCACGATCTGGATTTGATATTATCGGGCTCTGTCAACGGGTCCGCAATAAGAATACGCCTTTGGAAGCACAAAAACAGCTTGAAAATGACATACGCGAAATATCCACTAACACAAACATACAGTTCGCCTCTGCTGAAGCAGCTGAACGAAGGCGCAGAGATATCAAGGAAAAAGAAAAAAAGCTTAAAATATACGCTAGAGACCTATGGGAAAGCTGCAAATATCATCCCATTAGGGGGTCAGTAGGCGAATTATATCTAACAAACAGGGGCATAGGCTTAGACGATAACGTTAGATTTCACCCTGGAATTTACCATACTCCTACCAAGACCACTTATCCTGCTTTAATATTTAAAGTTCAAATACAGCCAGATGGACCTTTGATAGCGGTGCATAGGATATTTATAGATAACTTCGGGAATAAGGCTGATGTGCCTACTCCTAAGATGGCGCTTGCACCTGTAAAAGGTGGGGGTATTTGGTTCGGGAAAGAGCACCCATATTTAGCCATAACTGAGGGGCCAGAGAACGCTCTAAGTTTAATACAATGTGGGTATCCTTTTGTGGTTAGTACTATATACGGTACTAATTTTCATAACATAACTATACCCAAATATGTAAGAAGATTGTACTTAGTCCCAGACATAGATAGAGCAGGGCTGGAAGCTCTAGAGCGAGCTGAAAATATGTACAACGATAGGGGTATAGACGTAATACCAATGCTTATTGAAGTAAGCAATCCAAAAACAGATATAAATGATCTTATAAGAGGCACTAATGGCTGAAATAGTAGATTTAAACGAAGCCGCAAAAGCGCGTAAAATACTACAACAACAGATAAAGGAAGACCTAGAAAAATTAAATGGGACTGCTCTAGGGGAATTACTGTCTGAGAATAGCCCTGTACCACAAGCGTACAAGACTAGGGCTATGAGTGAGCTTAAAATAGAAGATTTAAAGTATATGAACACTAAGTATGCTTTTGTGCATAGCATAGGGGGTAAGCCTTCAATTATGACAGAAATATATAATGAGTACTATAATCGTAAAATTAAAGAATTTATCTCTGTAGAGAGTTTAGCCGTTAAATATGCAAATAAGTTTGCAAAGGAAACAATGGGAGGCAAAACGCCGCCTTCGAGCATAGCTAAATGGTGGCTAATGCACCCTCATAGGAAAGACTATGAGACTATTACATTTGAACCAAATAAACTCCCTGGAGAATACTACGTAACTGAAGGCGAGGGCAAAGAAGCTGTTACTACTACTTATTATAACATGTGGGAGGGGTTTGGAGTTGTACCTACAAAGGGGTGCTGGAAGCGTATATGCAAACATATATACGCTATTCTATGTAACTCAGACAGACTTAAATTTAAGTATGTTATAAGATGGTTTGCATGGGCAGTGCAAAACCCTGGAGAGAGAGCACAAGTAGCTATTATATTTAAGGGTAAAAAAGGCTCCGGTAAAGGTACTATATTACAATTATTTGTGGATATATTTGGGCGCCATGGGCTAGTCATAGCTAGCAGAGAACACTTAACGGGTAAGCATAACGCCCACTTAGAGAATTTATCTTTCTTATATGCAGATGAGGCTTATCATCCTGGCGACAAAGAAGTAGAAGGTATCTTAAAGAACTTAATCACTGAGCCAAGCTTAACTTTAGAGCCTAAGTTTAAGGGATTAAAAACCAGTAGAAACTGTTTACACATAGCTATGGCCACTAACGCAGATTGGGTTATCCCCGCCACAGAAGATGAAAGAAGATATTTTATAAACGAGACAGATAATAGATTTGCCAAAGGCAACAGTGAAGAGAAAGATATAAGAGCACACTTTACAGCTCTTTATTCAGAGATTAAAAACTCTGGTAAAGAAGCTATGTTATTTGATCTACTTAAAATGGACCTAAAAGGCTGGCATCCTCGTAATGAAATCCCGGAGACAGAAGAAATGCGTAACCAAATAGCTATGAGTCTCCCCAAGCTTAAAACAGCTATCTTTGATATGTTAAAAGAAGGAGTATTTCCTGGAGATTTTAACAGTAAAGGAGAATATCAAATATCCAGCAAGGCATTCTTAGAGGCTTTACAAGTTATAGACCCAAACGGGGCTAAGAATTTTACTAATAAAGCTATTGCTAACATATTAAAAATATTAGAAGTAAAAACCCACAGAACTAATACAGCTAGATATCTAATATTTCCAGAATTAGGCTATGTGCGTTCAGTTTGGAATAAGAACATAACTCGACACGAGTGGCCTACAAATGAGAAATGGACTATCGGTAAGACAGAGTACTAGGAGAAGCACATGTCTATTTGGCCCAGCAGGACTAAAGCATGGAATACCAAGACAAGGCCCGTTATAGTTAATACTAACGGTCTTGATAAAGAACATAACTCTGAAGAAAAGTTCAAAGACGAAGAAAATGAGAAAGACTATGAAGAGCTTGCTAAACAACAAATGGGGGAAATAATAAAGTTAAATGAAATAATTAAAGATAGAGAGTGTGAGATTAAAAGATTACTTACTAAATTAGATGAGAACTCTAGTTTTCTCCAAAAGATAGTACTAGAGTTAATACTTATTAAGGCTCAGCCAAGTGCGCCTATGGTTCCCGCTAGAACAGCTCTAGAAGAATATTTAGCTAAAAAGAACGCTTCTGCGGCTGTGACTGGATCGGGACCAAAGGGGA
>Ga0184628_10000187_pt1 | contig 36775 bp, 41 predicted proteins | sample PLM4_5_b1_FD_133149 | JGI IMG/M metagenome (GOLD analysis project Ga0184628, IMG submission 133149) | Groundwater sediment microbial communities from an aquifer in East River, Colorado, USA - PLM4_5_b1 | ecosystem: Environmental > Terrestrial > Soil > Riparian zone | place: USA: East River...
AGGATGAAAACGTGCCATGCGTTCATGTCCACTCCCTCAGACCCACCGACGAAGACCGTCGTGGCGGGTCCAAGTCCACGCGCGGCCCAACAGCCATACACTCACGAACAGCCAGCCTCCGGGCAATCTTGCGACCCCAAGGTTGAACCAGTGGTTACAGCTACCCGCCGTCACCCGGCGCACCGCCCGAGCAGTTGCCGCCCGTCGCGCCAGCGGCCCCTGCACCACCGTTGCTGCCTTCGCCTGCCGCACCGCCCGTTCCGCCGTTTCCGCCCGCACAGGAACCTCCGTTGCCCACGTTGTCGAAGGACGGCGAGTCGATGCGGTTGCCCGCGCCGACTACCGACCCGTCGTTGTGATCGCGCCCGGTCAGGTCGCCGCCGACCTGGGTGCCCGAGTTCGCGGACCCCGTGTCGTGCGCGACGGCGTTGCCATCCCCGGTGATGTTATCTCCCACTTGTCCGGTGATGTAGTCGCCGCCTACGTCGATGCGTGGCCCCGAGCCTGCCACGATGGTCGCGGCGTCGTTGTTCGACTGGATGATGCGTTCCAGCGTGCCGTAGAGCGCGATTTGCTGGTCCTTGTTGGCCTTGCTGGTAACGATGTTCTGGTAGGTGTTGGTGAGCGGCACCGCGATGGCCGTCAGTCCGAGCGCGACATCCCTGAATTTCTCCGCGCCGTCGCGCTCGCGCGCCGGGGGCTGGATGTCGAGCTTGTGGCCGAGCGCATCGGCCATCGCGGCGACGGCGTTGAACCCGGCGACGGCCACCCCGCAGACGGAATCACCGCGCGCACACGATTCCTCCGGGGTGCGCTGGTTGTTGGCCTTGATCGCCTCGGACGCGGCGACGGCCTTGAGGGCGTCGGTATAAATGCCGTAGGTGGCGGCGCTGCCCTTGCGCGTTTCCACGATGGGCGTGCCGTTGGGGGCTTGGTACGAGCGCGTGACCTCCGTGGTGGTGCCGCACGCGCCGACGAGCAGAACGATCAACGCTACTACTGCGATCCTGAACATGGGTTTCTCCCGTGGGGGCTGCGCGAGTCTACGCCGCAGTGGTAGCCTCCGCAGCATGATCCCCCTTACCCCGCGCCTGTTCGACGCCCTGGCGACCGTCCTGGGCGACGGCGAGTTGACCCCTGGCGACGAGGACACCCGGCTCGTCCAGGCGGTTCCTGGCCTCGCTCCGGTGGTCGCGCGGCTGTTGGCGCGCGACCTGAAGCAAGTGACGCTCGACCTCGCGGCGGAAAGCCGCTTGCTGTCCCAATGGCTCAAGGAACAGGGCGTGTCGCCTGGGTTGGGGTACATCCTGCTCAAGCGGTGGGTGGGCGACGATCAAGCGTTAGCCAACGCCTACTTCGCCATCAAGTCGGCGCTGCTGATGGAGCGCGACCAGTCGCTTTCGACCCTGGCCGAAGGCACCGAAAGCGTGGAAATTCGGACGGCGCGGCTGGCGCTGGAAGCGGGGCGGCTGGACCCGGACAAGGCGGATCGGATGCTGCCGCACGGCCCGCCCAAGGATGCTCCCATGACCGTTGGCCGCGTGACGCTCATCGACAAGCGTAAGACGGTGGTCATCAATGCACCCGAGTTCCAGAAACGCTACCTTGACCGCATGGGGATGAAGCGTGCCCTTGTCACCTACGATGACCACGCAGACATCGTTTGACCCGATAGACGCGATTCTCGACGCGCTGCCCGCCTACGCGCGCGATCCGGCGCTGGCGGCGCGCGAACTGCTCGGGCTGGAACTCGACCCGTGGCAGGCGGATGTGCTGGATGCGGTGTTCCTCACACTGCGCGGGACCGATCCCTACCCCACTTACACCGCGCTGACCGGCATCGACGCCGTGCCGCGCTACATCACGGTGCGGTCAGGGCACGGGCCGGGAAAGACGGCGACAGCGGCGATTGCCGCCGTGCTGGCGCTGGCCGTGCTGCCTGGGCAGGTCAAAATCGTGCTGACGGCACCGACCGCAGCGCAGATTTATGACGCGCTCTTTGCCGAAATAACCATGTGGTTCCGGCGACTGCCTGCCGAGTACCGCATCCTGTTCACGCTGCTCTCGGATCGCATCGAACTGGCGAGCGAGCCGGAACAACGCTTCCTCACGGTGCGTACTTCCAGCCGCGAAAAGCCTGACGCGCTGCAAGGCATCCACGCCGAAACGGTTTTCCTCATTGTGGACGAAGCTCCCGGTGTGGATGAAGCCGTTTTCGAGGCGTCGGGCGGTTCGATGTCGGGCGAACGCGCGTGCATGTTGCTGCTCGGCAATCCGACGCGGAATAGCGGCTATTTTTGGGCGAGTCACAACCAACCGGGCTTTGCCGAGCGGTTCGTGAAGTTCCAAGTTAATTCGGAATTGGTGGCGCGCGTTAGCCGTGAGTTTATCGCCCACGTTGCTGCGATGTACGGCAAGGACAGCGACCAATATCGCGTTCGCATCAAGGGGGAGTTCCCACGGGGCGACGTAAACACACTGATTGCGCGGGACTTGGTGGTGTGGGCGCGCAAGCGCGACATCCAGACCAGTCCGAACGATGTGCGCGTGTGGGGCATCGACCCGGCGCGCTTCGGTGATGACGTTAACGGCTTCGTGGAGCGCACCGCCCGCGCCGTGCTGGAAGTCGAGGAATGGACCGGCCTGGACATGATGGAGTCCGTGGGCCGGATCAAGGCGAAGTGGGACGCACGGCCACCAAGCGAGCGGCCTGCTGAAATCCTCGTTGACGTTATCGGCCTGGGCGCGGGTGTAGCCGACCGGCTGCGCGAATTGGGCCTGCCCGTGCGCGATGTGAACGTGTCCGAAAGCCCCATGCACGCGAACGCCAAGGGCTACCGGCTGCGTGACGAGCTTTGGTGCAACGCCCGCGAGTGGTTCGCGGAGCGCCAGGGCACCCTCATCTATGTCGCGGGCGGGCTGTACGACAAGCTCGCTAATGAATTGGTTGCTCCGACCTACACGCACTCGTCCGATGGCCGGATTCGGCTCGAAACCAAGGACCAGATGCGGAAAAGGGGGATCAAGTCGCCCAACCTCGCTGACGCCTTCGTGCTGACCTTCCACGGGCACGCGCTGGCGAAAGTCGGCACGGCTGGCGGTTCTGCCTGGGGTGGCGTGCGCGTGCCGTGGGGGCAGAGTATTCAAAGGAACGTGGGTGCCGTGGTATAAACCCGCCTCATGGCCGCCTACGACGCTCCTTCCGATTCTCCCGCCCCCGACGAGTCGGGGGAGTCGCCCACCGTCGCGAAGCCCGCGAAAAAGGGCAAGAAGCTGACGGACGAAGAAGTGGGGGAACTGGTCGTTGCACAACTGGACACCGCCATTGCGTACAGCGATGACGTTCTCGCTCCCGACCGTCTGCTCGCCTCGCAGATGTTCGACGGCAAAGACCCCAAGCTGAAGGACGAGAAAGGGCGGTCCTCCTACCAAGCGCGCGACGTTGCCGACACCATCAATGCGATGCTGCCGGGACTCATGCGGGTGTTTTTCGGCTCCGACGAGGTAGTGGAGTACGAACCCGTGACCGAGGCGGATGTAGCAACCGCCAAGATCGCGACTGCCGCCGCGCACTACGCGCTTCGCCGGAACGATGGGTTCGACACCATTTACTCAGCCATCCACGACGCGCTCAAGCTGCGCCTGGGCGTGGTCAAGGTGTGGTGGGACGAAGATCAGCACGTTGAGTCGGTCCAGTACGAAGGGCTGACGCAGGACGAGTTCACGGCGCTGGTAGCGCCCGAGGACTTGCAGTCGCCCGGTGAAGCCCCGCCCAATCCGGCGCAAGGCAAAATCCAGACGGTGCCTCTGGATGTCGAAACCGACCCGGAAACGGGCACCATCAATTGCACCATCAAAACGATTCGCACGACGGGGCGCATCCGTTTCGAGGCGATACCGCCCGAGGAACGTCTGTGCGACCCGAAGGCGCGTAAGTACCACAAGAGCCGCTTCTACGCCCATCGCTGCGTCAAGACCCTGGGCGAACTGGTGGAAATGGGGTACGAGTGGAAGGATGTCGAGGACATCGAAGGCACCGATGGCCTGGACGAAGATGACGAGGCGGCGAAGCGCACGCCCGACAAGCAACCGCCCCCGGAGTCGGAAGCGGACGAGGAAAAAGACCCCACCACGCGCCGGGTGGTCTACTACGAGTGCTTCACCTATATCGACCGCGACGGCGACAAAATCCCCGAATATCTGCGCGTCTGCCTCGCGGGCACCGACCGCACGGTTCTCAACGTCGCGGAGTGGGCCGATGGGTTCATGTTCGCGGAGTTCTGCACGGAGCCGGTACCGCACAGCGTCAACGGGAAGGGTATAAACGACAAGTTGGGCGATGTCCAACGTGTGCAATCCCAACTCGTTCGCGGCACGCTCGACTCGCTCGCGCAATCCATCTTCCCGCAGCGCGGCTACCAAGACCTTGAAGTGAATCTTGAGGACTTGAAGAACACCGAGGCCGGTGCGCTCGTCCGCTGCAAGATTCCGCCCGCTGGCGCGGTGGTGGAGTGGAAGCGCGAGTTCGCGGGCCGCGACACCATGCCCGTCATCAACTACTTCGATTCGGTCAAGGAAGCGCGCACGGGGCAGAGCGCCGCGAGCAAGGGGCTGAATCCCGATGTCCTGCAATCCACCACCAAGGCGGCGGTGGACGCCACGGTGACGGCGGCGCAGGAACAGAAGGAACTCGCCGCTCGCGTGATGGCAGAGAACGGCATGAAAATGCTGTTCAAGATCATCCTGCGGTTGCTGGTCAAGCACCACGCCTACGCGGAAACGGTCAAGAATCCTGGCGGCGACTGGTTTGAGTTCGACCCGCGTGAGTGGAACGAGGACATGGACGTTACGGTGAACACCGGCTTGGGCCGGGGCACCGACCAAGAAAAGATTGGTGTCCTCGGCAACGTGATGAAGGACCAGAAGGAAATCATGGACAAGGCGGGGTTGGACAACCCGCTGGTATCCCCACAAGAAATGTTCAACACGCGCCGCCGCCTGTTGGAGCTTTCCGGGTTCAAGGACGTAGGCAACTTCTACAAGAACCCGAAAACCTCGCCGCCGCCCACGCCGAAGCCGCCGCCGCCCGATCCCAACATGCTGCTCGCACAGGCCGAGTTGAAGAAGGCCGAGGCGATGACTTCCAAGATCGCCGTGGACGCCCGCGTGGCCGTTTTCGAGGCAATCAGCAAGGCCGAACACGACAAGGACAAGTTGCTGATCGACGCCATGATGAAGGCGGCGGAACTGAGTGTGACCAGCGGCAAGAACATCAACACGGCATGGATCACCGAGGAATTGGAGCGCGACCGCAGCTACAAGAACTTCATCATCGACGTTCTCAAGGCGACCGCTCCCGAGGTTCAAGTACCCGGCGCGCAACCCGGCATGGAAGGCCCGCCCGGTGCGCCCGGTGCAGGCCCGCCCAAGTCGGTTGGCCCCGGTCCCAAACCCCCCGCCCCCGGTGGTCCCGGCGGGCCACCCGGAGCCTCCCCTGGATTCGGGGGTGGTCCTGGCGCACCGCCGGGGGCAGGGGTTCACCGCGAACCGGGACAGCCGTTGCCGCCCGGTGGTCCACTGCAATAGGTATAAACCTCCACCATGTCCAAACTCGACGCACACATCGCGCGCCAAGCGCACGCGCTCATCACCAACCCGGCGACGATCCAGGCTTTCGATGAACTGGAAGCCGACTACATCCGCCGCTGGCGCAACACCGCCCCCGAAGCCGTCCAGCAACGGGAACACTGGTACGCATCCCTGAAGGCAGTCGAGACAGTACGCGCTCGCCTGACCTCCTACGCATCCGAGGCCGCTGAACATGCCTGAAGCCGCTGCCGCTCCGACCGCCGCTCCTGCGGCGACTCCCGCGAGCGCCCCATCGTCCACCCCTTCCAGCGAACCCGCTGGCCTTTCCGTTGGCGATGCCGCTGGCCTGTTGGCGAAGCGTGCGCGGGGCGAGCCTTCGGATGTTCCTGGCGCAGCCCCCAAGCCCAAGCCCGTCGTTACCCAGGCACCCGCGCCGCGCGTGCGCGAAACGATCCTGGGGTTGGACGAAGGCCCGGATGACCAACCGCCGGATGACCCCGATGCCCCGGACGAAAGTGACGAGGACGCCGATGACGCAACTGCGGGCGGCGCTGGCGAGGATGACGAGGCTTCCTTGGAAGCCGAAATCGCGGACGCCGAAGGCGTACTCGCTGCCGCCGATAAGTCCGAGCTTTCTATCCGTGCGCTGCCTGCGGAACGGCTCAACGAAAAATTCGTGCTGCGTGCTGACGGGCAAACGCTCGAAGTGCCGATGCGCGAATTGCTCCGGGGATTCGCGCGCAAGGTCGATTACACCAACAAGACCCAGGCGCTTGCACAGGAACGGGAAGCGACTACGGTAGAGCGTGGGCAGTACCAGACCATGCTCATGCACCTGGGGCAGCGCATCCAGGCCGACCTCGACGTTCAGCGCGGGCAGATGGAAGCGGTACGCGACACCGACCCGATCCGCTACCTCCAACTCAAGGACATGGTGGCCGAGCAGCAGCAACAGTTCGACCTCGCCAAGAGCGAGTACCAGCGGTCGAAGGCAATCGAACAGCAGCAGTTCGCGGCGCAGCTTCAAACGCATGTGGACGCGCAGATCGAAAAGCTCATCGAACAGGTGCCGCAGTTGTCCAAGCCCGAGGCGCGGGTAAAGTTCGCGAAGGCGCTGGTGACGGGGTTGGGGAAAGAGTACGGGCTGACCGAAAACGATGTGACCTCCATCACCGACCACCGCGCCTTGTTGATTTTCCACGATGCTCTGAGGTATCGTCAGATGGCGAAGAAGGGCCAAGCGGCAAGGTCCAAGGCGGTAGTAACCAAACTCCCGAGTCCGGCAGCGCCGGGACACTCGCGAACTCCCGTAGGTTCTACCGATAGCAAGGCGGTCAAGGCGGCACGCGGCGAACTGGAACATTCGGGTTCTGTGCGTAGTGCGGCGGCGTTGATCGCGGCGCGGAACCGGATGCGTGGTCGTTCGGGGTAGTACCCTCCACACAGTCAACCTACGGGAGTAAGGATCATGCCTTTCACTGGTGCAGTGTCCGCAACGGCGGGCGCAGCCCTTGGCGCTGGCGGCAATGCCGCGCCGGGTAACATCATCCGCGAGGACTTGAGCGACGTTTACAAGCTCCTGGCCGTCACGGAAACGCCCTTCATGTCGAAGTCGGGCGACAAGTCCGTGAACGCGGTGTTCGCGGAGTGGACCGAGGACTCGCTGGCCGCCCCCGCCGATTCGGCGGTGCTGGAAGGCAACGCGGGCGCTCGTACCGCCGTCGCGGTTCCGCTGCGGCTCAAGAACGTGTGCCAGATCAACGAGAAGATTCCCGAAGTCTCGGGAACCGGCGATGCCGTCGAACTCGCGGGCATCGACGATGCGATGGCCTGGGCCACGGCGAAGCGCACCAAGGAACTGAAGCGCGACATGGAGCAGCGTTCCACGCTCTCCTGTTGGGCGACGGCTGCGACCACGACGCCGGTCCTGCCTTCGGGCGCGCTGGTGCATCGCGGTGCCGCCATCGTCGGCAAGACGCGCTCGCTCGTCCACTTCCTCGCCTACGATCCCGACCGTGGCGACGGCCTGGGCGCGGCTCCGTGCCTGCTCTCGCTCCCGGCGACGGTGGCCGTGCTGCCCGCGTCCGAAACGGATGTCGGCACGCCCCCGACCGCTGCGGTGCTGGTCCTCCTGACCCTCGCCCACATCAACACGGCGAAACAGAAGAACTACATCGCGGGCGGCAGTGCCAGCGTGTTGCTGGTGTCGCCCAACATCAAGGCGCTGATTTCGGGCCTGTACGGCAAGACGAATTACCAGCAGTCGAATGTGGACAAGCACACCCTGTCCACGAACATCACCATGATCGAAACGCCCTTCGGTGACCTGAAGATCGTGCCGAACGTGCTGATGTCCGATCAGGTCCAGATCGGCCTCGACCCCGAGGCGTCGAACATCGGCTGGCTCCGCAAGGTGGCTTCGGTGCAACTCGCCAAGACCGGCGACACCGACGCGAAGCTCATCAACGCGGAGTGGTGCGTGCGGCCCGACGCGATCCGGGCGCATTTCGCCATCGTCGGCGCGAAGGCGTCCTAACGCCGGGACTGACCGGGCGGCGCGACCAACGCGTGCCGCCCGGTCGCTTCACCGAGGGACGCAAGTGAAAGTCACCTACCTCCGACGCGGCGGCTTGACCGAGACAGCCCACACCGACCGGGATCAACCGGGTGTGCTGTTCAACACCGTGTCCGAACAGATTCAACCGATCCGCGACCACGCGGAACTCCTACGCCACGCGCAAGAGCATCGCACCAAGGCGGAACTGGCCGGGTGCCGCGTGCGTGCCGTCATCCCCATGACCACCTATCTCGTTTCGCTGCGCGAGCAGTGGGACCAAAAGAAGTGGCGGAAGTGGTTGGGCGATCCCGACAACTCCCACTTGATCGTGAGTGGGTTCGTACCCCGGCACGGAGTCTGACCCCATGCTCATCTACAACAAGCCTGCCGACCCCGCGACCAAGGACACGCCTTGGCCGATGGCGCGGTTCTCGGGCGAGGACCAGCGCATTTCGTTTTTCATCCTCGGCAGCGGCCTCGCGGGACCCGTCATCATTTCGGTCGCGCCCGCCGACAGCCCTGGCAACTTCGTACAGGTGAAGTCGAGCAACGCCAACGAGTTGTTCAACCTTGACGTTGCCGGTCCCGTCGTGATCCGCTGCGCCTTCAACGGCGCGGGATCGGGTCAGGTGTACGCGCAATGATTTCCTATGACAGCGCCGTGGCTCCCGGCACGCAGGCGCTTCCTATCGCGGTGGTGTCTCAGAACTCGCCGCGCTCGGGGCAGCGTCAAGTTGTGTCCATCTTCACCCAATCCAGCGGCCCGCCCAATGCGCCGCTGGTCATCACCATGCGTCCCGCCGATGCGCCGCTGGCTGCGGCGGCTTCGCGCATCCCGGTGTCGAGCGGCAGCGTAGACGCGCTGATTACGCTGGTGGTCAACGGGCCGGTCATCTTCGACATCTACAGCCTGACCAGCGTGGGCGGCTACCGGGTGCAGATTCAGTGAGCCTCGCGAACAACACGGAACTTGTCGCCGCCGTCGCGGAGTGGTTGGACCGCACGGACCTGACTGCGCGCATCCCCGACTTCATCACGCTCTGCGAGGCGTGGCTGAATCGCAATCTGCGCGTGCAGGACATGACCGTGTACGTCAGCGGTCAGAGCGACCAGGGGCGCGTTGCGCTGCCGCTCGACTTCTTGGAAGCTCAGCGCGTGTCGGTCGGTATAAACGATTTGCGCTTTGTCGCCCTCACGGATGTTCCCGGCTTCCGCGAGTACGCGCGGCAGAACGGTATAAACGAGGTCCGGGGGTACACCATCCAGGGCAACGCACTGGAACTTGTACCCTCCCCCAATGGTGTAGCCACCATTGACATTGTTTACTACCAGAAGATTCCGCCGGTCGCAGCGGCACCGGGCGGCATCAACTGGTTGCTCACTGCCCATCCCGATGTGTACCTGTATGGCGCGCTCGCGCAGAGCGCCCCCTACCTGAAGGACCCGGAACGGATTCAGCAGTGGAGCCAGCTTTTCGGGGCAGCGGTCGCCAGCGTGACCCAGGCGAGCGCGAAGGTGGCGCACAGCGGCAGCAAGCTCGGTACGCAAGCCCCGGTCACGTTCGGCTGACCCGGCATGTACCTCTACGCCGATCCCGGCAAGCTGTACGGCTATGGGGTGTTTGGTGGCCTGGACGGGACCGAATGGTGCCCGGTCCCTGCGGTGCGCGGTGCGGGCATGGCGATTGCCCCCGCGCAAGCCCTGTGGGCAACGAAGCCGCCCGCCCTTGGCGTGGGCCTGTCCCGCCCGCCTAGCTCGTCCCTGTGGGGCGCGCAGCCGCCCGCCGCCATGACTGGCGTGACGGGTGAGGAATTGGGTGCGCCGCTTCCCTGCATCGACCTGTCGCCGTGAGTACCACCACCTTCAACTACAGCTTCGTCCTGCCGGAACCCGGCGGCGATGCGAACGTGTGGGCGAACTACCTCAACGGGAACTGGACGAAGCTCGACACGGTTCTCAAGACCATCGAAAACTCGGCAGGCTCGACCGGCCCCACGGGTCCGACCGGGCCGACTGGCCCGACCGGCCCCACGGGTCCAACCGGGCCGACTGGCGCGACCGGCGTGGGTGTGCCGGGTCCGACTGGCGCGACGGGTCCGACCGGAGCAACCGGGCCGACTGGCGCGACGGGTGTGGGCGGCACCGATGTCACCACCAAGGGCGATTTGCAGGGCTACAGCAGCGTACCTGCGCGCGTGCCGGTTGCGGCGAACGACACGATGCTGGTGGCGAATAGCGCGCAGGCGCTTGGCGTCCAGTGGCAAACCCTCAGTACCGTGCTGGACAAGCTGGCGAGTGCGGCGCAGGGTGCGTTGCCGTTCCGTAGCAGTTCGGTGTGGGCGGCGTTGGCCGCTGGTGTGGCGGGCAAGTTGATGCAGACGCAGGGCGCGAGCAACAACCCGGTATGGGTTTCCGCGCTGGCGCTTCAGGCATCGGTCTTTCAAAGTGTGGCAGGCAACACACTGGCAGTCTCAGGGCTGGACCTCAACTCGCAGCGCGGCTACTTCTTCCATCTGCGGGTGCGGAACATCAACGCGGGTGCCACCGCGATCTACATGAACTACAACGCGGACCTGACGCAGACCAACTACGACGCACAGGTGTTGAAGGGGGCGGCGGCAACGCCAACCGCCACGCGCGTCAACGACGGCTCGCTCGGTTCGCTGCTCGCGACCAACGCGGGCGACTTCGTGGGTTTCATCTTCCGGGGTGCGGATGGCATCGTTCACACCATTGTGGTCGCGCCGGGAGCGTATTCAGTCAACGTCGAAGTGCGTGTGACCGCCCACACATGGCGCACACCCTCGGTGAACGTCACCGGCATCACGTTCTCGTCCAGTGTCGCCAACGGTATCGACGCGAACAGTCAGGCGCAGATTTACAGCTTCGGGCCGAACACATGACACAAGTTGTCATCCAGTCCACCAACGCCGTCTTGTGGAGGGCCGCGCAAGCGCGCATGGCGGAAATCACCGCACGCATCGAATGGATCGCGGTGCGTGTGGTTGAAATCGACGGGTTGCTTGCGGGCATGGCACCGGGCGACCCCGAGCGCCTTCCGCTGGAAGCCGAGCAAGCTGCGCTCCTGTTGGAGCATCAAGACCTCTTGGCCGAGGAAGCGGCGCTCGACGGTTCGTGGTTGGAGGATGTCACTGTCGAAATGGACCCGCTGCCGATGTCGGAAGCGGACGCCATCGCGGCAGACGCCGCCGCAGCGGCGGCACTGGCGCAGCGCAAAATTACCTACGCCGCCAACCGCACGTTGTTGGAAGATTGGAACAACAGCCCGCCCACCAGTCTGCCCGCGCTGCGTGCAGCGTTTGGTATCCTCGCACTCATCGTGCGCGAGAAAATCTACGACGCCGACTTGGAGTAGCGCATGGGCACGCAAACCACCAACTACAGCTTCTACCTCCCGACCTCGGGCGGCGACACCGACACATGGGGCGAGTCGCCGGATGTGGGTGGTCTGCCCGCGAGTCTCAACGGCAACTTCCGCCTGCTCGACACCACGCTCAAAGCGATCAGCAACGTCGCCAACGCGGCGCTGCCGAAGGCGGGCGGTGCGATCACGGGCGCGATCACGCCGGGCGCGGGCGGGGCGATTGGCGGGGCGGCTGCGGGCGCTGCCATGCCGATCCACGCCAGCATCATCCAACTGCGCTCCGCTGCGGGCGCGGTGCTGGCGACCTGGGCAGCGGACGGCACCATCACCGCGCCCAACGTCACCGCGACCTCCGACCTCGCGCTCAAGCGCGATTTGGAGTTCATCGACCCGACCGGGATGCTGGACGCGATCACACGGTTGCTCCCACGGAGCTTCGTGTGGAAGCACAGCGGCAAGCGGGCAATCGGACTGGTGGCGCAGGAAGTCGAGCAAGCCGCGCCGGAACTGGTCATGCTGTCCGCACGCGAGGGCAGCGAGGGGCCGCTTCGCAGCATCGACCTCTATGGAGTAATCGCCTACTTGATCGGTTCGGTGAAGGCACTCAAGGCGCAACTGGACGCTCGCTGATATGCCGCTTCCCTCATCCGGCACCATCACGTTGCAGCAGATTTACAACCAATTTGCTGCGCCGCTCGGCACGCCGTTCACGCAGATGGTGAAGGGCGGTTTATACGTCCCGAGCAACGTGCTGAACGGTGCCAACATCCCGACCGCGCCGCCGATCAAGCTCACGGACTTCTACGGCACGGCTCCATCCGCGTCGATGTCGGCGGCGTGGCTCAGTGCCAACAACGTTACGATGTCCGGTGCTACGGGCAACGGCACGATGAATCTGTCCGTGAACCTCACGCACGCGGACCAGTCGGGCGACACGTTCTCGCTGGTGGACAACATGGATGTGACGTTGCGCCTCACCGTGGCGGCGGCATCGGCGTCCAAGTTGGTGCTGCGTCCACAAGCCAACGGCATCGTCGGCCCGAACAACACCAGTCACTTCATCAACACGACCCAAGGCTCGGGCCGACCGTCCGAGGCGGGCGCTGCGGGCACCCTGTTCTACGCCACCAGCGACGGGCGCACCTACTACTGCGACAATCCCGACTACTACTATGGCGTGCCGGGTGGCACTCCTGGCATGGATGACATCGACGCCGAGCAGCGCATCGACTCCGCGTGCTTCACCACGGTACCTTGGAGCGGGTCGCCAACGGCAGGCGATGTGTTGTCCTCCAACGTGCAACCGGGCAACACCTTCGACCTGACTTTCAACCTGGGGCGGCGCGTGCTGCGCGCATTCATCGGCGGCAAGACGCCTGCCAACTACAACGTGAATTGGAGCGCCGGGGGTTTCGGGGCGACGTTCGGCTACAACTTGCTGTTCATCAACGGCAGCACGATAGTCCAGACCGTGCCGTTGCAGGCCACAATCCGGCTGTACGGAAACCTCGCCGCGAAGGCTGTGATCTACCCATGACCAGACCCGTTCCCGTTGACATTCCCGCTGGCGTCGTGCAGATGGGCACGGAGTACCAGACGCGCGAGTATTGGGCCGACAGCAACCTCATCCGCTTCGTGGGCAAGGCGGTGACGCCGCTCGGCGGGTGGGAAGCCATCGTTGGCGGTCCCGATATGGTGATGGGAGCCACACGCAGTTTCCATTCGTGGAGCGACAACTTCGGGCGCAAGTGGGTTGCCATCGGCACCACGCAAGGACTGTGGGTCATGGACGCCTATGGCGCGACCCACAACATCACGCCGATTGGCTTCGTGCCGGGTGGCGAGTCGCCGGGGTCCGCGTTCGGCTACGGCACCTACCACTTTGGCGTCGAGGACTACGACGAGCCGGTGGGCGACGAGTCCACCAGCACATCGTCGCAAGTCATCAACCTCATCTTCAACTACTGGCACTTGGACAATTGGGGCGAGAACTTGGTCGCCTGCCAGGATGCCGATGGCAAACTGTATGAGTGGCCCCCCACCAACTTGTTTGCCAAGGCAACGCCCATCGTGCCCGCCGCCACGCCTGCGGGCAACGCGCTGCCCATTTCGCCACGCGGCATGATCGTGACCGATGAGCGGTACATGATGGCGTTCGGCGCGAAGCGTGATGTGGCTGGCCCGCCGCAGCCGCGCCGGGTGCAGTGGTGCAACCAAGAGGACAACACCACTTGGAAGCCCGATCCGCTGAACTCCTGCGGCGACATCGACCTCGCCAGCCCTGGCGCGTTCGTGCGGGCGGTGCGCTTCCATGAGGAAACGCTGGTCTTCACCACCAACGACGTACACCGGATGCGCTTCGTGGGCTACCCCGATGTGTACGTTCCCGAGCGCATCGCGTCGAACTGCGGACTGGTCGCCCCCACCGCAATCGCCAAGAGCGCCGACAAGCTCATGTGGCTCTCGCCACGCGGGTTGTACGTCTACGACGGGCAACAGGTCCAGCCGATGCAGGCACCCGTGGCGCAGAACTTCGCGGGCGACATCATGCAACACATCCTCGCCACGCGCACGGCGGCGCTTGGGCACAACGAACTGTTCAACGAGTTCATGGTGTTCTACCCGAGCATGGGCGTGAGCGAGCCTGACCTGTACGCGCAGTGGAGCTACGTCAATGACTGGTGGGCGGTAGGCCGGATGCAGCGCACGGCCTGGGAGTCGGCTTTCGCGCTCGACCATCCGGTGTCGGCGCGCTACATCCCGAGCGGCGAAACGATGGTGACGTTCACCGGCATGTCCGCGACGTTCAACATCACCCCTGGCGCGATGGTCAACTTCGCCAAGAGCGGCACGCTGACCGGGCAGGCCATCGTGGAATCCGTCACCTTCACGGATGCTCCTGCCAACACCGCCGGGTACGTCATCCTGTCCGATGTGCAGGGTGCGTTCTCCGTGGGGGCAGGCCATCAACTTGTGGAGGGCGTCGAGTCTGCCGACATCGTAGCCCGCGCGGCGGTGCCGGGGCAGACGGTCCTGTATAAACACGAAGTCGGCTACGGCTACATCGACTTGGTGGGCGAGCCTGCGGGGCAACCGCTGGCGCGTTCGGGTCCGGTGCAGTTGGGTGAAGGCGACCAGTTCGTGACCGCCGACCGCATGATGTACGACATCGAAGTGAAGCCGCCGGGCGTCGAGTTCAAACTCGATTTCTGGTCGGCACCCAACGGGCACTTGATGAAGTCGGTGGGGTATCTTCCATGCAATGACGCGCGCGGCTACTCCGACTTCCGGGGTGTCGGGCGCTCGGTCATCATCACCTTCCGGGGCGTGGCCGGGAACACGGACTTCTGGCGCATGGGCCAGATGCGGTTCCACACGCAACCGGGCGAGGGGCGCTAATGGCTGGCCCGTTCAATCGTTCGCAGGGCGGTACTGCCGGTGGCGGCGGTAGCCCGTGGACCGCAATCAACGACTTGCAGCGGCGGTTGGAGATTGCCGAGCGCAAGCTGGAAAGCGGCGTGTATGTGCGTGGGCGCGATGTCGAGATTGCGAAAATGCCTGACGCCGAGCGCCGCGCAAGGTTGATCCTGTACGCGCCCAACGGCGGGCGCTGGAACATCTTCGTGAGCAACGCGGGCGTGGTCACGACCGCTGCGCTTCCCCAGGTCCACGGTTAAGTGCTAGGCTTGTTGAGTCAGCGGGCCTCCCCCTAGCGGCCCCCGCACCACTCGCGAGCGACAACGACGAGGCTGCGCTGATGCCCGCCCAAGAAAACATTCCCAATGCCGATCCGAGTTGGTTCGGCAATCTCGGTGGACCTGTCCCGAGTTCGATGGGCAACCGCTCTGAAGGCAAGGGCGATGTCTGGTCCGACACCTACGGCACGCAAGTCTCCGAAATCCCCGCGTGGATGCGGCAAGCGGGACAGGACACCTACAACAACGCCGCCCGTTTGGCCGACCAGTGGCAAGACCCCGGTATAAACTCCACCTTCCAGGGAGCCATCGACAACGCCGGGGTCTACGGCGGGATCGTGCCTGGAATGTTGGGCGGCGCTGCCGACCGCTTCAACAACCTTCGCGGCAACGAAATGATGGAGTCCGCGAATCGCGGGATGTCCGATTTCGAGCGCGAGCTTGCGGGGCGGCAGTACGACCCGGAAACCATGCGGCGCATGTTCGGCGTCGGCTTCGGTGCGGGCGACAGCATCGGCATGACCTTCGGCGGTGGCGCTGCGCGTGGCACGCGCGATGCCAAGTGGGATGACCTCACCACGATGGACCGTGCCGCGTACACCAATCCGTACACCGGGGAAGTGGTGGATACGGCGTTGGGCGACATGGGGCGGCAGCAGCAGATTGCGGCGCTTCAGCGCGCGGGCGCTGCCACCAAGGCGGGTTCCTTCGGCGGTGCGCGCTACGGCGTGCAGGAAGGTGTGGCCGAGGGCGAGAACGCGCGGCAGATGGGTGGACTCTCCGCACAGTTGCGGGCGCAGGCGTTTGACGCCGCGACCAAGATGATGCAGGGCGACCAGCAAGGCCGGTTCAACGCCAGTTCGACCAACGCCCTGAAGGATGCCGACCTCGCCAAAGCGGAACTCATGGCGAACGCGCAGTTGTCGGCGTCGAGCAGCAGCAACCGCACGCAACTGCTCCTGGGGCAGATGGGGTTGCAGCAGAACGCCGACGCGAACCGCCGTGGACTTTTCGAGGCGATGATGACCGGCGGGAACAACCTGGGCACGATGGACACCAATCGCGGCATCGCGATGGGCAACTTCGCCAACGCGGGCATCGACCAGCAGGAAGGGATCGGTGACACGCTGTACCAGAACCAGTTCCGCGCGTCGGGTATCCCGTTCGGGATGCAGCAGCAGTTGGGCGGCATCCTCGGCTCGCTGCCGCGCGACTCGCGGCAGACCAGCACGGAAATGAATCGTGGGCACGAACAGCCGCAGCAGCAACAGGGCGGCGGCAGCAGCGGCATTGGGTCGATTCTCGGAAGCGCCGTGGGCGCGGCGGCGATGTTCGGATTCTAAACGGAGGGTGGAGGCATGAACGACTTCTTCAAGAGTGCCATCGGCGGGTTGATCCCCGCGCTCATCAATGGCGGCGTGGCGCGCTACCAGAATCGGGGCTTGCTCGGCAAGAACGCCGTCATCCCCGAGGACATGGCGCGCTCGGCTGCGACGATGGGCGTGGACCCGCAGCAGATGTTCGCGCAGGCACAGAAGGACGCGCGTGCCGGGGGCTTCATGGGTGCGTTCACCGGGCAGAATGCGAGCCAGGGGATGCGTGGCGGTTTCGACCAGGGCATGAACCGCATGGCCGCAAACGAAAAGTCGCGCCTCGGCCTGTCGAACGCCTACCTGGGCAACGCCGATGCCGTCAACGACATGGGCAACCGCTACGCGATGGGGGATCGGCAGGCACCGCCCCCGTTGTTCCGCCCGCCGGGTTTGGGCGGTGGCGGGGGTGGCGGCGGCTCCCCCATGTTCCAGCCGCAGGGCGACGGCGGCGGCGGGTCGATCCCGCAGCAGATGGCGATGCCGGGGGGTCCTGGGGGTGCGCCACCCTACGGTGGCGGCGGGCTGTCTGGTGTGCAGCAGCAGTTGGTCCAGTCGATGCAGGGACCGCAGGGCATGACCGGCGGGGCCGGTCCACCCGGTCCACCCGGACAGATGGACGAAATGTCGCGCCGTCGCCGCATGATGGCGGGCGGTGGCGGATTCGCGGGCTTTGATTCGCCAACGGGCAATGGTGCGCCGTCCGTTGGCGGTGCATCCCCTGACGGCGCACCGGAACTGCCGATTGACCCGCTGGACCCGATGGAAAAGGTCTTTGCGGAGGACCCCTACGCTCGGCGTGCGGTCGCGACCAACCCGGCGCTCTTTCAGAAGATGGTCGAGAACCGGATGGAGGAACGCTACGGCGCGAGCAAGCGCAGCATGACAATGTGGGAAGCCATTCACAAGGCGCAGAGTCGCGATCCCGATGTTGCTGCCGAGGGCAAGGCGGAACTGGACGAGTTCGTGAAATACACGGGCTTGGGCGAGCGCGCCAAGGACAAGACGCCCGAGCAGATTCAGAACGAAGCCCTTTCCACGGCGGAAGTGCCCAACTACGTCAAGTGGGTGGACGAATCACTTACCAAGGCCGAGGCGACGGGCAAGCTCGCGTATTCGATGAACGAAGCCGCTGCCGCGATGGGCGACAACCAGATGGCCCCGTTCATGCAGACGTTCGGCAAGGCGCTTGCCAACGTGGGCTTGCTGTCGAAGGACGGGCGTGAATCACTCGCGTCCGGGCTTCAGGGTAACGCGCTGGCGATGTCGCTCCTGGGCGACATCCGCAAGAACGGTCCCGCTGACGCGACGTACTCCGAGCGCGATGCCCTCGACAACCAGCAGCAGTTGGCGAAGTTGGAGGACACTCCTGAGACTCGCCGGTTGATCGTCGCGCAGCTTCAGCGTGCGGCGGTTCGCGCGGGTACCTTCGCCACCCTTATCAGTCGCGGGCCGCAGACGCCCAACGAAGGGCCGATTGTGCGCGACATGCTGCGTGAACTGAAGTACGTTCACAACGCCGACGATTTGCAGGAAATCAACGCGACGGCGGAAAGCGGCGATTGGGATGGTGCGATGCGGATGCTGCACGAACGCGCCGCACCGGATCGCCAGTTGTTCACCGGACTGAAGCCCACGCCTTATCGTTCGCTGGCCGAGCTTGCCACCGCGCGCAAGCGTGGGGCGACCAGTGCCGCGCCTGCGGCTGCGCCCGCCCGCGCGCCTGCGGTTGCTCCACCGGACGCCACGCAGCAAGGCGAGCCGCCGCCGCTGCCGCGCGGCGTGTCGCGCAGTCCCGTCAACCGCTTCCCGGTGCCCGCCAACGCAGCGGAGTTGGAAGCCCAGGCACGGACTGGCGGTGCAGCGGGTGAAGCCGCTGCGCGTCAAGCGACGGCGCAGGCAGCGGCGCAAGAGGAAGAAGATGCACAGATGCGTGCGGGCGGCAGCATCTTCCCGGCGCAGGGCGTGAAGGCAGCGCCCGATCAAGGTGCGCCGCCGCCCATCGACCCGGCGGTGGAAGATTTCACCGTGAAGCCGATGACGGGTGCGGAGCGCGCCATCCAACAGGCGACCAAGGAAGTGCAATCGGGCTACCAAGGTATCCGCGAGGCGATGCAGCGGCGGCGGGATGCCGCTGAGAAAGAGCGGAAGGAAAAGGAAGCTGCGGCCAAAAAGGAAGGCGCTTCGCTGACACCGCAGGGCAATGCCTATGACCTGTTTTCCCGTCGCCTGCCTGGACAGCCGACCCCCGAGGATGAGCGTATCGCGCGGCTCATGGGTTTCGACCGCAGCTACATGAATCCGATGTTCGCGATGCCGCAGCGTCGGCGCGTATAAACGCGGAGCTATCTCCACCATGCCCACCAAGCCGTTTGAAACTCCCGTCGATTTGCTGCGCGCATTGCGCGACCGCATGGATGCACCCGGCGAGTTGCCGTCCGATGACGAAATCGACTGGATTTTGCAGGGGCACAAGCCCAACGTAGCCTTGGAGGAAGTGGAACGGCTGCGTAAGCACTCCGTTGTCGGTTCGATGGTGGAAGGCGTGGCCGACATCGGCGGCTTCCAGGGCGGCGACGAGGCGCGCGGCTGGCTGGCCGACAAGCTCGACAGATACGGCGGGCGCATCGGCACTGCGCCCAATCCGACCGGGCGGCGTGGCGCACCCATCGAACAAATCGACCTCAACAAGCCGCAGCCGGGACGCGAGGCGCAAGCGGACCTCACGGACGCCTACCGCCAGCAGACCGAGGATGCGCGCACGGCGCACCCCGCCGCGTTCTACGGCGCGGGCCTGTTGGCCGGTGGAGCATCCGGGGCGGGCACGCTGCGCGCTGGCGCAGCCCTGCCCGTGGTCGGTAAGGGGTTGGTCGCGCTGCGGCAAGCCAGCCGCGCCGTGACGCCCCTGTTGCGCGTGGGGGGTACGGCGGGCGAGGGGTCCATCCTGGGCGCGTTGGGCGGCTTCGGCTCGGGCGAGGGTGGGGTGACGGATCGCCTTCAGCCCACGCTTGCGGGCGCTGCGTTGGGCGCGACGGTTCCCGCCGCTGTGACCGGCCTGGGCATCGGCGCGAAAGCGATCATCCCTGGCGCAGCGTGGGGCACCGAAAAACTCGGGTCCATCGGCAACTGGTTGGGCAGCAAGGAAGTGGGCGGGCAGGGGCTTGGTGCGCGCACCATCGGTCCCATCGAAGAACGCGCCATGCAAGCCTTGAATCAGCAGTTGGGCGAAACGGCTGGCCCGGTGGTGCCGAAGGCACCGGGCATCCTGGCAGCGATGAAGCGCGGCGTGCAGGGCTTGGTGCCGGGGATGAAGACGCGCCTCGGCGGACTCACGGGCGATGAAGGCACGCTCGGCACGCTGCCCGGTTCTGCGGGCAAGGGCGCAACTGTGGGTGACATTCTCCCCGATGAAATGCTCGGGTCCGATCAGATGGCGATTACCCCGCGCGACATCATCGCCAATGTCGCGCCGCAAAAGCGGGCGGGCTTGGATGCGCTGCGCCAGTTGGCCGAGCGCGGCGCGGGCCGCGCGAAGCGGTTGGTAGGGGATACCGCCAAAGCCCTTGGCGTGTCGCCCCATCAACCGCTGGTCGATACGCAAGCCGCCGCCCAGGCGTTGCGCGCCGAGGGCAGCGCGGCAGCGAACCCGCTCTACACCGCAGAGTTGAAGGGAGCCACGCCGCTGCCGCAGCACAAAATCGTGAGCGCGGCGGTGGACAACCCGCGTATCGCGAGTGAAGTGGACAGCATCGTGGGGCAGTCGGTCGATCCCGTCGAGCGGTTCACTTCCGGCAACTTGCAGGATGTCGCGGACTCGCTGGCGCAGAAGGCGACCGCAGCGAAAACTGAACTCAGTGATTTGGTCAACACCTTCCGTGGGCGGAACGCGCAGTTCAACGCTACGTTGGGCGGCAGCACGCTCGCCAAGAGTACGGTGCGGGAGTTGAAGCAACACGCGCGCACCGTGAAGAACGAGTTGACCGCGCTACAGAAGGCGCAGCAGCAGGCGCAGGACGCCGCCGACTTCCTGGGCGTGGCCGATCCGCTCACGCAGAAGACCGCGCAAATCCGGCATTGGATCAACAGCACGCGCGCAGGCAAGGCGCTGTGGGGCGAAGTGGGCGGCGAGTCGGGTGTCGCGGGAGAACTGACCCCGAAGGCGCTGGAACGGATGGCGCAGCAAATCAACTCGCAAGGCTTCCTGACGAAGCACGGGTTCGATCCCGGCGATGCCGACTTGCTCAAGCTGCGGACGATGATGCAGGACGCCGTGGACACATCGACCAGCGGCGGGATGAAGGTGCCGCGCGAACTCGCGCGCGAGGGCTACACCCGGTCGGATGCGTTTGAGCTTGGCGCGACCCGCCCGCAAGTCGGCGGGCCGGTCCTGGGCGAAGAACTGTCCCGGCTGGCGCAGACCGGCAACAAGGCGACCGGGTTGCCGCTGGCCCCCGGCGTAGACATGGAAATGCAGCGCGGTGTCGCCGCACGGTTGCTCCCTGCAATCGCAGCGGACACCAGCGAGACTGGTGCGCGGGCGCTGACTACCGCCCGGAGCGGCGCGCGGGGTATGGAACTGCATGGACTGTTCCCCACCATGCAGGGACGCGGGCAGAAATTGGTGCAGCAGATCGGGGCCGAGCATACCCTGGCCCGGAACGAGCGGGACTTGTCCGCGTTGATCCGCCAGCCGCCCAAGTCGCCGCCGTTCCTGGCGCGGCTCACTTCCGCCGTCGCGGCGCAGAATCCGACCGGCGGCATTCAGCACGGCATCGGCTGGCTGGCGCAGCGGTACATGCGGATGCCGCAGAAGGTCAGTGACGCCTATCTCAAGACGCTGATGCGTCCGAGCGCGGATCGCGCGACGTTGCTGCGCGAACTCGCGAAGGTCCGCAACATGGGGCGCATCGGTGACGCTACCCGCGCCCGTATGGCCGAACAGTATTTCGCGGAATACAACAAGAAGAACCCGAGCGAGGGGATTCAGGACTTCTACGATCAAGTGGGTATAAACGCCCCCCGTCTGTACGATCCGGTGAAGGCGCATTACCAGAAGGCCGAGCGGGACAAGCAACGCCGGAATGAGCTTGAGGCGAAGTTTGGCGCTGGTGGTCGCGGCCTGCGGGTGTCTCCGAAACCGTAGCCTCGACGTTCCGCTTGAACCGCCGGATGTCGGTCAGGAAGTTCGCGCGGTGCCGGTCGGTATCGGCACGGCCCAGGATCAACAACGTCTGCACGCCTCGGTAGCTCACCCACGCCTTCCAGTGTCGGCCACCCCGCTTGAGCCTTAGCAGTTCGATGCCCTCATGGTCGAGCGCCGTTAGGCGCTCGCGGATGCCCTTGCGCCCGGTCATGCTCGCGTACTCCACACCATGAACCAGAACATGCAGAGCATCCCGATGGGGATACCCACAGTCAGTCCAAGGCTGAAGCCTGCACTCTGAATGAGCGCGCGGCGGGTCCAGGCCATCGCCGCGATCCCGTCACGGCACCCGTCGTTGTACGCCTTGCTGCGGACCCTGCCGACCAGTTCCATCCAGTCCGTGAAGCTCATCTTGTTGGGCATGATGGCGTCCATTAAGGTTGTTCCTCGTAAAAGGTGTGTTGACCCACAGTGCAGAGGGGTACTAGACTCGCCCCGCGTTTATACTTGGAGGATCGAAAATGCGTGGCCTTACGGCAACTCTCGGGAACCTGGGAACCGCCGTCGTAGAGAACATTCGCGGCGGCAGCGCGGGCACTGGCCCAGGCGCTTCCTTGCGGCTCGTTCCTGCCAAGCCGCGCATTCAACCCGGTGAACTGGCCCGGTGCGAACGCCTCGGTGCAGGCATCGGTCGGGTGGCCTTTGTCCCACGCTCGGGCTACCCGGTTCTGAAGGACTTGGGCGACGGCGACCTGACCGGCGAAGGGTTCGCCCCGTGCTTCGTGGAACACGACTAGGCTCATGCAGTCCCAGGCGAAGTCCCTTTCGCCTGGGGCTGCGATGAGCAGCGCGGTGAGTGCGAGCGCGAGCATGGCCTAGATCAGATCGGCGTTGGGATCAGCCTCGACAGGCGGCGGTGTGGGTGCGCCAAGCACTTCGTTCGCCGTCTGCACCGTCCGCACCATCGTTTCGCCGTCCCACGGCACGCCCACCACGACGGAATGACCCGACTCGAAAGTGATGCAGGCCACCACGCGGGCAACGCAAACGTCCTGTTGCCCGCAGTCCGAACACGCCATCAACATCTGCAACGTGAGCGCGAGGTCGAGCAGCGCCACGCAACCCTCGACGGACGCGACGGGGAAAGGCTTGTCGCGCGGCGGGAGATTGGGCGGCAGGCCCGCGTCCACAATCTCCGACAGCGCCGCGTGGATGGGAGACTTCTTCAGGATGTACGCCAGCAGTTCCTTTACGGTGGGCTGGCGCACATGGGTGAAATCGTCCAGGGCTTCGGTCACGCGGGCGTGGCGCTCGGTGAGTTCCGAGAACCGCATCATCATGTCGAGCCGTGCGGCTCCCAGGTAGTCGAGTTCAGGGGTTTCCATGCTTCGACTCCCCGAGCGCCATGACAACGTGTATAAACAACCACACGGGCCACAGCGCCGCCGCGAGGAACGGATGCTTGATGGTCGGGTCGGCGGTGTAGGACGGCAGCAGCAGGCCCATCACCAGCGCGTGCAAGAGCGCGTAGTAGAACAGGAAGGCGGTCATCATCCGCGCGATGCTCCCTCGGGTGCCGTGCCGTCGCCGCCCATGAGGTCGATGCCCTGCTCGCCCATGAGCTTCACCAGCGCGTCGGGATCGGGCGACACGCCCAGGCCGATGCTCGCGCCGCTCTGAAGCGTGAGCGTGGCGGTGAGCGCGGAACAGACCATGCGGTAGTTCGCGAACTCGGAACAGGTCAGCATGACCTGACCCACGAACGCGAGTTCCAGCATCCCGATCACGCCCATTACCATCGTGTCGGGCATCGCCTCGGTGTAGGGCTGCGGGTTCCCGGCGGCGTTGACCGCATCGGCAATCGCATCGCGGAAGGGCGATTCGGACAACACAATGTCCAGCACTTCGATCAGCGTTGGCTCGCGGCCCAACGACTGCAAGAAACGCTGTGCCCTCAGGTGGCGGTTGCGGAGGCCGGTAAGCTCCTGGGACAGCACCCAACGCAACTGTGCGCTGTCTCGGGGGTGGGCGGCGGCGGGATCGTTCATGGGTTCTCCTTGCAGTGCGCGACAGCGCGTGGGGTCAGGGCAGTGGATGTGTCGGATGGTCTTGTCGGGTGCGGGGCACCGGCACTGTGAGTGGACGGTCCCGTATTCGCAGATGGCTTTGTAGTGCTGGCTCACGGTTGCTCCCTTGGTCACTTGCGGTAGCGGCGGGTTTCAAACCCTTCAGCCTTGACCGGCAGGCCGGGGGCGAAGGATGGTTGCACGGTCATGTAGTGGGTCAGGATGTTGAGCATACCGGGTGGGGTTTCGCACACAATCTCGTCATGCACGCGGAGTATCGGGTTAAACCGATTCGCACGCAAGCGCAGTACGCCCCCCATGAACACATCCCGCGCAACTGCCTGGGTGATGTTCTCCGCGAGCAGTCCGCCGTATAAACGACCGTACTTGAACCTTCCCCCGTAGATCAGTTCCTTGGTGGGGAGGTCTTCAGGCTTTTCCGGTGGGATCGTGACCACGCGCGGATTGAGATACCACAGCGCCCGCCCGGATGGCAGGATTGCGCGGACCCACGGGCCGGTGCGCTGGAACAGGATCGGCCCCGCTCGCGCGGTGTCCTGGCCGTAGACGGCGACGGCCCATATCGCTTCGTTGAGTTGCGCCCACCAGCGCACAATGTCAGGGTTGCTGTCCCGATAGGCGTAGATGATTTGCTTGGCGTCTTCCTCGGTGAGCATTACCCCACTCGCCTTGCAGAACGCCCGGAACTTCTTCCAGCCGCAGCCGTAGCCGCCCGACAGCACGCACACCTTTCCTACGGTGCGCTGGTTCTTGGTGATAGCCTCGGGGGCGATGTTGTAGATCGCGCTCGCCTGGATGCGGTACACATCCACGCCACGCCGGAAACCGTCGAGCAACACAGTCTCCCCGGCCAACCAAGCCAGCACCCGCGCCTCAATCTGCGACAGGTCGATGACGGTCAGCACCTTGCCCGGTGGAGCAACCAGCATGGGCCGCACCAAGGCGCTGTAGGTGGTCATGGGCGACCCATCGACCAGGGCGATGAGTTCCGGGTCGGAGAGCATGTCCAGCCGGTCAGCCAGCGCGTCAACGTCGTTCACCAGCACGCCGCGCGGAAGGTTGCCTAGCTGCATCCTGGGGTGCGTGTCGCGCCCGGTGTGCGCGCCGTGGTAGATCAACTGCCCACGCACGCGGCCATCCCCTACGGAGCCATCACGCAGGGCGGCAAACTTGGATGTGCTGGACTTCGCCAGTTCCAGCCGGATTTCGGCCACCCGGCGGGCGGGGCCGGTGAAGTCATCTAGCCGGTCTTCTAGCGTCTGTTTGGTGAGGTCATCAAGTTCTTCACCCGCGTCGATGGCGAACCAGTCGCCCAACTTCTGTACCTGGGTGGAGTTTATACCGTTGGTGAGGGCGCGGATTTCCGTGCCGAGGTCGGTGGTGTGCTTGCCTAGTCCACGGATCGCGGCGAGTACCGCCAGCCGGTCCACCAGAATGCCCTCGTCGTTGGCTTCCTCGGTCGCTTCCCAAATCGCCTGTTCGGCGCGGGCCAGTTCCTTCAGGGGTAGCGCGTCGAGTAGTTCTTGCTCCACGCGAACGTCCTGGCCGCAGTAGTCGCCAAGGCGCACTAGCTCATCGTGGGTAGGGGTGGGCAAGACCCCCTTCTTGTCGGGCTTGCAGAGCCGCATCATCAAGCGGTAGCCCTCGCTGTCCTTGTTCAGCGCGATCCGCATGTCCTTCGCCATCTGGTCGAGGCCGCCACGCAGACCGTGTGCGCGGCCCAAGGCGGCAGTGCAGCGCCAGCGGCTTAGGGGCGGGCAGGGGGGCAGGCCGATGGTGTGGCCTAGCACCGTCCACATCACGCGCTCAAAGCCAGCGTTGAAGGCGTGGAAGGTGGTGCCGGGGAGCAGCGTGCCGGTATCGTCCAACCAGGGGGCGCGATGGTGCCGATCCCACTCGTAGGGCGGTGCGCCGTTTATACTGAGGCGGCACCGGAGAATCTTTGTGGAGGGGTCAGCAGCGTATACATGGACCCCGCATCGCTTTAGGTCCACACGGCTTTGAGACTCTAGGTCCAGGGACACTCGCATGGGGTTCTCCGAAAGCGGCGCGGAGGGTGGGTGCGCCGGTCGGGTCGGCACCTGAGAGAGCCGCCCGAATCCTTACCCACCCCCCGCACCTAGAAAAGACCCCTAGCGGGCATCGCCCCGCGACCCCGATGCGGTCGGGGAACATGCGCGGAGCGAGCCGCCTTCCCGCTAGGGGCACTACCTGTGCGGAGTGCCAGGGGGCACCTATCGCGGTCCCGTGTAGCGGTCCACCGCGATAGGGCTACATCCCCCTGGCACCCCTGTTCGGCTAGATGAGGTCCGTTTCGTCGGTCGGCGTGCCTGCCGCCGCGCCGTCGCCCGAAAGGTCCACATCCTCGGGAGCGAGTTCGATTTTCTCGAAAGCGATGTTCGCCCCACCCTGGATCGGTTTGCCCCGGCCCCAACGCTGCACGCCGTTGATGCCGATGCCGACGCCCGTGTTGCCCGCCTTCTGGTAGGGGAACAGGGCGCAGAACACGCGAGCGTAGTCGCCGCTGGTGAAGTCCTCGGGGTTCGTGATTTCGCGCGTGGACTCGTCCACCAAGCGCGGCTTGCGACCGGCACGACCGTTGCAGAAGAAGTGCCCCGCGAAGTCCTCGTTGCCCTCGCGTTCCACATCGCCGTCACGCAGCGGATTGCGGATGCGACCGGCCTTGATGAGCGCCACCGCGTTGTCGCCCCAACGGGACTTGGCGCAGTCGATGATGGCTTGCTTCAGCACCTTGATGCCTTCCACATCCGTTTTCGGGATGAGGATGCAAGCGGAGTAGTGCGGTTCCCCCTGCCCGTTCATGGGCGCACGCGGGGTCAGGAGGTAGGGGTACGCGAGCCGCACGCGCCCCGTGGTTACGTCGATGTATTTGGCTTCCGACATTAGCGTTGGTTCCTTCGTGATTGAAGTGGCGGCGGGTGATGCCCCGTCCGCAATGTGGAGACTACAACGGGCTTTTCAGGATTGCAATAGCCCAACGAGACTTGTGCGAAGCGAAGCGACGGCCACCCCGCTTCTTGGTGCAGTGCGAGTTCGGTGATGCGCCACACTCGGGGCAAGTCACGGCGCGCACGGCATAGCGTTTATACCGTGCGCGTGCGCTGCCGCTGTGTTTATGCCCGCTCACACAAGGTCGCTCGGCAAGTCGAGCGGTTGGAAGTCGAGCAACGGCGGTCCCTTGTCGAGCGGCCCCGGATCGTTGAACTTGATGGCCCGCGAGGTCGGTACGTCGATGGTCACACCGGGCGGCAACTTGGTGATTTTCTCCGCATCCGTGATCGACACCGGGCGCACCAACTTTATGCCGATTTCGGGTGGGAACGATGTGGCGATCCATTGAATCGCAGCGTCGTTGACCCATTCGCGCTTGGTCGGGTTGGGCTTGCCCATGAGGGTGCAACCGGGAATGGATGCTCCCAACTCCAACCGCGTGCGGACTTCAGCCTTGATCTTGTCGGCCCACGCTTCAAACGCCTTGAGCGAGCGGAACAGCACCGCGAGGTCCGTGTCCTCAAGCTCATGCAGCACCAGCGGTTGCACGGGCGGCATCAAGGCCATATCGCTAGCCCCAATCGCGTACTGCAACGGACAGATGGAACGCGCGGGACACCACTTGCATTGCGACCCCACGACCAGCGGCGCATCGGGGGCGCGGGCTTCAAGCGCGTGCTGGTGGTAGAACTCGGCCAGGGCGCGGAAGGCGTCTACGTCATCCCATTCTTCCCAATGAATGTCCGGGCTACTGAGGGGTTGCATGATGCCCAGGCGCACGCCGGTCACGCGCTCGACCAGTTCGATTGCGAGCAGCACGCCGAGTCCGTATAAACGCAGTTGATGGTTCCCCTTCGCGTATACGGGGGTAGCTCCACTCTTGTAGTCGATGACGGTCAGGATGCCGGTCTTGGGGTCGAAGTGGGTGAAGTCGATGGTGCCGAAACACCCGTCCTCTACGAAGGGCAGCGGGATGAGCCGTTCCGCCTCGTACCAGTTCGGGTCGGTGGTGTAGGGCATGAGGGCCGCAAGGTACGTCGATACGTTCGTGCGGTCATCCACGGTGTAGACGTATCCCTCATGTTCGATCTTCTTCGCCATGCTGCCGCCCCGCAGCACATGATCGGCTAGGGCATGGTTGGCTTGGCCTGCCGTTGCCGCAGCACCCCCCTCGTCGGGGGGTGCCTTGGCAACGAGCGCGACGGAGCCGGGACAGTGGACCCAACGGTGTGCGCTGGACGGTCCAAGTTCGGCGTGCGCGCCCATGCCTTACTCCATCGCCGCGTTGATGGCTTCGATGGCCTCGGGGTAACGCTCCGGTGCCAGTTCGTTGCCGTGGGACACCTTGAGCGCATCCCACACGCCCAGGAGCGAAGCGCGGCCACGCTTGGCGATCAGCGCCGTGGCAGCCGAGCGCACCGCGTCATAGGCCACGGTGGGAGCCGCAGCGCCGTTGCTGGCCTGGGCGACGGGAGCCGGGGGTGCGGCAGCAGGCGCAGGGGCCGCAGCAGCAGCGGGCGGGGTAGCGGCGGGCGGGGTCGCCTGGGGCGTTGCGGCCTTGCGCGGGCCACGGGGCGCACGCGGAGGCGCGGCAGGCTTGGGGGCCGCAGGGGTGGCAGCGGGGGCGACTTCGGGCGCGGCAGCGGGGGCCGGTGCCGGGGCGACCGCTGGTGTGGAGGCACCCACAGGCAGCAGGGGAACCTCGGTATAAACGCCTTCGGGGTCCAGCGTCTTGAGACAGTGGCCCACCTGACCCATGAGGATGTGCAGCACATCCATCATGCCGCTGAGTCGGGCCAGCGCGTACACAGTTGCGGAATCGTCTTTCATATCGTGGTTTTCCTTGATGACTTGGGTGATGTTGCCTTGCTTGAAAAAGTTCGCTTCGATAACACGGTGGTCAATGCTCCCATTGATTGCAAGTATATCCGCAATCACGGGCCTTGTCGCTCCGATGCGGTGGCACCGATCAATCGCCTGCTCCATGCGGGCGGGTGTCCACTCGCCTTCTACGATGATAACGTGCCTCGCGGCGGTGAGTGTGATGACCTCCCCGGCTGCGGACGTTTGCCCCAGGAACACGCGCACCGTGGGGTCGCGCTGGAACCTATCTACCACAGTTTGACGCATCCGCGAAGAAACGGACCCGTCGATGCGAACGGGTTTATACGCGAGCAAGCCAGCTTCCAGCCCGTCGAGGACGCTCAAGTGGTGTGCGAATACCACCACCTTGTCAGACCCTTCCTCCAACTGGTCGATGATGTAGCGCACGGCGGCGGGTATCTTCGCCTCGCCGCTCAGCTTCATCAGCGTGGACAGCCCTTCAAAGGCTACGGCGCTGCGATTCTTCGCGATTTGACTCGGGTCATAGATGCGCTCGCGCTCGTCCACGGGAAGGTCGAGCAGGATGAGCCGCTTCATCTTCGGCGGCAGATCAAGCACTGTGTCCTTCTCCACCCGGAACATCCAGGGCGTGAGCAGTTCGCGCAGTTCATCCAGGCGGCTCGCGCCCGTGTAGTCCCACCCCCACTTGGAGAGCCACCCCGCTGCATAGCGCATCCCGAACTCATGCCGGTTGAGTCTGGTTGCTCCCAACGTGTGCAGCATGGGCCACAGTTCGATGGGGCGATTCGGCATGGGTGTGCCGCTCAACAGTAGGGCGCGATCCACACGCGGAATGAGCTTCATCGCGAACTTGCTGCGCTTGGTGTTGTGCCCCTTCAGGTAGTGGGATTCGTCAAAGATCACTGAGCCGAAGCGTTTATACTTGTCCGGGTGCAGCAGTGACCCGTAGCTCACGATCAGCACGTTGCCAGCGGGTAGGTCGAGTAGATGCTGGTGACGGCCCCCGCGCGCGATGTGCGTGGTAATCTCCGGTCGCCAAATCGCGAACTCGCGCTGCCAGTGGTATAGCGCGCTCGCAGGGACCACGACGAGGCCAGGGCGTGCGGACACATCAGCATCGACGCACGACACGATGGTTTTGCCGGTGCCCTGCTCCATCGCGAGATAGGCTTTGGGCTTGGGCTTGCGCCAGCGAACCGCCTCGCCCTGGAACTTGTAAAGTGGCATCGTCTGTCTTAGAGTGTGGACCCGCCTTCAATTAGAGCCGCTTTCACATGCCGAAGTCAAGCACCCCCATTACACTGCAAGACCGGGCGCAATCCATCCTCGCGGTGGAAGCCTGTATAAACAAACTCGGCGTGCGTGGCCTCGCCCGCGCGCTCAACACAACGACCGATGAGGTATACCGCTGGCGCAAACTCGGCATCACGGTGATGGCGGCGATCCGTGCGGACGTTGTTGGTGTCTGCCCTAAGGAAACGCTGCGTCCCGATGTGTCGGTAGTTGGGTGGCAGCGTGAAATCTATCTGGCCCTGGCTGACGGCTCATTGACCGTTACCGGCGAGGGCGATTTGCGCCTCGGTACCTCCGCTGCGAAGCTCGCCGCACGCGAGCGTATGCGCGAGCGCCGGGAAAGGATACGCAGTGACGAAGCCTAAAGGTGCCCCTATGAGTCCTGCCGATGTAGCCCAAGCCTATCGCAACACCTTGGGGTTCGCAGTCATCCCGCTCATCCCGAACACGAAGAAACCGGCGATCAGCACCCGCGACTTCGTTGACGGGTTGGCGGCTCCGATGTGGGGCGCGGATAGTGGTGTCGGTGTGATGCACGCGCTGTCGGGAACGTGCGCGGTGGACGCCGATAACCTTCCGCGTGTGGTCGAGGGGTTTATACGCCTTGGCTTGGACTTCTACACCTTGATGAAGGGTGCGCCTCGGATCAACGGCTGGCCGGGTCGAGGCAAGTGGTTGTTCCGCGTCCCTGCCGGGATGGACCTGACGCTACGAACGTGGACACAGGTGTTGGAGTTGCGTGCGGGCGGGCTGACCTACGACTGTCTGCCGCCCACGATCCATCCCAAGACCGGGCGGGCATTCCAGTGGGAAGGCGACACGGCCCCGGCCACGCGCGATGACATTCCCGTGCTGCCTGCGGAACTGGTCGAGTTGTGGCAGCACTTCGATGCGCTCATGCCCGAACTCACGGGCGATGTGAGCTACCTCAAGGCGGCTCCCTCACGCGATCCCAACGAACCGCTGCCGCCTGACGTAGAGGCGTACAACGCTCGGGTGGCCTGCGCTGACGTACTGGTGGCGGCGGGCTATATCGAAGCGCCGGGGAACCGCTGGCTTCCGCCCGGTTCGACTTCGGGTATGCCAGGAACAATCATCTTCACCGATGCCGATGGGGTCGAGCGCATCTGGTCGCACAACAATTCCAGCGCCCTGTGTGACGGCAAGCCGCATGATGCCTTCGACGCCATGCGTATCTTGGAGTGCGACGGCGTGTGGGGCGTGGCTTTCGAGCGCGCGGCCATTGCGTTAGCGCCCGCGCTGGTGGGCGATTTTGGCGAGCTTGCTGAAGCGGGCGAGTGGTCCGTGCGCGAGGGCCATTCGATGCGTGTCACAGTGGATTCGGGAAGCGGGACCAGTGTGACCCGTATAAACGACAGCGACCCGCTGGCCCTTGAACTGCCTGTGTTCGATGTGCGGTCGCTGCGTGAGTTGGTCGCGCTGCCGCGTGCCGCCACGCCCCGCTTCCACATCGAACGCCTCATCCCCCGTTCCGACGATGACGAGGGCGGAATGCTCACGGCCCTGACCGGCCCCTCGGGCCTGGGCAAGTCCTGGGTTGCCCTGCACACGGCAATAGAGTGTGTGCTTGGCCGCAATATCTTCGCCCACGAAGAACTGGAAGTTGTCGAGCCGTGCGGAGTGATCGTGCTGCCGCTGGAAATGGATCAGCGCACCATGCAGGATCGGGTCGAGGAAATGTGCCGCAACATGACCCTGACCCAAGCCCAACTGGACCTGTTGGCCGACAACCTCCACTTCATCACGCCAAGGCCACCAAGCGATCCGGCTGCGGGGTACTTTGAATCGTACTACCCGCTCGTCACCACCGAGTACGGCATCGCGACCCCAAACACCCGGTTGATCCAACCGCTCGCGGACGCCTTGATGGAGTGCAAGCGGGCGGCGGGTATAAACGGCATGGCCGTGCGGTTGGTGGTGCTGGACTCACAAAGCTCCATGCACGGGGTAGGGGAAAACGACAACGCGGCGGCTACCGTCGTGGTCAACACGATCCGCGCCATGCTGCGGCGCGCGGGCCTGGACGGGTTGATGATCGCCCACACGGCCAAGCACGAAACCAAGAACACCGAGCGCGATGCGATGGGGTCGGTGCGTGGTGCGGGTGCCTTCGGAGCATCCTATCGCAGCATCGTCACCCTGGCCCCCTTGTCCGACAAGGAACTTGCCGAGCGCCAAATCGAACGCCGCCACCGCAGCCGCTTTATCAAGGTGTTTATACCCGGCAAGAACTTCCGCCGCCCGAACCGCTACGAATTTGTGGTTCACCTGTTTGGCGGGGTATACCCACAGATCGTGAGCGACGATGCCGCCGCGATCATGGCTGGCGCGAACGCTGCCGGGGTGCCGGTGGCTGTCGCCCCCTGCTCTGCGGCGACCCTGCTCGCCGTGCTGTCTGCGGTCTACGCCACGGGTCCGGTCAGCGGTAACGCCCTGCGCCAGCGGCGCGGGTTGCGGCCTCGGGACTTGGAGTGGGGCACCATGCGGGCGGCTATCGAATGGCTGTGCGAGCGCCAGTTGATCGTGTCGAATGGCCTGGACGGCAACCTGAAAAACATCGAACTGGACCGGAGCAGTCACGCACTCGACGTTGCTGCCGAAATGGTGCGGCAAGCCTTGGGGTTGAACGATGACAGTGACTTGGTGTAGAGTGCAGCACTCCACAACAGGAGTACCCTACACCATGCACCAGAGACAACCAGAAGGCGGCTCCCTTGGACGCCCCGAAATGAGCGACATGGGCCTCGGCTACGGCCCCGGCGCGGAATACATCGCGGGCAGCACGGGCCGCTCCGCACCGCCCCCGCTCCGCACCGCCGCACAGGAGCGCGACAACAGTGCCATCCGGGTCGAACTGAACTCCCTGGCCCGCTCGACCGAACACCTGACCCGCCTTACCGGCGTGCTGGCCGAGCGCCTTCAGCCGGTGATGAACCCGGCTCCGTTTCACGGCACGGGCAAGCGCGAGCAGGAACCGGCTCCGGTTGTTCCCCTCGCTGGCGAACTGGCAGAGTATCGCCTTCGGGTGGAACTCGCCAGCGTGACGCTCAACACCATCCTGCAAGCCCTGGAAGTATAAACACCATGAGCGCACCCAACAGCAATCTCACCTATCGCGGGCCGGTGGACTACTACCTCGCCTTCGTCCGCTACTACCTCTCGCACGGCAAACAGCCGGTGCGGGCCTGCGACCTCGCCCGCGACACGGGACCGTTCCGCGAAATGCACGCGGTCACGAAGGTCACGGCGATGCTGAACCTCTTGGCCTCCGGTGGTCTGGTCAAGGTGGTCAGCACCACTAAGCACGGCACCGAGTTGTACGGTGTCGGCAAGCTCGCGATCCCGCTGCGCTACATCGAACTGGAAGCGCCCACGAAGGGGCCGAGCGAGCAGCTTCGCGCCTGGATGCCCGAATTGGAGAGTCTGGTATGAGCCGCATGAAGATCGACGGACGCACCTATCTCTCCGCGAGCGAAGTGTTTCAGTACGCGGTGAAGAAGCGCAAGTTCAAAGGCAACATCGCGACGATCCGGCGACGGCTCTCGCGCGGCGTGCGCGCATGGCCCGAACTGCTGGAAGCGTTGCGCCCCTACGGTGCCAAGCGCCGGGACGCCAAGGCGGTCAAGGCTGCGGCCATTACGCTGAAGGCGGAAATGGCTGCGCTCGCGGCGATCCGTCCTGGCAGCACGGTCACGAAGGCGAAGCCCAAGCCGAAGCCCAAGCCCAAGCCCAAGCCCAAGCCGAAGGCCACCCCGCAGAAGGCCAAGCCGGTGAAGAAGACCAAGGCCAAGGCCACCCCGCAGAAGGCCAAGCCCAAGGCCACCCCGCAGAAGGCGGCGGTGGTCGCGCAGACGGATGGCTCGCTGGTCTAGGTGGACAAACCCCCGCCCTGTGAATTTGTGGAGTGATTCACAGGGCGGGGCGCGTATAAACGCTAATCGTCCTTGTCCTTGCCCTTCTTGCTCTTGCCGTTGATCGGGGTCGCTTCCTCGTAGACGGTGTAGGCGAACAACGGCACGCCGTTCTCCATCGCCTGCCCGGTGCGGTCGTTCTGCTCCGCGACCCAATCGGAGCCGAAGGTGTCGGCATCCTTCTCGTCCTTGAACCCGCTCACGACGGCGACGATGGGCAACTCGCCCAACCCCGCCTGCGCCTGCAACACCACCACCAGACCGCCCGTGGCTTTCAGCTTCGGCTTTGTGTGATCGCGCAGCATTTCCGTGCCCTCCGTTGTGGAGGCGCGAGGGTAGCGACGGGCGGCTGTATAAACGCTGAGTGCGGTCAGACCGTCACGGGGAACACATCGGGGTACGCGGCGGCAAGTTCGCGCACCGCCTCTTTCCAGCCGTAGCACACCACGACGCGCCAGCCCTGCGTGTGCAACATCAAGTGCTTCTCGCCCTGCGCCTGGGTCACGCCGTAGCTCCCTATGAGGCGCTTCAGTTCGATGGCAAGTCCACACTCTCCGCTCGCCAGGGGCCGGAAGAACATCAAATCCGGCCAGCCCGGTTCCAGCCCTTGTTGCTTGGCGTGGCTCGCGCTGCGGGGGTCCAAGGCCACCCCGCTAAGGGACGCGAGCATGTGGGGCGTGAGGACGCCTGGGGGTGTGCCGAGGAAGCGCACCGCGTTGACCACCTTGGCTTGGTCGGTGCGCTCTCGGGTGTTGTGATCCGGGTTGTACGCGGAGGGTCGGCGGCTAGATGTCATGCGTGTTTATACCCCAATGGTGGACATCTGTACCACTTGCTCGGTACTTGCTCGGTGTTTATACACCCGTCACGGATAGTCGATGCTGACCGCCTGAAATTCTTCCAACTTTTCCTGCCAGTATTCTTCGACCTTGCGCGCGATGAAATCCTCACGGCTCTCGTCGGGTTCCTCGTCCTCGTCGTTGTCCTCGTTGTCGCTGTCCCACTCCTGGCCGAACTCATCTTCATCGGGTTCGTCAAGTTCCAGGGCTTCAAACTCTTGAACCGCCCCGTCGAGCGCATCATACCGCTCTTGCAGCATGGTCCCGGTGTCGCTGTCCTGCAACTGCTCGGGCATGTTGTCGCGCTTTTCCTCGCACTCGTCGCGGATTTCCTCAAGCTGCGACACTACATCGTCGCGCACGCCGGGAAGGCTGTCGTTGGCTTCGGCGCTGCCGATCACATCGTCCTCAAGGTCGTACATGCGCGAGTAGAAGTCCGATTGCGTCAACTGCGAACGCTTGGGGCGTTCCTTGCTGTAGTGCTTCCCACCATGCCGGAACTTCCACCAGTAGTACGAATCGCCCACGGCGATTCCGGCATCGGGTACCGCTCGGCGGGCTTTCTTCACGAAGGTTGCGCGTGCCATGACTCTAGTTCTCCTTGGCTTGTTTATACGGGTGAATCAACCATTGGCCCAAGGGCCAACTCTGGTTTTCGGAATGACAGTGCTTGCGGTGGTAGGGATTGTGTGGAGGGAATAGCGTGTTGTCGTACCATTCTTGGTCGCTGCGGTACTGCGGCGCGTAGAACATGCCGTTAGACGCTGGCTCGCTGGCCCACTGCGGTACATGCTCCAACGTGAAACGGTGGGGGTACCGCCCCTTGGCGTGGGTGAGGGTCATGCGCTCGCGCTTCATTCCAGACCCCACGGAGCCGAGTCATAGCCTGACAGATTCGCCTCGTCGGCATCCGCGCCCAGGCCAAGCAACTTCAAGAGCGCGGCACGCAAGCGGCTAATGTAGTCGGCGGCGGGCGTCTCGTCCCAATCGTCGGATTCGCATGACTGGTAGGCATAGCACGCGCACGCCTTGAGTAGCACAACCGGATCGCGGAAAGTCGAGGGGCGCGGTTTATACCCGTTGGGCAAACCCGCCTCGTACATTTCGTGCGCGTCACCGGGGTAGCGCGTGTGCAAGCTGCGGATGTTCTGCTGCGCCAGCATCCGTCCAATCTCAAAATCGGGTTTGGGCGGATCGAACCCACCCCCCAAGGCCGGGACTAACGAGCGTGCGCCCACTAGCGCGTCGATGTGCGCGTTCGACACCATCCACGCGCTCATACCAGATCGTCCTCGGAGCCGTGACCGTGGTGCGGCTGGCCGAACAGCCGATCCCGCGCCTCGTCCTCGCTCTTGCGCTCGGCTTCATCGTCGGGGGTGGCCACGCGCGGCTGGATGTGACCGAACGCGATGTGCGCGCGACTGGTCCCGGCATCGGCTACCAAGGTCCAGCGGTCGCCGCCCTCGCGCCGCGCCTTGCCGAGTGCTTCACGCGGCTGCGTCGTGGCGAACGTCGCCAGGATCGTCGCGGCGTGCAGGCCAGAAGGCGACTCGTCGTAGAGCGTGTAGGTGGTGGGTTGATCGGTGGTGGGCGGCGGCTCCGCTCCGCACATCACGCACGGAAGGTCCATATCCTCGGGCGCTACGGGGGAGAAACATTTCGGGCATTCGCCCGCGTGGGTGCTGGTCATGGTTGTTCCTTCTGGTGGTGGGTGCTTCGCTAGTGTAGGCCACCCCACACTGTCAAGTCAAGGCCAGATAGCTTAGGCCATCCCGCTTGGTAGGCCAAGTCGCGGATAGGCCAGATCGCTTAGGGAGGGAACAACCGAAGCCCCGGCAATCGCCGCCGGGTTGGTGGCAATTGCCGTGCGTTTATACGCGACATGAACCCGGCGGTGGGCTGGCTCGAAGGTCCGGCGGCATGTCGTGTTTATACCTGGGGCAGCGTTCGAGCCTACGGGTGTTGGTGGGGAAGGCCATCCCGCTAGTAGGCCATCCCGCTTAGTAGGCCACCCCGCTTAAACGCGCA
>Ga0184628_10000188_pt1 | contig 36708 bp, 80 predicted proteins | sample PLM4_5_b1_FD_133149 | JGI IMG/M metagenome (GOLD analysis project Ga0184628, IMG submission 133149) | Groundwater sediment microbial communities from an aquifer in East River, Colorado, USA - PLM4_5_b1 | ecosystem: Environmental > Terrestrial > Soil > Riparian zone | place: USA: East River...
CGCTTCTCCTGGTCGGCCGGGTTGGAGCCGAGCGGCCGCACGTCGATCCACGGCATCTCGTGGGCGATGCGCTCGGCGATCGGGCCGCCGAGCCCCTGGGCGTCCACGCCGATGATCGCAACGTTGTAGTGCGACAGGAACTCGATGATCCTGGCGTACTGCTCCTCCCACGGCTTGTTGTGGATCTCCAGCCAGTTGAGGACACGGTGCTGGCAGTAGCCGTAGGGGTCGGGGTTGTTCCAGTCGACCCAGCAGACGGTGACGACGGTGGAGTCCTTGGTACGGGCGGGGTCGATCCCGGCGACGCAGCGGTCAACGACGAACCACGGCACAACATCCATGTTCGGATCGCCGAGGCCGTCGAGCACCTCCTCGGTCACGAACATCCCCGACTCCAGCAGCCACTGGCAGGCGTAGCTCAGACGGAACTCATCGCTGTCCTCGCCGAGCCGTTCCTTCTCTCCGGCGATGTACTTCTTGTAGAAGTTGTTGAACTTGATGACCACCTTCCAGTCGTATTGGAAGTGGTCCTGCCGGGCGCCCCGCCGGGTCATCCGGCGCTTGTTGGCCTGGATGGCGTCGTAGAAGAAGTTGCGCTTCCTTGAACAGGTGCCGGTGAACACCTTGGTGCCGTTGGTCGACGCCAGCATCGGGAAGATCGACTTGCGGGCCTTCTCCGAGTCGCAGTCCTGGCTCTCATCGAGGAGGACGAAGTGGTACGTCTTCGACTCGATCTGCGCCTTGGGGTTGGCGGTCTGCATGCGGCAGATCGATCCGCTGTTGATCAGCTTGACAACCTTGACCTTCGACCCCTCCTTCTGCGGCACGTCCTCGATGTCCTCGTCGGCGAGGATCGAGCGGCCGTGCTTGGAGGTGAGGATGTCGTGGATCTTCGACCAGATCGTGAACGCCTGCTCTTCGGTGGGGGCGAACACGCCGACCCAAAAGCCACGGGAGAACTGAGGGAACAGGTCGGGGTACGCCTTGGCCAGCCGGGGCAGCAGCACCATCAGCGTCGCCAGCACCGCAGCGAGCGTGGTCGACTTGCCCGACTGGCGGCACCACAGGGCGGTGATCTCGGCGCCGTCGTTGAGCAACACCGACTCGATCGCCCGGTACGCCAGATCCTTCTCGTACGGGTAGAGGTCCAGCTCGGTGAGCGCCTCCATGAAGACCATGCAGCGCATCACCAGCTCGTGGATGAACTCGGCGCTCTCGGGGTCGACCTCTACGAACTCCTCGCCGGGCTCGTCGGGATCTGGTTCCTCGAAGTAGCGCTCTTCGAGGATCTCACGAACGGCGGCTGTCACCCCGCCAGGCTACGTCAGGCGTACTTGGCGGGGTCGAAGAGCTGGCCCTGGCGAGGGTCAGGCACCTTCGGGGTCCGGTGGTCGTTGAGGAACTCCGTCAGGCGCATGGCGTCCTGGTAGCTCATCGTGATCTTCACGTCGTCGCCACTGGCCTCGGCCTTCATGTGGACGGCGGGGGTCACGGTACGGACGGCAGCTGCTAGCTCGTTGACGATCACGGGTACATTCATAGAAGGAATCATACGACATCCTTGAATAACTCACAACCTACACGACGGTGGCCAGCTCCATGATGGCCCTGGTCATGCCCACCAGCTGGAGCGCTTGGTGGTGGGCCTCGATGGCGGCGTTGGCCTGGCCCTTGCGGTACTCAGTGAGTAGCCGGTCGATGTTGACGGCGGTCGCCTCCGACCACGTCTGCAGCGTGAGCTTGTCCATCCCCTTCGACCGTTGGTACGAGACCTCGACGGCCTCGTGCACCGGGTACTCGGTCAGGCGCTTCTCTCGTCGGAATCCCATCGTCCCTCTTGCTCCTTGTCGACAGGGCGGCCGAACACCGACTCGATGATCGCATCGTCGGTGTCGGGGCGGGTGACACTGCCGAGCGGGTGGCAGATCCCGAAGCGGAGGGTGTTGGTGCCGAGACGGACGGCGATGCCGATGCCCTCGTAGTAGGGGGGTGCGACCGAGCGCATCCACGCTCGCTGGAACCTCGGCTGGTTGGCGCTGATCGAGGTGACCGACGGGGCGATCGGTCCCCAGCCCATCCAGTAGGTGTGCAGCCAGACCTTGTTCACTGGAACTGCTGGCCGACCACCTGGCGCTCACGCTCGACGTCGTCACTCCCGCCTTCCTCAGCGTCGTTGGAGTCGAGGTGGCCGGAGTAGCTGAACGAGCCCTGGAAGTACGGGTAGCCGTTGAGCACGTTGTTGATGTACCGACCCGCCGACGGGGCACGCCGGAAGTTGCGCCACACGTTGCGTGGTACTTGGTCGTAGACCCACGGCGTGCCGTCACGGAAGATGACGTGGACCTGGCTCAGGCCCGAGTCGTAGCGGGCGACGTTGAGCCGGGTGGAGCTGAACGGGAGCCATGGCCCCGGACGTGATCCATCCCCCGGCGTGGAGAGATGTCTGCGATCACTGTTCGAGGCCATAGCGCACTCCGAACGCTAGACGGTGGCGGGCACCTTCTTGGCGACGACCTTGCGGGGCGCCACCTTCTTGACCGACGGCTTGCCGTTCAGCTTGACGACGTTGCCGTTGGCCTTGTCGCTGGCCTTGACCGTCGACAGCACCTTGACGGCGTTCTTGGGCGCCGCCTTGGTGGCCTTGGTCGCCTTGGTCGCCTTGGCCGGGGTGGCCGGGGCGGCGGCGGGCTTGGGGCCGGGGCGAGGCGCCACGTAGCGGGTTGCGAACCGCTTGATGTCGGCCGTCTTCCAGACCGGGCCGCAGCGCAGCACTGCGAGCGGCTTGGGGAACTTCGAACCCTCGGTCTGCTCTTCACGCCGACGAAGGTGCGAGAACGTCGACAGCTCGACGTTCATGATCTCAGCGGCCTCGCTCGCTCCGACGAGCGGCTGCGAATCGGGGCCGGGCTTGGTTGCTTCTGGCATCGTGCTCATACTCCTGTAGATGGACCCGGTCTGTTCAAGGATACATCCTTGCGGTTGCACGCCTCCCAGTCCGTAGGCAGTAGTCGTAGAAGAACACCTGATCTCCACGCCGGTTGGGCCGCAGCCAGCGGTCACCGAGGACGTGGAGCGGCATGTCGTACGCCCGGGGCTGGAGGTGGTCGTCGGGGGAGGGGTGCCAGTCGGCTGGTACGGACGAGGGCTCCCAGGAGGCGTTGGCCTCGTGGACCTCGATCAGGTCGGTGCGGACCTTGCCCAGGATCTCCCGGGCGATCCGGTGGCTGATATCGAGAGGTACGTTCCAGTCCTGCATGTGGGGCATCCTACCTCATCTTTCAATGCCATTGCACAACAACGGCAAGTCATGTAGGGTCCGCTCCAATGGCTGACCGGCTAGTTTGGGCCGATCCGGTGTGATTCTTGGAGGCTTCGATGAAGGTGCGGGTAGCGGTGGCGGTCGCAGTGGCGGCGGCAGTGGCAGTCGGTGGGCCCGTGATGGCGTTCCACGACGAGCCCGACAGTGGCTTTCGAGGCGGTCACGAGACGTCGACCACGACGCCCCGGGAGATCCCGACGACGACCCACGCCCCGGTGACGTACCCGCACAACTACCCGACGACGACGCACACGCCCAACACCCTCGGGTCGACGTCGACCATCGTGAAGTACACGACCACCACGGCAGCGCCGACGACGACGCATCCTCCGTACACCACCACCACCGTCGGCGCTACCTCAACCACGGCAGCGCCCACGTCCACTACCACCTCTACGACGACTGCTACGTCATCGACAACGGTCCCCTCATCGAATACGACGACTACCACCTCCCCGGCGGTGACGACGACGACTGAGGTCACCCACAAGGTGTGGGTCTGCAAGTTCGTCGGGCGACCCGGGATCGATGAGGTTCTCCAGACCGGTCAGAACCCGATCTCGGTCGACGTCCACTCGATCCCCGATTGGCCGGTGGCCATCGGCTCGTTCTTCGCCGACCGCCAGGGCCGCTCCCTGGTGATCGCCTTCGACATCGGCCAGGATCCGCCGAGCGTCCTCGGCTGCATCCCGACACCGCCGACAACCACGACTACGACGACCACGACACCGGGTACAACAACCTCATCGACGTCTTCGACCACCGCTCCCTCAACGACGACCTCCACCGTGCCGGTTACCAGCACGTCTACGTCCACAACGACGGTGGCCCCGACGACGAGCACCTCGACTACCACTACCCAGCCCCCTGGCCCTACGACTACCGGAGCGGCAACCACCACAACGGCGGTGACCACATCAACATCGACCAGCAGCACCAGCACGACGACGGCCCCGTCTACGAGCACATCGTCCACATCGACCACGTCGTCCACGTCGACCACGACATCCACGACTGCGCCTGGGACATCAACGACGGTCGCACCCACCACGACAGCCGTGACCACGACGACGGTCCCATCGACGTCCTCGACTACATCGAGCAGCACGACAACCACCGGCCCTACTTCAACCACGACGACGACGACTACGCCTGGCTCCACGACGACGATCCCTCGTAGCCAGCTCGGGCTCAACGTGCTCCCGGCGTGTGTGCCGGAGGTCGGTGGCCCGGCCATCTCGATCACGTTCGGCAACCGGCCCGACCTCGACGGTCAGACGGGCACGCTCTCGTTCAGCACGGGCTCACCGTCGGTGCCGATCGTCTTCCAGTCGAACACCACCGTCGTGATCCCCTGGCCCGCAGGCGATGGTGACATCGCTCTGCTGACCTACACGCTCGGTAACGAGACGGAAACCGCTGGCCCGTTGCTCATCGATGAGGGCTGCGAGCGGACCACAACCACGACCACGGAGGTGACGACATCAACGACGGTTGCTCCGACGACGACGCAGGGTACGCCCACGACGACGACGACGATCCCAGGGACGACGACTACGTCTACGGCCCCGACAACGTCATCTACCGCCGTGACCACTACGACCGCATCGTCCACCACGACGACGCTCCCTGAGACGTTCACGCTCGCCGGGGCGACGACGGTCTGCCGCAGCGAGGTGCCGACGATCGTGATCGACATCGGCAACACGTTCCCGTCGCTGGCCGGGGTCACCGGCACGCTGACGATGAGCGACGTCAACGGCAACGTGGTGAGCACCCAGCCGCTGGTGTACCAGCCTGGGGCGCACTACGAGCTGCTCTACCCGGGCACGGCGGTCAATCCCGACGGGTCGATCGATGACGTGCCCGGCTGGATCCTCACCGACGACGGCTTCTGGATCCGTGACCCGAGCGACGAGTTCCTCCGTGAGGGCATCCACCTGACCTACACGGTGAACCCCACGGCTGAGGCCGACATCACCTACCCGCCGGAGTCGAGCGCCTGCGCCAATCCCGACGGCCCATTCCCGCCAACGACGACAGTCGTACAGCTGCTGCCACCCACACGCTGACCCGAGTATCATTCAGCTGCCTTGAATAGCAGGGCTCCTCGGTGATCTTCAATCGCCACAAGTACGGCGGCAGACACATGCACAACACCACGACACCGCAGAGGCTCTGTGCCTGCACGGGCCACCGGACCCGTGAGCACAACACGCCCCAGCAGTGCCGTCGGTGTGGCTGCCGCATCGACCGGCAGTTCGATGACGAGATCGGCGAGCCCGAGAAGGTCTCGATCGTCATCGACCTGCCGGAGGCGGACTGGGAGTATCCGTACGGTGAGCAAGACTGAGCGGTATGAACCGACTCGATCTCAGCCAGCCGATGATCCACTGCCACATCGATCTCGATGAGGCGCTGCCCAGCTCGGCGTACCCGATCGTCGGCAGGCTCGCCGAGGCGCTGGAGAGCGCCAGCACCGAGCTGGCGGAGCTGTACGAACCCGACGAGTGACTTGACGGTCTAGCAACATCGTTGTTACGTTCCCGGTGGGGGAAGCACAGAAGCCCCCTGCTCCTCCCGCCGGGAGTAGGGGGCTTCTGCGTTGGTCACCGCCCCGCCGTTGACGGTGACCTCGGCGCCGACGAACTGAACGTCAGCGGCGATCTTTGGGGGGCCGCTCGTGCATGCGCACGATCTCGATGACCACGTCGGCCACCAGCAGTGCGGCCAGCACGAGGACCGCTATCACGAGCATCCCGATGGTGTTGTCGTCAGCGCTCGCTGCGGACCACATCGTCATCCTCCGGGTACTGATCGGTGATCGTGGTGATGACCTCGGTGACCGTGACCTCGGCGATCTCAGGGTGGCGCTCCAGCCAGTCGGCCAGGGAGTCAAGATCCATCGTTGAACCTTACACATCGTTGTGGGACGCTTGTCCAATTCGGAGATCTCCGAGTTAGGACCGCCCTGTGAGGAATGTGGATATCGCTGTGGACGGTCATCGGGAGGCCAGCGAGAGGAGTACGAGCGTCCCCACGATCGTGATGAAGGCGATCTCCAGGTACGCCTTCCAATCAAGCCTCGTGCGGCGGGTGCCCCGGCGGTAGGGACCGGCCATCAGCTGCAGTCCGAATGCAGCCAGTCGATGAACACGTCACGGGCCTCGTTGTCGAGGCGGAAGGAGTCGCCCTCCAGCGTGACGATGAGATAGGCGTCCGACGCATCCACGAAGGTGCTGGAGCCCTCGTAGCCGAGACCCATGGCGTCGATGGCGCTGATCACGGCGCCGTAGGCGTCGCAGAGCGGCGCCGACGTAGCGGGGTCGGCGATGACGAGTTCCACGATGGCCGGGCCGACCGGCGTCGGATCCTCAGACGCTGGGGTGATGAACATCAGGGGGAGGAGTGCAGTGGCAATCATGGGGCTGAGTCTAGACACATCGTTGAATGACTCCAACGTGGCTGGATGTTACAGTTATGCGACAAGGTACGACGTTGAACAACGGAGTCATTCAACGCTGGCACCGCATCAGATGTTGTGCTACCGTGCCCCCCAGTCGAGAGGAAACGGTGTGGCGGGGACGGCGGGTAACCGGGTCAACTCCACTCTTGGCCGATCGGCGCACCAACGGCGGTAACGCCCTGAACCAGGAGGCATAATGCTTCGTTCCAAGACCCGGCGGGTTGTCCTCGCCACTCTCGCCACGGTCGGCTTCACCGTGGCCTCGGCTGGGGCCGCTTCGGCCAACGAGCGCAGCGACGACCCCACCGTCGAAGCGGACTCGGACAGCCACGTCAGCCAGGACGCCGATGCGACCATCGAGCTGTGCCAGAAGGCGTACACCAACACGGGTGACAACGTCGAGTACAACTCGGTGAGCCAGTCCAACGACGCCGATCAGGACGCCGACAGCGACGCCAACGGTGGCGACGCCTCGTCCAGCGATCGCTCCGAGGACGAGGTGTCCTCGGCTTCCGGCACGGGTGCGGCTGCGGCCAACTCGACCGGCAGCGTCAAGGCGACCGGCGGCGTGGGCGGCACGTCCTCGGCTCCCAACACCAACGGCGGCTCGAACACGAGCGGCGCCACCAACGGGATCGCCGCTGGCGCAGCGACGGCCACCAACACGGTCGGCGGCGGGGTCACCCAGTCGCAGACCAACTCCAGCACCACCTCGGCCACGGCCACGGGCGGGGCGGCCACGTCGGCCTCCAGCGCTGGTGGGGCCACGGCGGCGTCGAGCACGCCGACGGGTGCGGAGGCCGATGCCTCGTCCAGCGTCCACCAGGACGCCGACGTGAACATCGCCGTCAGCCAGGACGCATCGAGCAACAGCGGCGGCAACAGCGCCTCCAACTCGGTGAGCCAGAGCAACTCGGCGTCGCAGGAGAGCGACTCCGAGGCCGACGGCGGCGACGCCCATGCGAGCGACTCGTCCAGCGACTCCACGTCGTCGGCGTCGGGTGGTTCGGGTGCGGCGGCGGCGAGCGACTCGGGCGGTACCGAGTCGACTGGCGGCGGCGGTGGTGGGTCGACGGCGGCCAACACCAACACCGGCACCAACGCCTCGACGGCGTCCAACAACATCACGACCGGGGCGGCGACGGCGACCAACAGCGCCACCCTGACCGTTGCTCAGACGCAGAACAACACGTCCTCCGACACGGCTGCGGCCACGGGCGACGCAGGCTGAGCACCTTCCCCCTCCGAGGAGTCAGAGGGGAACCTGGGGGCGGACTGGCTGCAGCTGGTCCGCCCCCTCTGTACCTACGAACGGATAGAAGGCGGGAACAATGCGGCGGATGAAGTGGGCGACAGCAGTCGTCCTGGCAGGAGCACTGACCTCACTCAGTGCGGCGATGGTGGACGCCAGTACTCCACCGGAGACCCCCCCGGTCGAGACCCCGGCGCCCACGACGGCAGCCCCGGATCCCACGGAGGCTCCAACCACATCTCCGGCGACCGAAGCGCCGACCACCATCCAGGTGATCATCACCGATCCCGAGACGGTGGCCCCGACGGCTCCGACGGAGCCACCGCCTACCGATCCTGCCACGTCGGCAGCGCCTCAGCAGGCAGCTGGCGGGCCTACGGTCACCATCGAGGATCAGGTCGCTCTCACATCGACCTCGAACCCGAATCAGGTCAACCAGGAACAGCAGTCTGTGGTCACGGCCACCGTGGTGGCCAACGCCAACACGGGAGGCAACAGTGAGGTCGACAACTCAGGCCAGCCCGGCGGGGGACAGCTGCCTGCTGACGTTGCTACTGGGAGCGCCGATGCTGTCGGTTCTCAGGACGCCAATGTCGTCACTCAGGGCGCTGACATCACGCTGCAGGACCAAGCCGTCGCCAACGTCATCCAGGTCGCCCTCATCATCAATGTTGGGGTGGCACTGGCCAACTCCGGCTTCAACGGCGTGTCGAGCACGCCAGGGGGAGCAGGGCTCACCGCCGGAGTGACCACGGGCGATGCGAACGCCACCGGCCTCGACATCGAGCAGTACATCACCCAGGCGGCGAGGGAGACCGGCGATGAAGACACGGACGCCCACGCAGGTCAGCTCGCCATCAGCCTCTGGATGGGGCTGGGTACGGCGAACACAGGGCTCAATGGTGTATCGGGTGCTGGAGCGACTGGCGGCTCTGGTGGTGCCATTGGGGCTGGTGACGCAGCAGCGACCGGCAACCTCTCCACGACGAACATCGACCAGTACGCCGAGCTGCTCGGCGAAGACACCGCCACCCTCAACGTCACCCAGCGAGCCACCGTTCTCAACGTCGGCTTTGCTCTGGCTAACTCAGGCATCAACGACATTTCAGGAGTAGCTGGTGGACTTCTCTCCGCCGACCCGACCGACGACAACGAGTACGCCCAGGATCTCTTCGCCATGCTCCTCCCGGCGTTGCTGCAGTCGTACGGGTACGGCCCAGCGGCCGGTTCCATCAACACCGGAGACGCCACCGCAGTGGGTAACGACAGCGACACGTTCGTTCGCCAGGTTGCTCTTGCGGCTTCATCGGGCGACGGTGTGGTGGACATCGTGCAGAACGTCCTCGTGGCCAACATGGGAGCCGCTGCAGCTAACACCGGAGGGAACGTCTTGGGTGGGGGCATCCAGACCCTCTCAGCCGACGACGCCTCATCGATCGTGATGATGGCGGCCTTCATGGCCGAGATGCTCGCCCTCGTGCACGACTCCGCCAACGGCGCCACGATGGACGCCGTCAGCCGAGGGATCGACGTGCCGTTCCAGGGCGTGCTGCTGCGCCTCGATGCAAGCTTCGAGGGTCTCGACACGACGACCACCTCGTCCACCGGAGCGCAGGCCAACATGCGTCAGGTGACGGTGATCATCTCGCTCGGGCTCGCCAACGCCAACACGGGCAACAACACCACGCAGAGCGTCGTGAACCAGGGCAACGAGGTCAACGGAGTGCAGAGCGGCGACGCCGTGCAGGTGCTCGCTCTGGACGAGGCCGGGAACATCATCGGTACCGGCGACGCTGATGCGGGCAGCACCGCTCAGGTGGTGATGTGCCAGCGGATCAACGCCGACGACATCGACTGCCTGGCACCGCCGACAACGACGACGCAGCCACCGGCTGATCCTCCCGGTACGACGACGACTATCGTCACGCCAACGACGGTGGTCACCTCGACCACCACGATCGTCACGGTGGACCCGACGGCACCTCCAACGACGTTGGCGTCCACCGTGACTTCCACGACCTGCCCGGCGCCCCCGACGACGCTGGCACCTGACCCCACAGTGGCGGTCTCACTCCCACCCGGCTTCGAGCCCGGGATGATCCTCCCCCTGACGTGCTGACGGAGAGAACTGACATGATCATGATCCACGGGCTCCTTGCCCTGACTGGCGTGGCGGTGCTGGCATCGGCACCCGCTCCGACGACGGCGCCGCCACCCACCGTCCCCGCTGCAGTGACTTCGACCACTGCAGCGGGGGCGACCAACACGACGCTGCCAACTCAACCAACAACGACCGTGCCCACCGGACCCACCACCACCATCCCGATCCCGCCGGGCTACACCCCGCTCATCGATGACTCACACACCATCGTCATCGCCGTGCCGGATATCTGGACGGATCGGAACACAGCGCCGTTCATCCCCGAGGAAGGGACCGTCGATGAGGGCCGTCCCTCGATCGTGGCCTCGCCGAACATCGAGATGTTCTACACGACGTTCGACATGGCGGGCGTGGCCTTCTTCACCGTGCCGTACGCCGAGGATCCACTCACGTACGTCGGCCCCTACGGGCTCACGGCGGGCTGTGCGACCATCGAGGTCAAGGAGTACGACGATCCGGTGTTCGTCGGCGTCGTGCAGGTGGGTACCGACTGCGGCCCACAGCACATGGTGTGGAACATGGTCGTCGCCAGCCCGGCCGACCACGCCTTCACGGCGATCTTGCAGGTCCAAACGGCCAACGCAACGGATCTGGAGACCGTGCTGAGGACGTTCAACGTCGCCCCCTGAAACCACCCGCCCAGGGAGTGAGCCGAGAGCCCCCTTCGGGGGGCTTTCGTGCTCTACAAGGTCGTTTCACGACCCTAGAATGGCCAGATGAGGGCTCTGAGGCGATGATTTTCAACGACACGGCCTCGAAGAGGGTCGAAATCATCCTGATGGAGCGTGAAGCTCGTGATCTGCTCCAGAAGATGAGCCGTTTGGGCGTCTCCGAGGGGCTGCTGACCGAGTACGAGCGCCTCGACACCAAGATCATGCTCCACCGCATGGAGTTGGTGCAGGATCTGCGCCGTGTGCTTGCTGATCGTTCAACGTCATTGTAGGATTGAGGCATGATGCCGAACCCGGAGTGGCCCGATCCGCTGACCATCGCTTGTCCACGGTGCGCAGCGGCCGTGGGGGTCAAGTGCACCACCAAGCAGGGTGGGCCATGCAACCCGCACACCGGGCGGGTCTTCGGTGCCAAGGGCTTGCACATACAGGACAACTGGAGAGCGCACCCGCCCAAGCCCCCGAAGCCGCCCAAGGTGTACAAGGTGCTCAACCCTGGCTACGTGTGGTGCGACAAGGTCGGCGGCATCCACGACAACACGCTCAATCCCTACGGCTACATCGATGACGGCAGGCAGGACTACTGCAAGCCGGATGAGCACCGTGCGGTGTTCGTGGAGTCCGAAGACCCCAACGAGGAGTTCTGATGGCCGACGACCTGCGGCCTACCAACAGCCGTACCGGCGAGCGTCAGGACACTCCGCTGGTCGATGACCTCGCCTTCGTGCTGGCGAGCATGGTCGTCGGCTGGGAGAACATCATCGGCCACGATCTGGCGGAGCATCCCGAGGTGGTGCGGGTGATGGCTCGCTACCGAGCCTGGAAGGGCGAGCGCCAGGCGATGGTCCGAGAGACGCTGGACGAGCACGCCGAGACGCTGCGGAGGTTGGGCGAGTGAGTGGCGTCGAGCTGTGGACGCTGATGGGCAACGATGAGGAGATCGAGGAGATCATCGGGCTGTTCCGCTTCGCCCTCGGCGCCGCCGAAGAGTCCGAGATCGTCAACCCCGAAACGGTCACCTCGCTGCGCCAGTGGTGCAACGTCGAGTATCAGCGCATGCACCCTCCGGTACCACCGCCGACGCCCGAGCAGGAGGTGCGCAGAGCCCTCCAGCGCTCGCCGTGGTGGCCGTTCTGGAACAACTTGCAGAAGGACCAGGAGGTGCGCTGGACAGGCACCAAGAGCGCCACGTACTTCGTGGTCGAGCCCGAGCTGTCCGACGATCCCACCGACTCCTACCACCGCCGCCACACCGCCTACATCGAGCTGCGCCGCCACAGCGGCAAGACGTTCTGGACCCACATCGGAAAGGTGCGCCCACTGTGACCGACTTCGGCCCGCAGTACGCCGAGGGGCAGCTCTCGGTCGAGAACCAGCCGCAGATCGACCAGATCGACCTGCAGCACTGCACGGTAGGCGTGCAGGTGTCCTTCGACGGCCGGATCTGGCTGTGCATCAACGGCGTTGCCTGGATCCGGTTCAAGCCCACCAGCGGCAAGTGGCGCACCAGCGAGGTCATCGAGTGAGCAAGCGCCGCCACAAGATCTTCGTCAACGACAGGGTGCACATCCGCAAGACGCAGTGCAGTACGTGCATCTTCGGACCACGCTCGCCGGTCGGCACCGAGCGCCGCAACCAGATGGTGGCCGACGCAACTGCCGACGAGGTCGGTTCAATCGTGTGCCACCATCACCTGTATCAGGGACAGGCGATCGAGCCGGTGTGCAGAGGCTTCTACGACCGCCACGCCGGAGCGGTGCTACGGCTGGCCGTGACGCTGTACCTCGTTGAGTGGGTGACGTGATGCCCTTCGGGATCAACTTCGGTGACGCCCTGGCAGCCTTCGGCGTCTTCATCGTGATCATGGTGATCGCCCTGGCGTTCGGTGTCTGGTTCGAGCAGGGCGGCAAGAGCAAGGACGAGGACTATGACGACGAGTGACCTACTAGAGGACGTACTCAGCGACGCCAGAGATCGGATCGAGTTGCTGTTGGAGCAAGAACGGGAGCAGACCTCTATCGAGAGGGCGCTGGCCGACGAGCTGGCGCTCGCACTCGGCATCTGGATCAAGTACGGGCGCCCGCCTGTGCAGGCGGCCGAGGCGATGGCCCGCTACAAGGCGGCGAGGGGCATCGAAGAGAGCCGCTGGGATGAAGTGAAGGAGAGGTCAGACGCTGCGTTGGCCCGCCACAAGGAGAGGCACGATGCATGACCCCGTCGTGCGCCTGGTCTGCCTGCCGTCGTCGGACCACGCCCCCGCAGTGCCCGGGTCCGTACGTAGAGACTGCTACGCCTGCGGCGAAGAGGTGTGGGTGAGCCCGGCCTCGATGGAGATCGCCGAGATGCTGGAGTTCGTGTGCACGATCTGCGCTCCGCACGCCATGGAGATCGGCGGCGACTTCCCGATCCTGCCGCCCACGCCCGCCCAAGAAGCCGAAGTGAGGAGATACCTGTGAGCGACGACGACGTCTACATCGAGATGTCCGGTCAGCGCTCGACGCACGGTCAGGGGATCGCCGAGGACCGAGTCGACTGGCCCGAGCACGCCTTCCTACCGGGTGAGCGCTCGGTGATGGACTCCGGCCCGATCAACATCGGCACCGTGGACATCCGCAAGTCGCTGGAGCTGTACCGCAACCAAGCTCCACGCCAAGCCACGTTGGTGATCCCGGCGTGGCTGAAACGGCGGCTGGACGAGCTGCCCGAGGAAGAGCACCAAGCGCTCCTGCAGATGATGGACGGGATCGCCAGTCAGTTCGGTCTCGTCACACCGGTCGAGATCATCGAGATGAAGGAACAACCATGAGCGACCAACTGGTCAAGCGCCAGGGATTCGACCGCAAGCTCGTCACCGAGCCGCCATCGCCCGAGTACCGCCTCGTCGGCTGGCACTGCATCTACCACGAGCAGGCTGGGCGGTCGTGCCACAACCCCTCCGACTGCGACTTCGTGCCGATGTGGGCACTGACGGTCGAAGAGAGCCTCCGGCGGATGAACGAGGCCGACCATGGCTGACAGGGATGATGGGTGGTTGCCAGCGGACGAGAAGCTGACACCGGAGCGGGCAGTGCGCCTGCTGAGGGCCAAGAACGCCGAGTTGGAGGCCACGGTGCTCCACACCGCCACCAACCCGGGCCTGCTCGACACGGTGCCGCACCTGTGGAAGCTGCACGCCGACGTGGCGCTGCTGTTCGCCATCCTGGCCGACCACGTCGAGGATCTGATCGACAAGGGCAACCTGCCCGTAGATCTACCGCTGGCGACCCAGCAGCGCCTCGACACCGACGACGCCAACGTGCATGAGTACACCGAGAGCCAGCGCCTGCACGCCAACGAGCACATCATCAACCTCACCCCCGGCAAGTGGATCATCCAGCACCCGCTGAGCGAGCGTCTTGACGGGTCGTTGCTCGACTGCTCGGTGGAGTGGTCCGAAGAGGATCTCGGCGTGTACGGGCGGTTCGTGCTGGTGTGGGACGAAGAGGCCGACGAGTGGGTGCTCGGGGACCGGCTGTGAGCGCCCACCGACGCCTGCTGGAGGCGGTGCTCGATCTCGACCCCGTCTACCCACGGCTCTACCAGACCAGCGCCGAGTTCCACGCCACCATCGACACGTTCGTACGTGTGCTGGTGCCGATCACCCGCATCATCGCCGACGATGCGATCCGCAACGACCAGGCACGCTCGCACGCCGAGTCGCTGCTCCGTGAGGGGCTGCTGCGCTTCCCGTCACCGGAGACGCTCGCCCAGCCGTCGGACTGGCAGGAGGAGGCCCGTGGGCCCGCACCGGGCTGGAAGCCCGAGCCACGCCAGTGAGCGACCGCCTCACCGCCTACCCGCCCGACTTCATCGGGCCGTTCCGTGACGGCTACCGCTGCAACGAGAGCGAGTGGGTGGGAAGCACCCTCAACAACGGCGATCGCTGCTGGTTCCGCAAGGCCAACGACCGCAACGGCGGTCACGGTCGCTGGCGGGTCGGCACGTTCATGATGTCCTACTTCTACGACGGCGTGATCGCCCGTGTGTACGAGGACGACCCCGACGACCTGATCACGCACTCGCTGTTCTGCGATCTCGGCGACGAGCTGAGAGCCACGCCCCCACAGAGCTGATCGGCAACACTGTTGCCCGTGGACGACGATCTCGATGACCTACTGGAGTCCCACGGCATCCCCCGTTACCGCCAACCGCCCTACGACGGCGCCCACGACTACGACGAGCCCAGGGAGCCCAACCACGCCTGGTGGGAGATCGCCTTCGTCGCAGCCCTCTGGCTCACCGCAGCAGGGGTAGCAGTCGCCCTGGCCATCGAGATCATCAACTAGGCGGTGGCTGGCGGGTTCGACGTCGCCGCCTAATCGCCAGCCACCTAGTTGGGACGGAAGGGAACCGGACGACCAGGCGCCAACCCAGTCGAGACCCCTCCGTCGAACGCAACACTACAACGTCGTTGCACGCCGAGCAAGCTCACTCCCGCCACACCAACAGCCAACGCCCATCACGCAACTCCGGCTTCACCCACTTGACGTGGAAGCTCGGCGCCAACCCCTCGCCCTCGACGCCCCAATCGGTAGCTGGCTCGAACACCGTCTCCACGGGGAAGTAAGCGGTACCGCACAGCGCCAACACCTCGCCGTCATGCGGCCCGCCGAACCACTCCGCTTCGATCACGAAGACACGCTAACACTACAACGTCCTTGAACGTCTCGGTACTAGTTAGATCGTGGTATGGCGCTAATTAGGTGTCGGCTGGGAATGTGCGTACCTCCAGCCGAAGGCTCCTGCGTCGCCCTCGACTTAATGGTGGGGGGGTGCTCCGCACCCCTCCACGCACGCCTCCGGCGGTAGCGTGCGGCGTAGCCGCAAGCAACCTCCAGAGGGTGTGACATGTGCAACGTCGTTGCACGTTGTCAACGTAACTCGGAGCTGCTACGCAGCGCCGAGCTACGTAATTAGCTAGTAACGGCGCAGCCGTTAGTAGCTAATTAGCGACGATGGGCTACGCCCATAGTCTCTAATTGCGCAACATCGTTGTACTGGCGGAGCCAGTACAGCGCTGTGAGCAGGGGTGATGGCGCACAGCGGTAGCTGTGAGCCGGTATGAGGCGCTGTGGGCCGAGCGGCAGCGAGGGCTACCTGCGGCTGCTGTGCCACGCCCACGCATTGTCTCGCTACTTGCTACCGCAGCAGTGTTGTATCAGTACTACAACGACGTTGAATTGACTCTATGCTCTACCTGCTACGTAGCAGCGGTGCGTGTGTATGTGTGTGCTCAGCAGTAGCTGTCTATGCAGTGCATGCATCACTTAGGTAGGCGCCGCCCTGGCGCACTATGTCGAACGTGACCACGCAGTGATTGAGTGCGGCGTGGAGTCGGCGGCCTGAACCCAGTGCAGTGGTGAGGCCACGAGCAGAGAGCCATCTCACCATGGCGGCTCCAGCTTGGGTGGCGTTCGGGTAGGCGCCCAGCTCGTAGTCGGCGCCGTCGATGTTGGCGTCGAGGTAGTACGTGTCATGGTCCACGAGGATCGACACCGTGGTTGGTGGTAGTGCTCTCACACCTACTTCAAGGATCGTTGCGTCCCTCGATGTCAACGTCTCGGAGGGCGGCGGGGTAGAAGTCGAGGTGCGGTGTGTAGTGACGGCGGCGGGTCAGTACGTACCGGGCGAGCAGGTAGCCGATGATCACGCCACCGAGGAAGAGCAGTAGGTAGCTCATGCGTCGGGTGATCGCATGGCGTCGTAGGCACGCTGCTCCTGGGCCCGGGCCCACTCACGGTTCGATGCTCGTGCAGCAGCGAGTACCTGAGCATCGCCGTCCAGTACGCACGGCTTGATGTACGTGTGAGCCTCTGAGCAGGCGGGCCCGCACGTACGTGTGCGCTTCACCTGCTCCATGTCGATGCCTGGGTTGGTGGCAGCTACGTAGGCGAGCTGGATGTCATCGAGGCGCTTGGTGAGTCGCTTGATCTCCTGGGCGGCCTCCTCCATCACCTCGTGCACCAGGGCCATGTCGCTGTTCATGTGCCCGCACACACGGCACCACACCTTGTACCTCGTGCGCAGCTTGTCGAGGATGCTCATCGGCCGGGGTCGGGTTGGTAGGCGCCGACGTGGTTGAGCACTGCTGCCATGGACTCGGTGATGACCTGATCGAGTGGCCAGGCGTCACGTAGTGCGAGGGCCAGGCGGAAGGTGATGGGGCTGTATCTCACTGGCGCACAGTGCACCTGGGCGTTGGTGCGGTCGATGCCCTCGAAGTAGTTGAGCGCCCACAGTGCTGCCTCTTCGAGCGAGGCGTTGGGTGGAGCGGTTGGTACATCGTTGCCGAAGTGCACTGCTACCTGCTCGACACCGAGGGCGTGCAGTAGGCGTTGGCCTGCCACCACCACCTCACGTACGTGGGCTACGTGCTCGGCGTGGCTGTACTGGCCGTTGTTCCATCGCTCGTACTCCTCGACGGTGGCGTCGAACTGTCGGTGCTCTTCCATTTGCGGGCCTCCAGGTTGGCGTCGGACTCGGCGTCCATCAGTCGCATGATGCGACAGGCGTTGATCTCGTTGTGCCCATGGTGGGCGAGGATGGCGAGGATCCAGGCACGCTCGTGCTGGTTCATCGCCATCAGGTTGGCCAGCGCTCGGGGTGCATGCGGCGGAACTTCCAGTACATCTCCAGGGTGTGCTGCGTCCTGGGGTCGGCGTCGATCTCGGCCTGCTCTTCGGGCGTTGGGATGCGGCGTGAGCCGTCGGCCTGGAACACGGTCCACCCACCGCACTCGAAGCAGATGCCCACGTCACCCTCGGTGGGTGGATGGTCACTGGTCATGGCGGCGGCGCCGTCGTGCAGCTCACCGCAGTGCGGGCACATCGACCACGAGGTGTGGTGGTCCCACGGTGCCTCGTGCACCATCAGTCAGGCAGCCAGTCGGTGAGCTTCCAGTCGGGGGGTGGTGGTGGCACGATGAACGTGATCGTGACCTCGGGTGTGAGGTGCAGCACCAGGCGGTCGGTGTGCACGCCGTCCTCGTCGTCAACGAAGTCCAGCAGCAGACCGTTGCGCCAGGCGATGCCAGCAACGCAGCCCACGTAGAGACCGTGGTTGTCGTCGGCGCAGTACGGGTTGACGCCCTTGGCGTCGGGGCGCTTGGTGACGGTGGTGTCGATCACGGCAGCAGCCTCTGCTGTCCCTCGATCTTGTCGGGGTGGCACGTCTCGACGTGGCGTGCGACGTTGACGAACGAGCGCTTGCAGTGCTGGCACACGCCTCGATCGGCACGCTTGCGGGCCCGGGTGAGCTGGCCCTTGGTGGCGATGTGGCTGGCACGCTCGGAGCGTGCATCCTCCTCGGCGTTGGCGAGCTGGCGGGCCAGGCGCTCGGCACGCTCACGCTCCTTGTCGAGGTCGCTCTTGCCGGTGATGATCCAGATGTGACCGAGCGGGCAGTACGTGTCGGACTGGCGCTCGTTGTTGTTGCGCTTGTGGAGCATGTGGTCGTAGATCGCCTGGGGGATGGCGTACGTCATCCCGCACCAACAGGTGACCACGGTCAGCTGGGTGGAGATCGTCATCGTGTCCTTGCTCATGACGCCTTGTCCTTCTTGATCGGGGTGACGTTGTCGTGACTGCTGACCAGCTTGTCAGTGATCGTCTCCAGGTAGGCGGCACGCCACCACTTGCCGTCGTGGCGCAGCTCGGAGCGGTAGCCCTCGGGCATGTCGTACTGCGGCGTGGCCAGGCGATCGCCCGTGATGCGTGACACCTTGTCGTAGCGCAGCCCACCACAGAACAGGCAGCGGTAGGTCACGAGGTCACCGAACAACGGCTTGCGCTGGCCACCACCGATCGGCTCCCAGGCGTGGCGCAGTGTGCGGCAGCGTGCGAACTGCTCGGCCTGCTCCTCTCGTTGCTCTCGTGTCAGGTTGGGGCGCTTGGGTGGCATGGTGGTTCCTCGTTGGGTGATGGGATCACTGATCTTTGCACAGCGTTGTCGAGTCCTACCACACGTAGGTAGGCGTCGACCAGCAGCCCCGACTGTCGACGGGTGAGACCGGCGTCGGGATCGTTGAGCTGGGTGCAGCAGTACTCGTGGGCGATGTGGTGGCCGATGCCACCCATCACCTCACGCAGCATGCACTCACGGTGGGCCTGGCGTGGTCCCTCCGGGGTGTACAGCGTGATCGAGGGAGGCAGCTCGTTGCGCCGTACCTCACCCAGCTCGATCGGCTCCTCGCACAGTGGGCAGTTCACGGTCGATCTCCTGAGTACGTGGTCACCGCACCGCAGGTGCAGATGTGCACGCCCATGTGTGTGCCGTCGGCGACCGGGCGCATGCAGACGTGCTCGACGTCGGTGGTCGGTGCTTCACGCCGTGGTGCACGCCAGCGGTGGCAGCACGGTCGTTGGTCGATGTTGGCGGGCGGCTCGTGGTCCTGGGTCATCGCCCCACCACCCACTCACACGCACGCCTGAACTCAGCACGAGCTTCACGACGCTCATCGATGACAGCGACGATGGCCACCTCGTGCATGCTCATGGCCTCGAAGTTCATCTTGGCCAGCTCGTACCGGGCATGGGCCCGGAGGTAGTCGTTGATCTCGCTGTCGGTCACAGCGTGTGCTCGGCAAGCACGTCGTGCAGCTCGTTGGCGAAGCCACGCATCACCTCGTGGCGCATCTCCTCGTGGGCCGTGGGCCCGCCCGGTGATGACACAGCGGTGCTGTACACCTGCACGCCAGCCAGTGACACGTAGGCGGCGTACACGTCCTCACCGTTGCGGCCCTTGCTGTTGCCGAGCGGCTGGCTGGCGATGGTGACCTTGAACTTCATGTGATCACTCCAGTGCCGAGGCAGTCATCACACTCCTGCTCGTCACCGTCCTCGTCCATGATCACACCAGTGCCGTTGCACACGGCGCAGGTGTCGTCTTCGAGATCCTCGTTCATGCTGTCACCTCCTCGGTGGCGTAGATGTTGATCTCATCGAACACGGCCTGTAGCTCATCACGGGCCATGGTGTTGCGGCCAGCCCACGGCTCCCACTCGCTCTGGTTGTAGAAGGCGATGGCGTCGATCAGGTAGCCGATGGCGAGCTGCAGTCGACCCTCGCTGATCGCATCGCCCTGGGCCAGTGAGCGCAGTGCCGAGGCGCCCTTGGCGAAGTCAAGCTCGTCCATGTTGAGGTGCTCGGGCCACCAGCGCATGGCCTTGCCCACGAGGTAGCTGAACTGCTCGTCCTGGCGCTCGTCCTCGTCAGCATCGTTGCGTGGGATGGCGTAGTAGGGCACGGCCACGATCATCATGCCGTCACCTCCTCAGGTTGGTAGGTGCGGTTGCGGGCCCGGTGGGCCTCACGTTGGTGAGGGTTGCGAGCCATGTAGTCGAGGCGGGCCAGACGCCACGCCTCCTTGCAGGCGTCGCACTTGCAGGCGTGGTTGCTGTAGCCACCAGGCGTGCCGCACCACGGGCCCGGACCCTTCGTGTGTCGGTCAGTCGTCTTGCTCATCGTCGTTGTCCTTCTTGATGGGGGGTTCGTTGGGGTGGAGCGCAGCGAACATTCGTTCGGTCTCGCTGCGCAGTGCGTCGATGTCCTCGACGGCCACGAGCTGGCACTGCATCGTCATGCCGGGCGCCGTGCCGTTGATCCAGTGCAGGTGTGCGTGCGGTAGCAGCGGCACGAGCACGAGCCCGAGGTTGGGGATCTCGGCGAGCTTCTCGATCATCAGCGCCAGCGACATCTGCCACGAGCTGTCGCTCAGGTCGGCGATCATCAGCTCGTTGGTGACGATGCCACGAGCGCATTCGATGACGTACTCGGTGTCACCGTGGGGCAGCTCGTGCGTCTCGGTGGTGTCGGTCATCAGCTCAGCTCCTTGCGGTACCGCTCCATGGCAGCACGCAGTGTTGGTGCGACCTCACGACCACGAGGCATCACCTCGTTGAGCGATGCCTGCGACGACTTGCGCCGTGGGTTCTGTGACTTGACCGTCTTGATCTTGTGGATCCAGCCATGGGCCCGGGCGATGGTGAAGACGGCCACGATCCTGGTCTGATCGGCATCGAGTGAGAGATCGTTGCTCACCGTCAGCTCACCGTTGCGGGTGACGTCGTCACTGAGGAAGTTGTCACCGACTTCGAGGATGTCGATCAGCTCGTCAACGATCTTGATGTTGTCGACGGCGAGGTGGAGCTGACGCACGAGGGCGTCGGCATCGGCATCGGTGAATGGTGGGAACTTCCTCACGACTCGGCCTCGGTCCAGGTAGCCACCCACTCGACGTTCCAGACCACGTAGCCGTGCGGGCCACGCACGCCTGCCGAGTACACGCTCAGCACGAGCTTGCACTCGGGCCAGCGGGCCACGGTGGTGGCTGCGACATGGCGACGGTTGGCCGCCTCGTTGCCTCGCACCTCGATCTGTGACACCTCGGTGTCCCACCGCTGCCGGATGGCGCCGAGAGGCCGCTGTATGGCCCCCTGTTGATTGTGGGCTGTCGTTGCCGCATCCACGTCGTTGCGTGCCTCTACGGGCTCTGTGGTGGCCTCTGGCTGGCTCATAGCGTCGATCCTACAACGATGTTGCGTGAGGCACGAAGGTGGGCCAGCTCTTCGACAAGCTCACGGGCCTGGTCGATGGTGAGCACGATCGTCGTCGTGCCGTAGCGCTCGTTGACTGAGCCTCCGAGCTGCTCGGTGAGCACGGCAGCGTCCGCCTTGTCACGCTCGTACTTGGCCTCACGCTCACGACGCTCACGTCGAGAGCGCTTCTTCCACGCTTCGTAGTCGGCCTTGGCCTGCTCCACCGTGGTTGGGAAGAGCATGCGCAGCGGCACCACCTCGAAGTGGTTGTAGCGGATGTTGTGCACGAGCACGCCCTTGGCGCCGTCGGTGCGCAGCACGTCCCACTCCTCACGAGTCTTCCAGCGGTAGAAGGTCGAGAGCTTGCTCGGTGGGCGGTAGCCGTAGCCGAGCAGGCGTACAGCCCAGCCATGACGCACCTCGGCGTCGTTGTTGGCCTTGGTGGCCTCGGCGCCGCTCTCGATGTAGGCCAGTGCCTCTTGCTTGTTCATCGGACGGTCTCCAGGTAGGTGGTGGGCAGGATGTCGTTGGCGTCGAGCTGCACGACCTTGAACCCGGCGAGGTCGACACTGAGTGCCACCTCGCCGATGACCACGACGTCGCCGACGCTCATGCTCGGGCACATGCGACCGTCGGGGCGATCGTCACGGTTGTGGATGCCGTACACGATCTCGGCGAGACCGGTGAGGCTCTCGTTGGTGAGCCAGATGTCGTCCAGCTCGCCCTGCCACCCACGCACCAGCCGGTCGCCCGGCTCGTACGTACGCATGAACCGAGCGTCCATGTTGGTGTAGTTGGTGTACTTCATGACTGCACCTCACCACTGTCGAGGTGCGCCCGACACTGCTCGTAGCCGAGCCAGGTCGGACGCTCACAGACGACGCCGTTGTTGCGCACCCAATTGCATGACTTCACCACCATCTCGGGGAAGACGTAGTGGCCGTTGGCGCTCGCCTGAGCGAGACTGCGGCTCTGCCAGATGGTGCCGTGCCAGCCACACGAGCAACGGGCCTGGAACTCGTCGGTGTTCGTGACCGGCGTGCCGGTGGGCACGACGACCTCGGTGGTGTGGGTGCTCATGACGGGTGCACCGTGGTGACGACCTTGCCGTTGCCGTCGTAGTGGAACTCGGCGTCCTCGAAGATGAGAGCGGCGATGTCAGCGAGCGGCTCGCCCGTGTCTTCGAGGCGATCGCCCTTGCGACCGTTGTCGAGGAACCAGCGAACGGCCTCGGCGTCGGAGCGGACGTCGGCGATGCGCTCGCCGGTCCTGTTGATGATGGTGCTCATGGTGGTGGTGGTTCCTTGGTGGTGGTGGTTGGTCAGGCGAAGTGGCGGTCAGTCCCGCAGGTCCAGCTCGAAGTCGTGGCCGACGGCGCAGATGCCGTGGAAGATGCCGGTCTGGTCGGTGCTGCTGCCAGCGACCGGGAGCGCCAGGCACAGGCGACGCTGGCCCTCGGGGCCGACGAGCGAGGTGTCGCAACGGCGGTTGTCGAAGTCGGCGGTGGTGTAGGTGGTCATGGTAGTGATGGTAGCAGCGTACCCAGCATCACGCAACGTCGTTGCGCAATGCGTTGAGAACGTGCTTCTGGATGGAGATGGCCCACGAGCTGTAGGCGTTGCGGCCCTTGCGGCCGTTGAGGCGAGCAGCGCCCTCGGCGATCGCACGCACCCGACGCACGTCGGCAGCGATCTGGCCGGGCGTGCCGACGAACGTGATCGAGCCGTCGGTCCACACCGTGGAGGTCTCGTACCGGTCGCCGTAGCCGCCGAGCCCGTGGCTGAGCTTGCTGACCTTGATCGTGATGACGCCGTGGCTGGCGCAGTCGGGGCAGGCGATCTCGGCGCCGCCCTGGTCGATCGTGTGCGTGTCGTAGCAGGTGCCGCAGACGGGCGTCCAGGTGGTGCTCACTTCGCACCCACGATCAGCTGCAGAGCCTCCAGCTCGGCGAGGCTGGCGGCAGCCTCCTTGCTGAGCTTGTGGACCGTGTTGCCGTGGCGCATGCACGGGCACTCGGCGTTGCGAGCCTCAGCGGTCGCCAGCGACTGGTTGGCGTTGTTGGAGATCCTGATCAGGCGGTGCAGGATGCGGTCGATCGGGTCGGCGATCTCGTTCACGCCGAGGCGCATCGAGCCGAGCGGGTAGCCGTTGTAGGTGGTGGTCACACCAGTGATGGTAGCAGGCACATCGCCATCACGCAACGTCGTTGAGAGATTCTCAGTCATCGAGCAGCGCTCGCAGCTCACGCTTGACACGCTTGGCCACGTCCCCACGCCAGAGCTTGGCGTTGCTGAGGAAGTAGCTCACGATGATGCGCCCGGACTCCATGCCGTACATCTGGTCGAGCGAGGTGAGGCAGCCCATCGCCTCGACGTAGGGCACCGCACCGAACCACACCGGCTTCCAGTCGGCGGTGATCTCGGCGGCGATCTCGTACAGCGGGCGGGTGGCGACGTCGCTCATGACGCCACCTCGACCGTGAGACGCAGGCGTGCGTGCTCCGCCGACAGCGTGTCGAACGCTGACCGGCAGGCTGCGTTCGTCAGCTCGGGGTCGATGGCCTCGATGGCCAGCAGCACGTTCCAGATCTGCGCACTGGTCACCTCGACGGCGACCGGCGCCACCTCGACCGGGTGGCCGGGGCAGGCACGGCGGTGGGCGCCGATGCCGAGCCCCGAGCCCCAAATGCGCTTGCCGCATGCGGTGCACACGAGCCTGTACTGCGACGTGTGGCGCTTGTGCTTGGCACGCCACTCGGCGTTCTCCTCACGGGTGGCCGTGACGTAGCGGAACCCGTCGGGCGCCTGGGCCTGGGTGCGCTGGGTGGCCATCACTTCACCTCGTAGGTGCGGACGGCCTGCGGGCCACGGTCATCCCAGGCGACCGTGATGGTGCCGTTCCCGGCGTAGACCTTGCGGATGAGGGCAAGGGCGGCGTCCCGGCTGCAGCCACCGAACTCACGAACGGCGGCGGGGTTGAACGCCTGGTCGAGGAGGCGGGGAGCCTCGGCGTCGAAGTTGGGGTTGGCGAAGAAGTAGGGGTTGGCGAAGAAGTACTTCGTGGAGAACGGGCGCAGGGTGCCGTGGCCGTTGAAGGTCCGCTCGGAGCGAACCGTGATCGTCGTGGTGGTCATGCTGCCAATGATAGCAGCATCATTCAACGATGTGCAACGTCCACGAGTACACGATCGTGCAGAGCGTTGTCGAGACCCTCCATGATCCCGCCGAGCGGGAGCACGTTGATCATCGTCTGCTCGGTGCGCACGATCTCGACCAGCTCGGACTGGTCGCACAGTCGCACCGTGTCCTCGGACATCACCAGCGTGAGGTTGGTGAAGTCGAGGTCCGGGTAGGCGTGGATCACACTCATCACCTTGCGGGCAGCCTGCAGGTAGATCCCAGCATCCAGCATCGCCTTGACGATGCGCAGCTCTATGAGATCCCGGTAGGCGTACGCACGGCGTGTGCCACTGCCGTTGGCCTCGATCGTCGCATGGATCAGGTTCGTCCTCGACCAGTAGTCGAGCTGGCGGTAGCTGATGCCAGCGATGCGGGCTGCATCTGGAGCGCTGTAACTCACGGTAGCTACCGTACCACGGTTGGTTCAACGTCATACCGGACCTATGTCCCGATCGAAGCTCCGGCGGTCCTTCGAGGTGTAGCTGCCGTGGTCCTCGGTCCACAGTGTTGGGCGGTGGCTCTGCCTGACCACCACTAGGTCGGTGCTCGGCGCAACGTCCTTGTGAGGGCTCTCCAGGGCCGCTACAGGCGCCTGAGAGTCGTGGTGCGTCGTTGTAGCACTCGTGGCCCGTACGACCCGCACAGAGCGTTCTACACGGGTCTGCGTGGGCGCTGGCGGTGCTGGCGGTGTGGGCCGAGGAGCTGGTGATGGGCTCGTGTACCACGAGTCATCGGCGGGCGGCGGCACTTGCGCCGCCTTCCAACGCTGGAGCTGGATCATGCCGACACAGATCTCGATGAACACTCCGATGGTGAGCAGAGACCCGATGGCTACGGCAGCGTTCTGCCCGCCCGAGGTGTGGGAGGTGTAGCTGTTGGCGTAGCTCGGTACCTCTTGTTCTGCGAAGTACCAGACGATGCAGCAAACGATGCCGACCATGGCGATCTTCGAGCGCAGCGGGATGTGGATGAACAGCTGGATGATCCACCAAATCACTGCGACCAAACCCATCAGGATGACGATGAGTTCGATCGTGTCTACGGCCGAGTTGGCCCGGCCGTAGAAACGCTCCTCCTCGGTCGTCACTTCTTGGCGACCGTGGTCACCAGGAACGGTGCGCTCACCTTCTCCCCGATCACGGCGTCGACCTCCGGCGTGGACTTGCCGAGCTGCACGAGCGCCCGGTAGCTGGCCACGTCGAAGACGACCTTGGTGAGGCTCTTGAAGAGCGAGCGGCTGGCGACGCCCTGGAGCACGTCGACATCAGCGATGAGGTCGACACGCTCGGTCACGGTGACCTTGCCTGCGTCACGCACGATGACCGTGCCGACGGGGGCGAGGGCGAGGAGTGCCTTCTGCAGCTCCTTGCAGGCGGCCTCTTGCTGGGCCAGCTCAGCCTTGGCGGCGAGGATCTCGTCGGCGAGACGCTCGGCGGCGGTGGTGCGGGTGGTGCTCATGTTCGTTGTCATGCTTTCAGTATCGTTGAAGGGTGTAACAGGGTTGCTCAGGCGGCGGGGAGGGTGATCTCGGAGATGGTCAGCCCGTACTTGTCGGCGCCCCACGTCTGCCCGTACTCGGTGGTCTGCAGGTCCGAGCGGGTCAGGGAGACCGTGAACCGGCCGGTGTTGCCGCCACGGTCGTCGCCGAGCACATGCTCCGAGCGGAAGGCGTTGACGCCCTGCCACAGGTGCGTGCCGTTGACGCCCACGACGTACGTGAAGTCGACGCTCGTGCCGGGCTCCATGGCGGCGACCATGGACTGGATCGTCAGGCAGTCGATCACGACGTCGCTGTGGTAGTTGGTAATCCGGCCGAAGGCGCCGGTCGCCTTCCACAGCGCCGTGCAGATGCGACGGGCGACGGTGTCGTGCTCGGTCCAGCCTCCGGCGACGTTGGCGTCGGCGAAGATCTCGGTGGTGGTGATGGTGGTCATGGTGATGATGGTAGCAGTCGTTCAGCGTCGTTCAACAACTCAGGGCAGATTGCCCTCAATGGAGCCCAGCTCGTCCACGACGCTGTCGAGCGTGGCGTCGATCCACTCGTCCACGTCGTTGTACTGCTCAGCGTCGTACTCCTCGGGCTCGATGCCCTCGACCTCGTCGGCGACCCCGTCGACATCGTCGGCGTACCCCTCGAACTCCTCGGACATGGACGTCGGATGACCGAACCCGTCCTCGATGTTGGTGGCGCTCTCACGCCACAGCTCGGCGGCCTCACGCACGCCCTCGCCGACGACGTTGAGCACCTCGTCCTTGATGCGCTCCACGAACGCCTCGGGGTCGAAGTCGGTGCCACGGTCGTCCTCGTTGCGCAGCAGATCGATGGCGTCGTAGCCGTTCTCGAACGCAGCCATGGCGGTGGAGCGCTTCTCGTTGGCCTCCAGGCGTGACGGCGGCGGCGCCTTGCACGTCGAGTGCCAATTGATGCGGGCGCTGTAGCGGCTGGGCTGGGCCCAGGCGTACGACTGGCCCTCGATGATGGGCTGGTCGCAGTCGTAGCACTCGTGCGGCGCCTTGCCGTCCTTGCGCTTGCGGGCCGAGGCGACGTAGTTGATGCGTGACATGGTTGGTGGTTCCTTCGTTGGGTGGTGGTTGGTCAGGACTGGGCCCGGGCGGCCCGGCGGGCGGCGACCGTGGCGGCCATGCGGGCCCGGATGAGCTTGTGCTGTGCGCAGTAGAGGCTGTCCTCGACGGCGCTACGTGGGCACTGGTGCAGCGGGCCGTTGGTGAACGACTCGGTGCCCTTGCCCATGATCCCCCGGCTCACACGGCTGGAGACCATCTCGATGCACTGGGCGCTCATGCCGTCACCTGATCGGCGATCTCGATCATGCGGACGTGCCAGGCGAACAGCACCGGCTTGGCCTCTTCGTAGCTCGGGTACATGTCGCCGCTGCCCTGGTTGGGGTCGTCCTCGGCCCGCTCGACCTGATTGGTCAGCTCGGTCCAGAACTCGTTGAGGTTGTCGTAGCCGTGGGCCAGCACGAGGTTGGCGAGGTTGCGCTTCTGGTTGCGGGTCATGGGAGTGATGGTAGCAGGTCGTTCAACGATGTACAACGTCTACAGTGCGATTGCTCCACGAGGCGCCTCGGGGCGCTGAGCGATCAGCGGGCCACCGACCTGAGCGTCGAACAGCTCGGGCGGCAGCAGCGGCGTGGTGCGTGCGAGCGGCAGCACCTCGACGGCGAGCTTGCTGCTGGCGAACCCGGCGAGCAGTGCCTCGGCGTACTCGTTGCCGTACATCAGGCGCACGAGCCACACGTAGCGGGCCCGCCACTGCGGGCCGTGGCGGTCGTCGGTGATGATGTGGGCCAGCTCGTGCGGCACTGCGAACCGCCACGATCCGAGCACCTTGTAGGCGATGATGCTGGCGCCCCGTGCGTAGTCGCACGAGCCCTTGGTGGCGATCAGGTTGAGCGGCTTGGTGCCGTACACGGCCTGCCACTCGGGCGTGGCCTCGACCTCCCTCGTGGTGCTCACGAGGGAGGCGAAGTCCTGCGTCTCGCCGAGCAGCGTGTGCGTGAACGCATGCTGCTCGGCGCCGTAGCTGACGCTCTTGGCGATGTCTCTCATCGCCCGAGCGCCTTGGTGCCGCCGCCGACTCGGTTGCGGCCACCGCTGAGGTCAGCGTTGCGTGCGGCGATGGCGCCGTTGCTGCGACCGTTGGAGCTGCGGCCCGTGCTGTGTCCGACCGTGCGCAGGCGCTTGGTCTTCATGAAGTCGGCGACGGCCTTCTTGCGCTCCACGAGCACCAGCTCGGCGCCCACGACCCGCTCTTCGGCGGCCTCGACGGTGCTGCCGTTGTCGGCGGCGTGCGCCACGGCGGCGGCCCGAGCGAACGTCACGCTCTCCCGCAGGCGGCGGCCGATCTCCTGTGTGTACCCGGCGACGAACGAGCGCCGGTAGTCCTTGGTCACGGCGATCGACCGGGACTTGAACTCGCACGACTGCGCCACGGCGTCGGTGAGGAGGAAGTTGGCCAGGCGGCGCACACGCTCGAAGTCCGAGCGGAACCCGCTGATGCGCACGTTGTACGTCATCCCGCTGGAGCGCCACCACACACGGCAGTCGTACGCCGTGGCGACCTCGTTGATCAGGCTGGCGTGGAGGAGCCCGTAGGCGCCCTTCAACACGCCGTACTCGTGGTCAGCCAGCTCGTCGGCCTGCTCGATGTTGAGCATCGCCATCTCGATGCGGTGCTGCGCCATCAGCGACAGCGCCTTGGCCTCGGCGACGGCCTTCTCGGCGGGCGGCGTGTTCGGGTGGTTGGCCCGGCGCCACATCTTCTCGACCTTGGCGAGCAGGATGTCCAGCTCGAAGTTGGTTGCGGTGTCAGTCATGGTGGTGGTTCCTTGGTGGTGGTGGTGGTGGTTGGTCAGCGGACAGGGACGATGCGGCCACCGAGGCGGAGCGCCCGGAGCTGCGTGCGCTCGGTGATGGCGGCGGCGTAGCCGACGATGCGACCGTGGGCCACGATGGCGAACGGCTGCGTCGTGCGGGTCGGGATGCCGAGCGTCTTGCACGTCTCGACGGCGGGCCCGATGGCCGGGCCGACAGCGACGTCGAACCGGTGCGCCTCGCACTCGGCGAAGACCTCGCCCGTGCGGCTGGAGGTGAAGCTCGTGACGGCGGGCTCGCCGCAGCGGGCGCCGTCGCCCCGTACAACGACTGTGCAGGTGGTGGTCATACCAGTGAGTGTAGCAGAGGCACGTCGTTGCACAACCTCGTTGCGACGATTCGTTGAAAGATTCAGCCCGCCACTGCCACCACGAGGCGGCCGAGCGTCCCGCATGCGAGCCCGGCCACGATCACGGTCGAGAACATCAGCGTCAGCCGGTGGCGCTTCACGACTGCAGCTCCTGGCGCTCGATCTCGTCCAGGTCGTCCTCCAGCTCCTCGTCGTCGGGGAACGTGACGAACGTGGTGAGGTGGAGCTGGTCCACGATCTCGCCGACCGACAGCGACACGCCGTTGGGCAGCTCGATCATGGCGTCCCAGTCGTCCTCGTCAGCCAGCTCGATCGCTCGCTGAGCGACCGGCACGAACACGGCGCTGATCGACGGGTAGTGGTTCCACTGCAGGTGGTGCTGCAGCATCGCTGCGTTGCTCACGACTGCTCCTGCAGGATCGCCCGGAGGGCGTCCACGGTGTGGATGACTTCGAGCTGAGCGTCCTTGGCGGCACGCAGCATCTGCTCGGCCTTGGTCACGGCGTAGTTGGCAGCGATCTGGCTGCGCTCGGCCTGGGTGTAGGCGTCGATCAACGCCTGGCTGGCGCTCATGACGCCACGACCTTGCTCACGAGCGCCACCAGGGCGGCGAGCTGCTTGTCGGAGATCTGGACCATGCGGCCCTCGTGGCGAACGTCGCCCCACCGCTCGTCGCCGAGGGCGGTGCGGATGGCCTCGACGTTGGCCTCGGTGCGAGCCTCGTTGGCCTCCTTCTCCCGGCGACCGGCCTCGGTCACCTCGTGCCACGACGCCTTCTCGGCGGCGAGCTTGACGGGGTCGATGACCTCCAGCTTGCGGGCGTCGTGCCGCTCGGTGCGAGGTGCATCCCACCTGCGGGTGGTGCCCTCGTTGTTGATCGTGGCGTACCACTCGACCTCCACGAGGGTGGCGGACTTGCCGTAGTAGCCGACGCTGCGCTGAGTCGTGGCGCTCGTAGTGATGCGGCCGATGTTCCAGCTCCACTCGTTGGAGTAGCGGCTGTTGCTCGGGCGGACCCGGACGATGAGCCCGGCGGTGATCTGGTTGCGTTGCATGGTGGTGGTTCCTTGTTGAGGTGGTGGTTGGTGGTGGTGGTTGGTCAGGACTGGGCGGCCGCACGAGCGGCCCGGCGGGCGGCACGCTCGGCCTCGTCGGCGGCCTTCTTGGCGGCACGCTTGACGGCCTTCGCACGGGACTCGGCGAGCGCCGTCCAGAAGGCGGCCTCGCCCTTCTCCAGCAGGACGGCGGTGACGGTCGGGGAGATCCTCTGCTCGTCGGTCCAGGCGACCGGCGCATCGGGCCAGCAGACCGAGCACAGCGACGGGCCGAGCGCCTCGACCAGCGCCTCGTGGCTGCGGCCGGAGAGTGACGGGAGCAGAGCGAACTGCGTGGCGCTGCGGCCCTTGTTGCAGGTGTGGCAGCGGGTGCTGGCGTGCACGAGACCGGCCGAGCTGGTCACGAGGAAGTAGCGCTGCCAGCCGGTGTAGCTCTGCTCGTGGATGTTCAGCGCCTGGGCGGCGGCGAGCTGGGCGTCGATCGCCTCGGTGAGGTGCTTGCGGTAGCGGACGAACGTCTCGACCTCCCACGACTGAGCGGCGGCCTCGGCGACCTCGAAGTCGGCGACGACCTCGGTCCAGGTGCGGGGGTCACGGTCGTAGCCACCGTTGCGGGTGCGAGGAGCGCTCAGCGAGCGCCACCAGCTACGCACAGTGTCGAGGCGGGCCTCGGCGGTGTACAGGGCGCCCCAAAGGGTGAGCATGATCTCGTCGTGGGCCTGTTCGGGAGTGACTGCGTTCATGCCAGTGACTGTAGCAGAGTCATTCAACGATCCACAACGTCTCTGCCCAACTTCCTCGGACATCACGCCCCCCTCGCCCAGTCGAGGAGGGCGTCGGCGACGCTGACGTCCTCGATCAGCGTGTCAGCCTTGCCGTCGAGCAGCTCGCCGACGATCAGCGCCTTGCGGTTCAGGATCCCGATCAGCGCCTCATCGATCGTGGCCTCACCGTTGGCGGCGAGCAGAGCGTGCGAGGTGACCAGCTCGGTCTGTCCGATGCGGTCGGCACGAGCCTCGGCCTGGCTGTAGTCGGTGGGGGTCCAGGGGAACTCGGCGAAGACGACCTGGCTGGCGGCGGTCAGCGTGTGCCCCGTGCCGCCTGCCTTGATGTTGAGCACGATGACCTTGTCGAGACCGGCCTGGAACCGAGCCTTGGCCTCCTCGACGTTCTCGACCTTGTCGCCACCCATGATCGTGCGAGCGTTGAAGTGCTCGGCGATCGCCTTGACGACTGCCTTGTGCCAGCCGAAGACGATGACCTGCTCGCCCTGGTCCACGAGGTTCTGGACGAACGAGATGACGCTCGGGATCTTGGCCTCGCCAGCCAGGCGGCGGAGTGCTCCGAGCTGCACGAGCGCCTCAGCCTTCATGCTGCGCTCGGTCTTCTCCTCGGCGAGGCGCTCGGCCTCCTCGATGGACATGCCCTCTTCCAGAGCGATCTCCTCGTGGTGATCGAGGAGGTAGGTGCGGAGCTTGTCCCGGGCGACCTTGTACTCGGTGGCAGCCTTGCCGTGCATCTCGACGGCGGTGCTCTGGCGAGCGACACCCTTCGGCGCCCGGTCACCCATCTGGCCACGCACCTGATCGAACGTCAGGCGGCAGTAGCACGAGTCGAGGAGGATGTTGTACAGCTCGGTGAGGTTGGCAGGCTTGCGGTCCCACTGGTTCACCTTGGGGTAGTACCGGTCCATGAATCCGAACACGTCGCCGAACAGCCCGTCCATGACGTTCATGATCTGGAGCTGCGGGGCGGCCTCGCCCGGGTCGTTGGTGACCATGGTGCCGGTGAGCAGGAGCACCAGAGCGTCGTCGTCCATCCAACGGGCGACCTGCTGCATGGCGACCGTGCGCTGAGCCTTGCGGTTCTTGAAGTTCTGCGACTCATCGATGACCAGGGCGTCGAACCCGGCGGCGACGAGTGCCTTCTCCCAGTGCTTCACGACGCTGTGACCGATGATCACGACGTTGGCCTCAGGCACCTCGGTGGGGGTCTGGCCCTTGACCACGGCGACCGTGAGCTGCGGGGCGAACATCTTGATCTCACGCACCCAGTTCAGGGTGAGGCTCGGCGGAGCGACCACGAGCGCCCGGAGGCTGCCGGTGGTCTCCAGCTCGATCGCCATGGCGGCGATGGCCTGGACCGTCTTGCCGAGCCCCATGGCGTGACCGATCACGCAGCGACGGGCGGCGAGGGCGTAGCGGATGCCAGCCTTCTGGTAGGGGAACAGCTCCACGCCGGGGGCGAGGATGCTGGAGGTGTCGAGGTCGGCCTCGGTGGCGGTGGCCATGGCGGCCAGGCCACGAACGACCTCGTGCGCCTCGCCCATCAGGTGGGGGAGCACGAGGTCGGCGAGCGGGCCGAGTGCGGTGCGGTAGTTGGTGGTGGTCACAGGGATCATGATAGCAGACATTCAACGACGTTCAACATCACACCGCCAATTCTTCGCCACGAGCCTGCGCCTCGGCGATGAGCCGGGCGATCTCCGCCTTCTCGACCGGGGAGACCTCGTAACCGATCTTGCGGCGGCACACCGGGCCGAACCCGGTGACCTTGCTCGTCACCTGGGTGAGATCCTCACCGCAGCGGCCGCAGATGTGCATCTCACGAGCGAACATCTGCATCGACTCGGTGGTGCCGAGCGCCCGGACGGCGGCGACAGCCTTGCGCACCCACTCGTTGGTGATCGGGAACTCGTTGCCGCCTCCGGCGACCATGCGCACGATGCGCTGGCCCTTCTTCTCCGGGTTGTAGAACCCCTTGTTCGTCTTGATCGTGAAGTACCACACGTCGGTCTCGCCCGAGGTGGCGGGGATGGCGTAGTTGCCGTCCTCCAGGTCGCCGACGATCTCGGTGAGAGCGTGCACGCCGGGCGTGGTGGCCTCGGCAGCGGCGGGGCAGGCGCCCTCCAGGTGCTCGCAGCCCCAGTTCCCACGGCTGCCGGTGAGGTAGCCCTCACGAGCTGCCACGCCCTGGCCGCACTTGATGCACTTGCCGGGGTAGGCGTTGCTGCGGCGGGAGAGGTCACGGGCCGGAGCGTCGGTGGCGGCCGGAGCCTCGACCACGTCGGCCGGGATGGTGAGGAGGTGGTTGATCAGCGAGCTGGCGCCGGTCTTGGTGATCCGCTTGGTCTGCAGCACCGCCATGAAGGCGTCGATGCCCTCAGGCGCCTGGCTGGTGCGCTCGGCGAGCAGGCGCTGAATGAAGCCGAGCTGCGGGGGAGAGGCAGGGGTGTTGGTGGTGGTCACACCTGAGACTGTAGCAGCAACGTTCAACGTCGTGCAACGTCTCTGGCCAACATCTGTCGACATTTCTCCCATGCCGACGACCCTACGCAGGGGGTGTGACAGGCGGCGGTGGGACCACGACGAACCACCGCCGCCCACACATAGATCCGCATCTCGGGCCCGGTGTTAACCACACTCCGTTGGCCGGAGTGGATGAGGCTCCGGCCGCCGGAGCAGCACGTCAGGCGGTTCGCCCGTTGGCCCCCGGCGGGGAGGGGTGGCGGTGCGTCGCCGCCCGGCGCACCTACCGGCTCGGCGTCCCGAACCAGATCGTCAATTTCGAAGGAGGGGTCTCTCGAAATCGCCAATTCGAAATCGACCTTCTGGCGAGAGCGTACCGGAGGCTCTAGGCTCTGTCTCGACGCTTCATCCCAACAGTGAGGTGCTCATCATTGTCTCCGAGAGCGAGGCCGTCCCCCGGGGCGGTCTCGCTTCGTTTAGCGTTGAGGGTGTGATCCGCTCCACAACCGAGCGCCCAACGCAGCTCGATCCCTCGGTGATCTACAACCGCATGATGGCGGGCGAGATGCACTCAGGCGAGTACATGGAAGACCGCTACGGGCGTCAGCTCTCACCGGGTGCGGTGATGGAGCACAAGACGGCAGAGGCAGGACGCATCTATGGACGGCTGCAGTCGAGCATCGCCGAGACCGGTGTGCAGCGTCCGATCATGGTCATGCCCGGTGTCGAGGGAGCGCCCGACAAGCTCCTAGAGGGGCATCACCGTGTGGCGATCGCTCACCAGCTCCAGCAGAGCACAGGGCGTCAGTACCACGTACCGGTCAACTACGTGACTCAGCACGAGCTGGACAACCCCGAGCCGGAAGCTCCTCGCAAGCCGGTAGCTGCGCCGGTCTACGACGACGACATCGGCTAGTGCGCATCATCCGTTGCAACGACGGCTACAACGGCCGATGGTGCCGTATCTGCGGCCCGTGTCTATGCCGTGTGCGAGACGGTCAGAAACACGACTGGGCCGAGATAGGCACCAACGGTGAGTGTCTGATGCACGCCTCAGGCGTGCATGGTCGACAGGTCAGGCTGAGGTTCAGCCAACGAGCGAGGAGCGGTTCTTCCCGGCTCGCTCGGCAGCAATGACGTCGTCTCGCAGCTCGGGGTTCTCGGCGATGAACTCCTCGACCTCGGCGACGGTGTGCTCGCTGGGATCGAACCCTTCATCGTCGGCATCCTCGTCGCTGCCGTCGAGAGCAGCGGCTGCTCCCTCGGCCTCGCCGGGAGCGTTCATGTCGAAGGTCGTGGTGATCTGACCGAGGTTGCGGGCGGCAAGCTCCTTGGTCTTGAAGTCGTCCTTGTCGGGCGGCGCCATGGCAGCGGCGGGACCGGACTCGGCGGCTGCGGACATCGCCCCGCCCGTGGCGTTGTCGAGCGCCTCGTTGTCTTCGGGGCCGGGGCCGGGCTCGACGGGCACATCGGTGCCGGGCGTGGGGATGGTGGGGTCGTTGCCCTCCGGGCCCATCACGACCCGGTTGTAGGCGGCGTCGGCGTGCACCTCATCGAGCGAGTCCGCCTCGTCGGTGGGGATGATCTCACCGGTCTCGGTACCCGGCAGGTCACGCAGCTCGGGGCTCGTGGTGTGCCGGGGATCCTCGGCGGTGTCGACCGTGTCGACTTCGTTCGTGGCCATTGTCTACTCCTTGGGGCTCGGTGCTCGGTCCTCCCCAACGAGCGTAGTTCCCCCCGTTTCTAGAGGGGGGGTGTCCCGAATTACCCAATTCGAAACCGACGTATCCGAATGCCAGCGTGTCGCAACAACGTCAGTTGCTATCGACCGGCTCGGCCTCCCACGCCTCGGCGAGGATCTCGTTCGAGTCGACCGGCGCCGGGAGCGCCTGGTTGCCCTTGCTCATCGCCCCTCCGAAGATCTGCGAGAGGATCCCGCTACCGCCTGCCGACTCGGTGGTCTGGATCGTCAGCGTCGAGCGGTTCTCGCTCTGGCGAGCTACCGACTCGGCCTGGGCGAAGAGCCGGTCCATCTCCTTGCCGAGCCGGGGATCCAGCTCGCCACCTGCAGCTTCCTCGGCGTGGCGCATGAACAGGATCCGCTGCAGCTGGATCTCGTGCACGAGCTGTTGGGCGTCTCGCATCTGCTTGACGGTGCGGATCTGCACCGGAATGGCGTAGGCGCAGGCGGCGTCGGTCTCGTAGCCGGGGCAGGTGTGGGCGATGAAGCAGCCGTTGCACTGGCGCAGTGCGTTGGTCGAAACCGTTGCTACCTCGTGGCCGTTCTCGCCGCTGGCGAAGCTGCTGAGCACCGGTAGCAGCACCCGCTCTCGCTGACGAGGTTCGGGACGGGCGATAGCAACACCGGTCGAGGTCTCGGACGGTGGCTCGTCACCGTTGTGCGCCGGGGGGATCATTGCTATCCGCTCGTACTGCTGCCACGACAGCAGCGAGAGGCGCACCATCTCGTCCACGTCGCCGCCTTTGAGCTTCTCGATGTCGCCGCCCATGTTGTTGATCTGGCCGCTGTAGTTGTCCACCGAGGCGCTACGGGCGGTCCTGGGGAACTTGCGCACCTTCTTGCCGTCCCACACCTGGAACTCACGGTGCTTCTGCGTGGCGATCCAACCCGCCACGATGGCGTCCGTGATGCACGGCAGAGCGAGGGCGTCGACCTTCGAGGTGACGCAGTAGAGATGGACCGACGGGTTGCGGGCGACGAACACGTTGAGCGGGATCTGGTTGCGCTTCTCCAGCAGGTCGGCCTCCTCGATGCAGACGGCCCCGTGCTCGACCATCGCTTCCAGCGCCACGTCGACATCGACCCCGTCCCACAGCGGGATCGCCGTGCCCGGGAATCGACCGCTGTACTCCATGCCTACTGCGAGCGACGTCTCATCGCCATGCGCTCGCATGATCTCGGCCGCCTTGTCGACGTCCACGGTCTGTGAGGCGTAGAACAGCGTCACGAACGGCAGCAGGTCGTCGGGAGCTACCGAGCTGTGGCCGCCGGAGTTGAGCACGGGCCCGAGGTTGAACCCGACCCTGCGCACCTCCAGCTTGGCGAACCTCTTGC